>Ga0307515_10004792_pt1 | contig 27693 bp, 5 predicted proteins | sample 17_EM_MG_FD_194513 | JGI IMG/M metagenome (GOLD analysis project Ga0307515, IMG submission 194513) | Populus trichocarpa ectomycorrhiza microbial communities from riparian zone in the Pacific Northwest, United States - 17_EM | ecosystem: Host-associated > Plants > Roots > Unclassified | place... | reverse complement strand
CTAGGCCCTCTATAAAGCTATATATATTAGCTATAGCCTTTATATTAAACTTCTTATAGCTCCTTATAAAGTAGATAAAGTAATACTTTTTAGGGGTAAATACTACTCTATATTGGCATGTCTATAATATATATACTTTATATGCCCTTTTTAGGGCTTTATGGTTCTCCTTTATAGTTTTACTATATATTAGTATATTAGAGTTATTAATAAACTTAAATACTATAGTACTAAGCCTTAGGGTATACTAGTATTTATTTATATTATTTGCGCTATATAGCCCCTAATTAAGAGCCTTATGAATTAATCCTTAAGGAAGGACTTTATAAACTATACTATCTAATAGGGTATGGCCTAGGCCTTTATATTATATATTATTCTTTTATAGGAAACTTAGTTAAAGGCCTTAAAAATATTAAGGCTAAGTAGTAAGGCTACTAGGTTTACGCTACTCCTTTATACTATATATACCTATTAGGTTAATAGCTCTAACGCTATCTATATTAAGCGCCCTAGCCTTATTTTTAGATAGCTAGCTAGCTACTATTTCTTTTATAAGTAGTTTCCTAATAGTATTAAGCAGCGTAATTAGCTGGTAGGCCTTTACTATAGTATAAGACAGCTTCTATAGTTTTTAGAAAACTCTTATAATAGAGTTTTTAAACAGCTTTAGGTAATATATAATTACATATATCTGCTAAAGAGCTTAGATAGCACTAGGGCTAGCGACTCTATATATTTTAAAGAATTAATTAGTAATCCTTTTTAGGCCTAGGGCCTTATTAGGGGCAAGCCCCTTTAGAACTATAATAATATCCTTTTCTTCTACTTTTTTCTTTATAGTTTTTGGCTCTAGGTATATAAATCTAGTATAATACTAAGGTCCGCCTCTATAGGTAATAGAAAGAAATACTTTATAAAGATAGTAGCCTTCTTCCTATTATTATAGTATAGGGTTTCCTCTCCTAGTCTACTAATAGGTAGAAACTATAGTAAAGCCTTTAGCTTCCCGACCGCTATATATACCTATTTTACTATCCTCTATACCCCCTTAGGGTCGTTTATTAGCCTTTTAATAGTTAACCTTTATAACTTATTAGCTTCTTACTAGATTATCCTTTTCTTTTTATTATATATAACTCTATAGTTATTCTAGTTTAGTATTAACTAAGAGGCCTTTTACGCCTAAAAAGGCTTACTAGGTTTCCTTTACCTTCTCTATATATTCCTTTAACTATGCTTTAAAGGCATACGGTAAGGGTTATATGCTAAGTACTATCTTTACTATAATATTCTTAATTGCCTAGTATATAGCCTCTACTAGCGCGTCTAGTTTATTTTTTTTATATTGTATAGGAAACTATATAAAGGATAAAGCTAGTCCTCTAGCTCGCTCTATATTACTTTCTAATTAGCCTTTTTCTATAGCGATCTCCTAAGTAGTAGAAGCCCCTCTATTACCTCTATATCTACCTTTATAGTAACTAGAAAGTAATTAGACCCTATATACTAACAGTTTTATCTTTAACTCTATAGCAGCCTATTAGTAATTTAGGGGGGGGGGGCATTAATATATTAGCATACTTATACTAACCTTTACCCTATATTATATAGATTATCTATAGGTTCCTATACTTAAAGTATAAAGTATATATTAACAGCTACCTTTTGTGTCGCCTCTATCCTATAAAAAATCGCTATTAACCCTCTTCTATAGCCGTATATTTAGAGTTAAAGAACCTCTATTTATTTACTGTCTAATACTTTTCTAACGCATAGTCTGCTTCCTATACCGTTTCTAATATACTTAGATCTACTAAGTCTATTAACTAGTAGAGTAAGTAGCTACCTTTAAGTAGCTTTAGGTTGCTAATATACTGTTATAAGTAACGCTCTTAATCGCGTATATACTGCTTTTGTTACGGACAGCTTAAGTACTATATTACGACTACCAGGAGAGGAGTTAGCGGAAGCTAGTTGGTTAATACAAGTACGGTCTAGGATAGAGCTAGTGGAACTATTTAACGAGGAATTGTAAGTAAGGTTATATAATATAATCTATATAATCTATATAATCTGTGTAATCTATAATAGAGCAAATAGAGTAGATAGAGTAAATAGAGTAATAACTTTCTTAGGAGTACGGATGTGTATTTAAAGGACTATAGTCCCTACCTAGATAGTTCCTTTCCTTATAGTAAATCTTAGAATATAATTAGAGTTAATCTATTAGGCAACTACTCTACTAGTTATTATTACGTTATTGACTTCTTATTTACCTATATACCTAGCCTATTAATAAGTCTACTATAGTTTCTACTATAAGGCTCCGTTATATATTTACTACCTAGTTACGGTATTAATAAAGTTGAATAATATGCTACCTAAAGCACTAGTTATAACGCCGTCTATAGCAGCAACAACCTTAAGGTTAGGAGGAGATACTAGTATAGTAGATACTGTTAGCGACTTAGTTAATCGTGGCACGAGTACGGTAAGAGGGACGCGCAAGCCTATACGATTGGATTGTCTATAAACGAGAATCTAAAGCTAAAGAAAGGAAAGGAGAAGAAGAGCAGCGCCGGTCAAAGTAGGGTTCTTTTATGCGGTCCTCTAGTCACGTGACCGCGAAGTTTTGCCAAGTTCTGCTAACCAAGTTCTGCTAAGTTCTGCTAACCAAGTTCTGCCAGTGCCGTAACATTACCCCCCCCCTCCGCAAAAGCCTGCCCTTAGGCTTTGTAGTCTGTATTATGCTTATAGGGCGTTTTTATCTTTATGTTCTTCCGGTAGCTTATCGTCTTCGCTATACTAGCACTCTATCTACTCGTCTAGGTACTTTAGGGGTCCTAGTTCATTAGGGTAGCGGTTATAGAATTTTTAAAGCTTATGGGGACTGCTAATAAAGTTCTATATAGGGTACTAGGTAGGATCTGGGTTATAGCCTTTCTAACTAACGCGGTACTTTAGCGTTTTCCTTACTAGTTTATAGGCTAGTACTTCTTTAATTTCCTATTTATTATCGCCATTAACTTAAATCGGTAGAGGAGGTTTGTTATTTTGTCTAGGTAATAGGTTGTTTATAGCTTTTTATAGCTTATCCGGTAAGAAAATGGGGTAAACCTTAATTAAATCTAGGAGCTTTACTTTATACGAGTTACCTCTCTTCTTAAGGACCTTATACGGTCCCGCTATCTAATAGTCTAGCTTATGGCTAGGCCGTTCCGTCTTTTAGTTCTTTGTTATAACCTAGACTATATCGCCTACGGTAAAGTTGGGTTCGCGCCTATACTTATTTGCCTGCTGTTTTATTGATTTCTAGGCCTTTTCTAGATTTATACAGGCTACCGTCTAGGCTTCCTCTAAGCGCTTAGCGTACTACTAGGCTTCCTTATAAGACAGTTTCTCGTATATAGTCCGTGGTCCTTTTAGTCTATCCCAGTTAAAGCTTATTTAGGGTAAATACCCTATTTCTAGTTAGATAGGTGCAAATCCCGTAAAGTTATAGGGTAGGGTTACCTGGGCGTAGTCTATTAGGGGTAATAGTTCGCCCTAGTTGTCCTAAAAGTAGTTAATAAAAGGCCGGAGTCTTTAATCTAAATATTGATTTATAATCTCCATCTGGCTGTCTGTCTAGGGGTAGTATGCTATAAAGAGCTTTAGCCTAATACCTAGGATTTGGGTAAACTCGTTCCAGAAGGCCAATATAAATTGCGGGCTATAATTGGATATGATAGTATCTAGTGGTCCGTAAATATGGTAGACGTAGTGGATATATAGTTAGGCCGCCTCCTTAGTATTAATATTCTTATAATAGGGAATTAAGAACAGGCGCTTGCTAAAGCGGTTAACTAAAATCATAACTATATTATATCCGTCGCGGTCTATAGGTAACTTATGGAAGTCTATAGAGATATGCTGCTAGGGGCGATCGGGTATTAGGAGAGGTTTTAATAGTCCTAGGGTCTTATTTTGTGGAATTGTAGACCTACGGCAGTTGTTACAGTTCCGTATATAACGGTTAATATTTATAACTATTCTGGGCTAGTAGTAACGGTTACTAATAATCTTACGGGTCTTATTTTTTTTAAGGTAGGCTGTAGAGACCTAGGTATGTGCTTTGGTAATAAGCCGGGTTTATAAGTTCTGTTTCTTTACTACTACTAGCCATTCCTAGTGCTTAAGCAGTCCATTTTTAAGGGACTATAGGCTAGTAATATCCTTTGCCTTTTCGCGGTACTCCTGTAGAGAAGGGTCCGTATAGTTTACTTACAGTAGTTTATTAATAAGGTCGAATTCCATAGGGTCGATAGGACATATCTTAGCGCTTGGAGATTTAGTACCTAGTTCTTCCCGTATCTAAGGGTTAAGGTGCTTTGGTTATAGTAGCGTCTAGGTCCGTAATAAGATCTTCGCGGCCATTTAGTCATTTAGGTCCTGTTTACGTCTTATAAGAGTGTTCGCACGGTTAGTAGCGCCTGGCCTATATATAATTAGGAAGTTAAACTAGGATAGGATATCTGCCTAGCGCGCTTGCCGGGCTATAAGGGCCTTAGTTATTATAAAGTATTCTAGGGCCTTATAATCTAAAACTACCTAGATAGGCTTAGGTGTCCCTTCTAGCTATACTCGCTAGTGCTAAAAGCTAGAAATAATAGCTAACATTTCTTTATTATGGATTGGGTAGTTTAGCTTAGCGTCTATTATAGTCTTTAAGTAGTAAGCAATAAGGTGCCATTCTCCGTCCGTCTGCTTTTGGGAATAAACGCCAGTAATAACACTATCTGAGGCATCCGTTTCTAGTATTAAGGGCCGTTCTAGGTTAAAATGGGTAAGTAAGGGAGCGGAGACCAGTCGTTTCTTAAGTTCATTAAAAGCCTGCTTATATATAGTGTTAAAGTAAAAGGGCTGGTCCTTTATAGTAAGGCGGCTAAGGGGCCGAGTAATCCTGCTATAGTTCTTAATAAAGCGTTAGTAGAAGTTACAGAAGCCTAAGAATAACTATATCCCTTTTACGGTCCGTAGTGGTTCCCACTAATTAATTACAGCCGTCTTTTCCGGGTCTGCCTTAATTCTGTCTATACTGATAATAAATTTTAGGTACTTTATACACTTTACACTAAATTCTAACTTCTTAATATTGGCCTGGAGGCTAGCCTTATGGAGCCGTTATAAGACCTTATAGACGTGCTCCTTATGTTTTAACTTGTTCTTGGAGTAAATTATAATATTATCTAGGTAGGCCATACAGAAGTCATTAAGGTAGTTAAAGAGTACATCGTTTATATATCGTTGGTACGTAGCTAGTCCGTTAGTCAGTCTAAAAGGAAGTACTTTATACTTATATAATCTATATCAAGTCTAAAATATAGTAAGATCTATAGATCTGGGGTTTATTCTAATTTGGTGGAAAGCCTAATAGATATTAAGCTTTGTAAATACCTTAGCTTTATTTATTTGGGCCAGTGTCTTATTAAGTAGGGGCAGCGGATAACGGTTTTTGCGGGTTATATTATTAAGCTTATAGTAGTCGATGCAGAAATAAAGTCCTCTGTTTAGCTTTTTTGTAAAGAGAATAGGGGAGGTAAAAGGGGCCTAGCTAGGCTTAATAAACCCCTTTACTAGGTTATTAATAAGGTACTGCTTAGTGGCCTATAATTCGGCAATAGATTGTTTACGGAGGGGGGTATAGCTGAGGGCGTTTTCCTTATCTGACTTAATCTCGATCTTGTGGTTGTATGGTTAGTGCGGTAGAAGTATATCGGATACTGCCTTAGAGAATACGTCCTTAAACTTCTAATATTAATGGGGTAGTTTCTGTTCTACTAGCTCCTCGTCTATAAGCTCGCTTTCCTATCTACTAAGCTCGCTTTCCTTTTCCTTAAGTATTTAGTTAATTTCGTATAAGCTAGTTATAAAAGCAATAATATTAGGCTAAACTAAGTTCCGGTAGAATCCTACGGCACTAATATAGCAGATATTAACTAGTAGGAGGTCCGCAGGTTTTCTTACAGCCATTTACCGGACCGTATTTTGCGGTTTAGGGTTTGTAATCTTTTTTAGCTCCTATTCTATCTTCCGCAAGTTATCCCTTTAATCTATTAGTTTAGTATGGCGTCTAATATTTCTTACTATTCTTTGTGGCTGCTTAGGGCCTAAGCTCTCTATAGGGGGCTTTTTTAGGTCACTACTAACTTCCTAGGTCTTTAATGCGGGTAGCGTAATATAGGTAGTCTAGGGGCGGCGTAGTATATAGATCTATTGCGGATTAAACTGTATATCTTTCTTAAAGGCCTAGTCCCTACGCATAGCATCGGCCTAGTAAATAGTGTTAATCTAGGGCTGTATAAGGTTTTCTATTATAATGCTGATTTCTTTTATAAAGGAAGGAGTTAGGGGTAGGGTTTTGGGCTAGATAAGCCGTTTACTCTATATATTGAGCTATAAGCCTAAATAGGCTAGCTATTTTCTTCTTAAGATTATATTATGGCTTCCTAGGTCCGTAATAAGGAAGGGGACATTATACTACCTTTGTCCGTTAACGCGAAGGTAAATCCGCAAGATAGTCTTAATAGGTAGACCTATCCGTCCGTTATACCCGCGAATAGGAATAGGTTTAGGCAGTTCTTTAAGGGGTGCATTTAAAAAGTTAGCCAGCTTTACGGCATACTGGGTGTCTATTAAGGTAAAGGCATTTGCTCTAGAGTTAGCTAAAGCAGAGGTTAAAACTTAATATCTATTGCGGAATAAAGTATAAGGGATAGTGCAGCTTTTTTTACTAACTAGCCGACCTAGATTGATATGTAATATATTAATCCCTTTTAACCCTAAAGAGGAGTCTTCCTTTAGGGTTCCTCTTTTTCCAACTCCGTACTATCCTCCTAAATTAATAGGACCTCGTTTATCTTTGCCTTTATTAGGCAGTTCCTTATAGGGTAGCCTAGTTAACCACATAAGAAGCAAGCTCCTTAATCGCTGAAGGCCTATATATAGGGGTCGCTGTATATAGGCCGGGTGTACACCGGACCCGCAGTAGGGGTAGCTGTGGGGCTAGCTGCTGGGTTAACTGTTAGGGTTGCCGATCGTGCTAGGGCACTACGGGCCGTTCTTATAGTACTTGCGGTCTAGTTTATAAGGTTTCTAGTTTTTAGCTAATTAGCGCGTGCCTTAATTTAACGGAGGCCTTAGTTAATAGCTAGGCAATAGTCTATAAGTTCCTTTAACGTCTATGCCGTAGTATAAGCTGGCAATACGGCCCGCTATAGGTCTAGGGTAAGCTTATTAAAGAAGTCTAGTAGTAGGTCTTCCTGGGGGATCTAGGCTTGCCTGGCTAGGTGTAGAAAGCGGGTCTAAAAGGCCGAGAAGGTCTCCGTTGTTTTTATATTTAGGCTTTTATAGTTAAGGCGGGCGTTTTGTACTTTAAAAGGGTCTTTATAAATAGAAGATAAGTATTTAATTATTTCTTCTTTAGAGATAAAGGGGTTTGCTAAGTCTTTAGTATATCGCGGGCGTAAATGCGTCTAGGCGTCTCCGCTAGTACAGCTAAAGACGTAGGCCATCTTAGCTTAGGGGGTAGGAAAGTAATTAGTATTAACTTTAAGCTTATCCCGTAATTAAAGCTTCTAGTTATTAAATGTCGGGTCTATTCCATCTATAAGTAGTAGGGGATCCGCGACCTTTACTAACCGCTTTAGTGCTGTATGGGTCTTAGTAGATCTACTAAGGCGCTAGGATAGGGCCTAAAGGACTATAGCGAGTCTTTAGTTGTCTAATAATGACTTATTATTAGATATAGGGGTATCTCTAGCTTTGAGCAGCTCTCGTAGTCGTTTAATTTTAGTATTAGCTGCCGCAAGCTCCGCCTAGGGGGTTGAAATGTTAATTATTTCTTCGTCTAAAGTATTTGAGGGTCCTACAGCTGCTTTGCCTGCTACTATATTTCGTGGCATAGTGGTAGGGGTGTTAGGTAATTCCGGGTAATTTCTTTAGGGGTTCTAGTCTGTACGTGTCTTATAGGTCCTTTCTTTAGGGTTCTGTTCTGTTCCTTATAGTCCTAGTAATATCCTTAGGGTCCTGTTCTGTGTCCTGTCCTATTTATAGTCTTGTAGATATATTTAAGTTCCTTCTTAGGAAGAAAGGGTAGTTTGAGCTTTAGATAATGTTAGCGACTTAGTTAATTATAGCACGAGCACAGTAAGAGGGACGCGCAAGCCTGTATAATTGGATTGTCTATAAACGAGAATCTAAAGCTAGAGAAAGGAAAGGAGAAGAAGAGCAGCGCCGGTCGAAGTAGGGTTCTTTTATACGGTCCTCTAGTCACGTGACCGCGAAGTTCTGCTAAGTTCTGCCAACTAAGTTCTGCTAGTGCCGTAACAGATACTAAGTCGCAGCTAGTTACGGTAGGTTAGTTATAGGAAATGGTTAATTAATTAATAGATAACAATTAAATACTTAAAGACAGAATTAATGGAATTGGCGCAGTTAAGGTTAAGTTACTATCTATTAAGCGATTTTTAGAAGAAAAGTTAAAGCTTAAAGGGTTCCTTACGCAAATGCACTTTAAGGTTATATAAGAAGGAGTTAAGCTAGCAATACTAGTAGATTAAGTAGCGTATATAGGACTGTTCTTAATAGGAAAGGTACTTAAGTGGTTTAAATCTTACCTTACTAAGATATAGGTAAGCGGAATAACAACTACTAATTAAGAAGTACGGTATATATTTACCAGCTAGGTGGGATTCTTAAAAAGGTTAATATAGATATTTAGAGACCTTAAGGTAATAACTATAGCAGAACAAAAACTTTAGAACTTAGTATAATACACTTTAGCAATTAAGTATATAATATAGTTTTAGGTGCTTGTGATATAGGTTATATAAGGGCGCGAAGAGGCTTTAGGGAAGATTTAAAGGAATAATAATAAATTCTATCTAAATCTAAGGGTATATAGCTCTTGCTAGAAACAAGACGTTATATAAAAAAGAGAAAGGAATAATAAGAGAATCTTGTAATTAAATAGTTAGGGGTCTTAGTGGTTAATGCATACGTATATACGCACGCGGTCTTTAACGGACTTCGGTAATTTAATTAATCTATTAGAACTTAGCAGAAGTCGATTAAGCTAGCAAAATTTGGCAGAATTTGATTAAAGCTTCGGAATTTATCTATTAAGTGTTTTACTAAGACATTCCTACTATAACTAGGCTAGTCCCGTTACAGTACCCCCCCTTTAGCCAAAGGTCCAAAATAATTTAATTTTAGTTAAAACTTATTACTTATCGCGTTCGTATAGTTGCGTCGGGTAGCGGCGTAGAGTTTTACCGGTAGGTCTTGGCAAGGCGAATCTGACCAATTAGATAACTTTAACCGGCGGTTAAAGTTCCTTAACATCTTGCGTATTACGTAATCGTGTTATAAACGTTATAATGTTTTTCGAGTTCTTTTTAAGTTTAAGCTTTCTGCTGTCGTGTTTTATATATTCGTATTAGGTGGCAGTTGTTTGCCTTTATGTTATATCCATCTAGCCGGAGCAGGCCGCGAAGGATGGTCTTTGTGGAATTCTTTTACCAGGGAAGGCGCATTGGTCTTAATTTGCTTATAGAGCTCCTAGGTTTATGTTTTATATCCTTCCTACTTAACAAGAAGTTTAAATTGTTTAAATTATGTTTTCTATTGCATATTATTAATTAAGTTAATAAAGTAAGAGCCGTTACCATTATTAACAATTATGGGAGGTAGCGGCGGCACTTTACGAGTTATAGGTTTACCCTTTAAAGGTTACAGCAAGCTTACGTAAAACGTTAGGTGTATTTTTATCTTAGTTAGCAGTTCGAGCTTATAGGCGTATAGGCTTAACTTCTTCTTAATTCGGTATGGGCCCGCAAACTTCTAATTAAGTTTCTTTAAGGGCCGTTAAGTCTTTAGGTTTTATGTATTTAGGTAAACTATATTATCTTCCTTAAAGTCCTATGCGGGAGCTTATCCTTTATTTACGTGCTATTCTTATACCGTTTAAGCGTACGCTAATTTACTTTATAATAGTTCCGTTAACTGCTTTATTTAATTAGCGAAGTTATGCGCGTTAATTAACTGAATTCGTTTAATCGTAGGTCCTGTTATATCAATTTTGGGTCGTGGTTTGAATCCCAGTTAAGGGTCTTGTCCATAGGTCGCGTAGAACGGCGTTACGCCTGTTAATTCGTTTATTATATTATTCGCAGTAAACTTAGCTAAGGGTAGCCACTTTTCCCAGTCGTCTTGCAGGTAGGAGCAGTATATTTATAGGTATTGTTCTATAATCGCGTTTATAATTTTAGTTTGGCCGTCTATCTCTAGATAAAATGTAGTTAAGAGTTGTATTTAAATATCTAATTGTTTATATAGGGCTTACTAGAAGTCTAAAACGAACTGGCTTCCTTAGTCGGATATTATTGTATTAGGAAGTCCGTGTAGCTTAAAGATATACTTAATAAAACATTCGGCTACTAATATTATATTAATTAAGTCTATAGGAATTATATATCGCATTTTTATAAGACGGTTAATAACTACCATAATATTCGTAAACCTATTACTGCTAGGCAAGTTAACTACGAAGTCGATCAAGATATCTCGCCATTTTTGCATTAGAATTGGCAACGGTTAAAGTACTCCTTACTTCTTTACGTAAGAGGTCTTCCCACGCACGTACGTTCTGCATGCTCAAACGTATTTTCATACATAGTCGTGCATTATAGGCCAGTAGTATGCTCGTTAAATAATCTTATAAGTCTTCGCACGGCCAGGATGTCCTGCTATAGGGGAATTGTGTATAAATTCGAGTATCTTAAATTATAAGGGTTTGGAATTCGGAACTACCATCTTCTATTAATAGTATAGTTAATTGTTACAGATTTCGCATTTGGCAAGTATAATATCTTTATACTATTATTTTCCTGTTCAAATTGCTTTCATTATATTTGCTATCTATACGTCGTTCTTATATTCGTATTCTATTAACTTATTAATTTCCATTTCCTATTTATTAATTTCTAATTTGTTTTTATTAAGTTCCGTATCTAAGAACATAGGACGTAGTTTCTTAAAACATTTAGGGGGCAATAAGATCTATAATTAATTTATAATTCGTTTATCTAAGGCGTTCGCAGGTAAGTCTTATAATTATTATATTAATGCATTAGGCTTCTAATTAAGTTTGCCTAGTTAGTATATAATCTTAAAGTTAAATTATAAGAGGTATTCGGCCTAATAAATTTGGCGCTGCGTTAACTGCTTTGTAGTTATAAAGTACTGCAAGTTTTTGTGGTCCGTTAATACGCATATTAGAAACAACAATCCTTTAAGTTTTAGGCGCCATTGTTTAAAGTATCTAATAATTATAAGTAGTTCCTTATTATATATCTTATAGTTTAATTTAGTAGGGGCGAGCTTCCGGGAGAGAAAGGCTACTAGGCGCAGCTTACCATTCTTATTATATTGCGATAATACTCCCCCTAGGGCGTAATCAGACGAGTCTGTCTTAACAATATATTTAAGGTTAGGGTCGAAGTGGGCAAGAATTGGAGTGGTTATAAAACGTTATTTTAAGTTATTAAAAGCTTGTTTGCATCTGGCTGTCTATTTAAATTTCACGTTCTTCCTTATTAGGTTTACTAACGGTTGGGCAATTTTTAAGAACTAATTAATAAATTAATAATAGAAATTTGCAAATCCTAAAAATCCTTAAATGTCTTATATGTTACTAGGGCTTCCCCAGTTTATAATCGCAGCGACCTTTTTAAGGTCCATTTTAATTCCGTTGCGGGATATAATTAGGCCTAGGTACGTAACTTCAGACGTATAGAATTTGTATTTCTTAATATCGCATTATAAACCCGTATCTTATAGACGTTTAAGGACCATTCGGACGTGTTTTTAATACTTAGAAAGCAAAACAAGTAAATTAAGATATTATTAATGTACGCGGTAATAAATATATTAAGAAATTCACGAAGTGTATTATTAACGTATTGCTAAAATATACCGGGACCGTTTTTTATACCAAACGGCATTACTAGGTATTTGAAGAGTCCCTATTATATATAAAAGGCTATATACTTCTTATCTCCTTCTTAGATACAAATTCGATTAAAGGCAGCGACTATATTAAGCTTTATAAAATATCGTGCCTTTGCTAGGCAGTTAAGCGTCTCTTAGATTAAGGGGATTAGATATTAGTTTTAAATTATAATTGCGTTTAGGGCTCGGTAATTAACATAGAATCTTAAGCCTCCTCCTAGATTTTTAATAAATAATACGGGTAAGGCAAATGGAGATTAACTAGGGCAAATAAATCCTTTTTCTAGATGCTCGTTAAGGTATTATTGCATTATAAGCAGTTCTTCTTGTAACATACCATATAGCGGACCGAACTTTGGTGTTGTACTAGGTTTAAATTTTATCTTAAAATCGTATTTATCCTAATATGGGGGCAGCTAGTTTGCAAATCATTTTTTAAACTCGTTAATTAGATCGTGGTACTCCTTAGGTATAAGAGGTTAAGGGTTAATATACTACTTTAGTTCTAGCGCCTTCTTAATATCTTCTATTGTTATAGTAAAGATTTTATAGTCTTGTTTTCTTGCTAATAAAACAAAAGGTGCGGCTTATATTATACGAATTTTAAAGGGTTTCGATATATTATCTTCGCATTCTTTACTACGATTAGCAGTCGTAGTTTTGTCGTATTAGTTTAAGGTTTATAGTAAGGGCAATTTGTATTATATTAAATTCGAATAGTCTTATATATATTTATAGGGCAGGTGGTGTTTTAAACAATAACTTCGGCAGTAGGTCATGCGGAATTTTAGTATTTCTTTAACCCAGCTAATTAAAGGGTTGTGCTATTTTAGCCATCTATATCTAAGTATCATCTTATATTGCTTTAGGGGTGTTATAAATAGGGAAACGTATTTAAGGTATTTGCCTATTTGCATTTTTATAAGAGCGTAGTACGTTAATTTACTATATATTAAGGGTTTGCCGTTAAAGCCTTGTAGGCCTTAGGGCTTATTAAGTTTCTTTAAATTTAGGCGTTAGGTTTTCGCGTAATTCGTATTAATAAAGCCTATGCTAGTGGCTCCGCTATCTATAAGTGTTCGTACTAACTTAATAGCACGAGTGAGTCGTATCCACGGGCACGAAATACATGTAGTATCGTATGCTTGTTTGGATGGTAACTGTCGATTATATAAAGCAGACTACGTGGTTTATATACTAATGCGTCCTCCCCCTAATTAGTCAGTGCTTCATAAGTGCACCAGACGCGTAAGCGAGTGGTTGGTGCACCGAACGCGTAAACGCGTACCTGGCGTACCAAACGCGTAGGTACGCGGTTGGTACAATAGGTGCTATAATTATACACTAGCGGTACTTAAAAAATGAAACCACTTATATACAGCCTCCGTAATTGCTTTAATAGAACCATAAAATGTAAAAGAAAATATATAGGAAATCTCCCCCAAGGTGCCGTCTAGGCTGCCTTCCAAACGGTGCCCTAAGCTAGCCGTAAGTTCTACTTGCGGTCCGTAGAATAAACCGTACAGCCTTTTAACGGGCAGTAGACGAGCCATAAGTCGGATCGTAAGGGCCGCTAAGGCGCTAGTGCTAAGCAAGCCAATGGCGATTTTCTATCCCGGGGATAGAAAATCGTAATTGGTTAATTTAACTACCCTGCAAAATTCGGCAAGTCACGTAAGTCCACTAAGTTTCACCGTAGTTTTCCACTATTTTCTACCTGTACCGTATAATAAGCCGTACGGCCTTCTAACGGGCCGTAGACGTACTATAGGTGCTTCGTTAGTCCCGTTCTACCCATTTTATAACTTCTAGGTTAAGCTTATTCGTGTTAATTAAGGTTTTAAGAGCTTAATACGGCTTTGCCTTAGTTATAGCGTCTACTAGGTTATCTCCGCTGCTAATTTATTTAACCTCTGTAATCTCGCGCCGTTTATAGGCCTAATATAAGCATATAAGGTCGACTATAAGCCTCTTCTCTTATATTATACCTAGTTTAACTAGGCAGTCGTAGAGGGACTTTAAATTAGTGTATAGAACCAGGGGTAACTGCTCCAGTTATAGAATCTTCTAGACCGTTAATTTAATTATAGCTGCTATATTAAATTTATAGGCTAGTGTATATAGCTTAGAAGCTAGTATACTACGGGTTACTCGTTTATACTTAATTAAAGACTAATATAGTATATTTGCGTCCTAATTACGGTCCATAAGTATAATTATAAAGCCGATTTATAATAATAGGTCTTTATTATTAGTAAAGGAGGCGTCCGTAAATACTATTACACTAAGGGAATTTAGGTCCAGTGGTATAAAAGTAAGTCCTTTTATTACGTTGTCAATTTGCTATTAAATGCGCTTATTAAGCTGCTTAATATTTTCTTCTTACGGATCTACTACCTAGGCCGTAAAAGATAAGTCATAGGCAGATTTAGGTTGGCAGACTGTGGCTATATAGGCGCCTCTTGCACGCTATGCAGCGTATTAGTCCTTTATATTTACGGTTTTACGGGTCTCTTCGCGGGAACTAGTAAGGTCCATAGGCTTTGCTATAACAGGCTTTAGGTTTTAGGCTTAGCGTTCCTAAGTTAGCTTAATTAGGTTGCCCTTTTATATAATTAGGCCTCTATTAAACTTAATTAGGTTCTACTTAGTTAACTACTCTTACGGCTTTACTAAGAACTAGCCTTTTATAGTTTAGTTTCTTTAGCATCCGTAAAGGTCTGGTCTACTAGGAATAGGGTATTATCTATTTAGAGTCCAATAATACTAAGGCCGTTTAATAGGCTGTATAGAAGGCAGGGGTTATAGGTTAACTATTCCATTTTAAGTTTACTAATATAGTGCTAGTAGTATATTTTAAACCAATGGTTTCTAGCTTCTAGTACTCTGTATAAAGGTTTTACGATTTATAGGATTATTCCTAGTTATAGGTTAAGCTCGGGGGGTAGCCGTATAAAGATGTCCCTACTTAGGTAGGTATTAGACTGTATATAGGCTTGTAAGATATCCCATAGGTAAAGAGCTACAGGTTTACTTTACTATAGTCCGGGCGTAAGTGCAAGTATAATCCGTTAGCTAACTTATTAAATTATAGGCAATTACGTAAGGACTAAGCCCTTCCCTTAGTCGTTATAGGCTTATATAATAAGCCTTAATTTTTTAAAAGCTTTGTTAGTACCCAGGTGCTTAATTTTATTAATAAAGTGTGAGTTAAATATACAGACGCCTTATGGAACGTCTTTCTCCGTTATAACCGCAAAGACGCCCTTTTTAAGTAGTCCGTTAATCTCTTTACATCATAAGTCCGTAAAGGGGTTTTCCTATACTAGAACTGATATATTTACAGGCGGAGATTACCTTACGGATATTCCTGCGGAGGTTAGGTAAGTCTCTATTATAGTATTCTTAGTTATAGGGTGCTTTTAGGGGCGTCCTTAACCGCGCTTTACGGTAGGTATAGTAGGTTTAGTAGGTTTCTAGAGGACTTTTAGGGTAGGTAAGGGTGCTTCTAGCTCATCTAATTTGGCGGTCGCTTCTGGTTTATCTAGTTCGGCGGTTACCTCTAGTTTATTTAGCTTAGCAGTTGCTTCTAGTTTGTCTGGCTTAACGTTATAGGTGTCTTCGGGCCAAAAGTAGGGTTTTATAGACATGCTTCTAAAGCTAGTTAGGCCGCTAGGAAGTTATATATAGCACGTCTCATTTTTTACAGCTAGTAAACGGTAGGGTCCGGTTTACTTGCCGCTTTTACGCTATATAAGGACTTTAGAGTTAAGCAGGAGGTCGTATACTAGGGTCGTGTTAGGTCTATTGCGGTAGTATAGGGCGTTATTAACAGCTTGTTTGGCCCGTAGCTTAACTATTTCAGCCATCGCCTTCCGTATTATAGCTGCTCGTTCCATAATAGATGGGGTAAAAGGGCCTAGATTGCTTATCCTTAGGTAGGCTCCGTAAACCAAGAGGGTAAGTACTAGTCCATTAGGGCCAGCGGTATTATTAATAGCTTTTACGGCTATTTATAAAGCTAGTTCCTTTTAAATATCCTTACATTTGTCTATAATAATCTAATAAGCTCTCCGTAGGGCTAGGTAAGCTCGCTTAATAAGCCTAATAGACTAATACACCTTAACTAGAACGGCTTTTATTAATATAGCTATGGCCGTAGTATACTACTGGAATTCCTTACTAATAAAGTTCTTACCGGCGTTATGGGTAATATACTTAAGAGGTCCAACGTATATATCAATCTAGTAGGTCCGTAAAATATCCTAAGTATGCTTTATAGATATATTTTATAACTAACGGGCGGCTTAATAGCGGGTTACCTCGTTAATTATATATAATACTAGGCTGCCGTTAATATACATAATGTCTATATACACTAAATAGTTAAAGTTAAGATCCTTATAAAGGGTAAACTTAAATTAGCCTAGGGAACGTCCGTATTTCTAGTAAAAGGAGTAGTATTTAGTCAGGTAATTAACTGCCTTCCTATCAACGTCGTCGTGTCTAAAGCGTTTAAGGACTCTATATAGCTTTTCGGCTAACGGATAGCCGAAACGGCAGTGTAGACGGTGGATCTCCGTACTAGTAAGGTAGCACGGGTTATAGTCAAAAGATTCCTAAATATAGGTCTGTAAAGTCTCTCCCTATATAAGGAACGGGTATCCAAATTGTTGTATAATTAGTAGGGTAATATACTTACTTCCTAGGGCAGTTGCAGGGCCGATTAAGGTATCCGTAATATTATTATAGTAAATCTATAACCTGTCTATATCCGTAAGGCAAAGTAAAAAAGGGGTGTCTGCTTTTACTATATAGAAGTTAACTAGGCTAATTAGGGTCTTAACTATAACTAATCTAATTAATGCAGTTAAGCTAATGCTAAATTAGACGTTTACGGCCCTAGTTTACGTAATATTAATGTCCGTATTGTTATTTACGGTGGTCCTATATACGAGGTATTGTCTATAGCCTATAGTAGACTTCTTAGAGGTACCTATATCGATTATAATACCGTAGAATTCCTTAGGGGTATAGCGTTCTATAGTAATATATATAAATAGGTCCTGCTTATAATCTATAGTGTCCGTAATAGGGGTGCTTATAAAATGGTTTTTAGGCGCAACTAAGTGTATAAACGAACGGTCGGCTAATACGGTCGTGATATTAAAGGCTTAGCTGTCCGTAAAAGGTCTAAAAGTAGTTAGGAATGTCTCTAAGGTCTCTTATTCCTAAGCGTTTAAGTTAAAGTCAATTATAAGGGCTTCTATTAACTTATTAGGGGGCTCTTCTACTTCCTCTTCTTTATATTCTAAAATAAACTGGTTAATACGGCTATTAAGTCTCTTCCTAGACTTGTTACGTTCTTCTTAGGTATACCTTATAGACTAATATCCTTCCTTACCGCATACAAAGTACTTCTAGCTGGTTTATCTATAGGGGTATGTTTTTGTATGGGGGTTACTACGGGGGTTACGGGTAGGACTTAGTCAGTATAGGTGCTGCTAGCAGTAGCGGCGGTCCGTAAAGTAGACGTCTAAGTCTGTTTATAGATATTAAATATCCGTAATAAAGGCTTAAGTGCTGCCTAGTGGGTTTAAGACTTTGTACGTTATAATGGAGGAGCGTAAATCATTAATAAGGCTAGCTAAGGTATTTATAGGCTTATAGCAGGCGTATTTACAGGGCTCTACTTCCTAGTAGGCCGTAATAAGTTTATTATATAGGAAGTCGTCTATTTAAAGCTTAGCGTTAAGGCCGTACTATAGGTACCGGAGGTCTTTAATAAGAATTTGCAGGCACTCTATAGTCGATTTTTTAGTATTCTTATTAATTACAGTCCGTAGCTTAGTTGTATTCTATTAGGTAAGGATATTACACTTATATTCCGGTTCTTTAAAGTAGTTATAGGTAGCTTTATATAGCTTATTAAAGGGAACACTAAGGGGGTTACTCTTAAGGTTAGTGTAGTAGTGGTTAAGTACTAGGCCGTATAGCATAGTAGAGTAGGCTTAGCTAAACTCCTATTTAGGAATATTAGCCTTCTAATAGAGGTCCGTAAAGATAGTTAGTTTAAAGTTAAAGTTATTATTTTCACCGCTATACTTAGATTCGTTGGTGTAGAGCTTGGCTAGGTTAGCTAGCTCCTTACTATAGGTCTTTACTTAGGTGTGTTGCGGATCTATAACTTGCGGATCTATAGCTTGTGGATATATGGCTTGCGGATATATAGTTTGCGAATATATAGCTTGCGGATTTATAACTTAGGTAGGTTGTGGATCTATAGCTTTATTAACGGGAGGGTTTTAATTCGTATTTTAGTTTACGGGGGTATTATAGTCCGTAACTTAGGTACTAGGTATACTTTAGCCCGTAAGATTAATTTTAAAATCGCTTAGGTTTATAGGACGAATTTAGTTAAGTAGGTTAGGTATAAGGCTAGTAATGCTATTAAATTTAGAAGAAGTAGAGAGATTATTCATAGCTTTAACCTAGTCTAGAATTTTCTCTTTAGTCTATTTTGTTTGGTCCTTCTCCTATATTATATTATATAAGGACCATGTAATAGTAACTCGTTTATCCTTTTTAACCTATACACCTTAGTGACGTAAAAGGGTTCGTAGGTTATAGATAGCAGTAGGGTTATAAGCCTTAAGAATAGCTTCCGTAAAGTCCGCAAAGTCTTCCTTATATTGCTCCTATAGGTTGTTATTTAGAAGCTTATAGTATCCGTATTTAAGGATTTTGAAATTAATGTAGTCGTTAACGTCGTCTGTAGACGTAAGGTTGACTTCTTAGCTCTACTTCTTTTAACCTTCGCTAATTTGCTTACTTATATCTACTATATTATATAGCGTTATATATCTATATAAGCTATAGCGGGTCGTAGTAGCTTATAGTGGGTAAAGGTCTTATAACGGTCCGTAAAATCGATTAGCGGGTCTGTAATAGTTTAAGGGGTCTTATAGTAGTCCGTAAAGGCGATTAACGGGTCTATAACGGTTTGTAGAAGGGTAGGGGTCTCTATAAGGGGTCTGAAAAGAGGTCGGGGGTATTAAGGGAGGGTATAGTAGGAATAGGGGTTTAAGGTTTAAAGGGGGTTCTGTAAAGGTCTATATTCGCGTCTATAACTTTTAGTAAACCGTACTAAGACTTAAATAAGTATATAGAGTTAGTAATAGTCCGTAATCCCCAATTTCTAACCTTCCAGCAGGTCGTACTAGGAGTCTAAACAGGTAGTCGCTGTCAAGTATCGCTCGGGGGAGGTATTAAGTGATTGCTAATCTGTGCGCGCTTACTAATCAGTGTTTATACTAACTTAATAGCATAAGTAAGTCATATCCACGGGCACAAAATACATGTAGTATCGTATGCTTATTTAGATGGTGACTGTCGATTATATAAAGCAGACTACGTGGTCTATATACTGATGCGTCCTCCCCCTAATTAGTCAGTGCTTTATAAGTGCACTAGACGCGTAAGCGAGTAGTTGGTGCACCGAACGCGTAAACGTGTACCTAGCGTACCGAACGCGTAGGTACGCGGTTGGTACGATAGGTGCTGTAATTATACAATAAGGATTTGTACCTCCTTCTATTTTTTAAGTATTTAAATTTCGCCAAGTATATTAAGGGAGTTGTGTTGTGTATTAGCGCTAGAAGAGCCTAGACACTCGTGCTCTTCCACTTCTTATCCTAAGGCGCGACTTAGCCCTAGGATAATTCGTTTTCCAAGTTAACCAAGGGTAAGATGCTTTGTGACGACCGGGTATAATTCGCAGAACGAGTATAAGTTAAGGAGCGAGTACGGCTTAAAGAATAAGTACGATTTAAAGATCGGAAGGAACTACGGCGGACTTTTTTAAAAGGGTAAGTTTAGCAATTCCTTTAGATATATCCTTTTCTACCATATCCAAAGTATTTTCTATTTATGGCTTAAGTTCTTCGTTTGTTGGTTCCTAAGGGTATATAAGATCAAGTGGCGTTAAGGTCTATAGGGTCGTGCGTAAGTTTCGAAAAAGGGTCGCGCTTTAGGGTATATATCGGTTTTATAAAGTCTTAAGCGTGAGGCATAGTTGGCTTTAGAGAATAAGTTTGTTTGTTATATTAAAAGTCCTTATTAATTCGTTAACATATTATAGCAAATTCGGGTAGGTCCTTTGGCAGTTCCCTACCTACTAACTATACTCTAATTTCATCCGAAATAGCTCGTTAAAGAGCAGCAACTTTAGCGGCTTTATTCCAATCTAGTTCGCCAATAAGGCCTAAAAATTCCAAAAAGAAGCTGGTAAAGTCTTAATTCCGTTATTATAGGTTTTTAAGTTTAGTAACAGCAGTGTATTCGCGGCTGGCGTCGTTATACGTTCATTCTAATAGAGAGATAAAGATTTTAAAATTAACAAAGGTGCCATTACGGAAGAATGGGTCTATAGTTCATGCAGCGTCTTTATTTAAACGAGACATTTCATAGCTAATCTTACTGGCTTCGGTAAGGTATCGGTTATAGTTTATTAAAAGTTTAAGACGGAGCTTAGTTATAAAGGGACGCAGGTTATTTCAATTTCTATTAAATATTAGAGGGTTAGGAAGCTTTTCTAATTTTATAGTAGGTACTAGGTTTGTTATAGGTACGGGTTAAGCTACCGTTACTAGTTTGGGGTTCGCATTTAATGGGCCGGGTTTGCATATAGTTATCTTAATTTTGTTTGCAGGTGTTACTATTAGGGTCTCCAATATAAGTATTTTAACGTTACGGAGTTCTTCGCGGAGTATTTCCACCGATCGCTAATACTGGGCTTCTAGTGCAGCCCGCTGCTAAGCTAAAGCATCCATAAAAGCTTCTTACATCGCAGTTAACTGTTCCCTGACTAGGGTTATAATGCTCATGGTTAACGCGTGGGATTTGAGGTCGTTTGCCATTTTAATAGTAGTTTTTTTTTTTTAACGCAACGTAATGTAAGGGCGCGAAGAGGCTTTGGGAAAGATTCAAAGGAATAATAATAAATTCTATCTAAATCTGAGGGTATATAGCTCTTGCTAGAAACAAGACGTTGCGTAAAGAAGAGAAAGGAATAACGAGAGAATCTTATAATTAAATAGTTAGGGGTCTTAGTGGTTAATGCGTGCGTATATGCGCACGCGGTCTTCGACGGACTTCGGTAATTTAATTGATCTGTTAGAACTTAGCAGAAGTCGATTAAGCTAGCAGAATTTAGCAGAATTTGGTTAAAGCTTTGGAATTTATCTGTTAAGTGTTTCACCAAGACATTTCTACTATAACTGGGCTAGTCCCGTTATAGGTTAAGTGGAATAATAAGGCGCTTATAGTATAGTATAAATAAAGACTTAAGGCTAAAGTCTAAGACGCGATTATCCTAATGGAAGATACGGAAACTCTATAAGAGTTAATAAATTAGTTAATAAAGATTAATAACAGGATCTATTAAAGGGAATAAGCTAAAAAAGGGTAAAATAGAGTTCTATAGTTATATAAGGCGCAGAACATATAACGGTAGATATAGAGTTATAAACTATAGAATAGTAGACTAGAGCTAATAGACCTAAGCGGTACTAAAAAATCTAAGAGATAGATAAAGAAACTATAGAAACCTAGAGGTTAAGGATTAAGTAATTATAGAACTAAGGAGTAGAGGCTAAACTAGGGATCTTAGCAGCAGAAGACGTTTAGGCGGACTCTATAGTAAGAAGATTAATTTAAAAATAGAGCTTATATAAATTGCGGAAAATAGGGTCACAATACTAGGGACTATAGAGGTGGTTAGAACGGTTACGCAGTAAAAGAAACTAAGTAAAAAGGACTAGGACTAGTAATGAAGAAGTTATATAGTATAATAGAATATTTAATTAAGTATTTTACTTTTTGTTATAATAACGTATACTAAATTTATAAAGACGCTAAGTATGGCGTAAGCTATTAGCTATAGGAGCTAAAGTTAAAAGAACTTAAAGGAACTAAAGAGTTAGATAATAAATAAGATCGACTCTATAAGCTAGATTAAAATATTATAGCAATATACAGATAAAGATTAGTAATAATAATAATAGAGTTAGAGTACTTATTAATTAATTGTAATAAGGATAAAAAAGGAACTAACTAGGGGTATCTAAACCTTAATAATATAATAGAAGCAGAGACCAAGACCTCTACCAAATAAGGATTAGTAACGGGTATTATAATACCGTTAGATATAATATCTATCGCTTTATAAAACGGAAGGAGCAATATCTAAAAGAGATTAAGTAAGTAGACGACTGCTGGTGCTAGCTTACCACTTATAAAAGGTAAAAAGCCATAGGCTTAAGATTCTTAAGAAGAGATAAGAGATACTTAAGATTTTTAAGATAAGATAAAATACACCTAAGGACCCACTACGGAAGATAACTAATAGGAAAGGGCAGCGGCTTAGTTTAAAGATAAATAAATAAGTATGGAATAAAGATTTCTAGGAAACTAAAATTTTAAAGAATAAATAAAGTCTATAGTAATTCTAGGTAAATATAGCGTTTAGCTTAAAGGTTAGAAAGTCAACATAATAATTAAAAAATTTAATAACGTTAAAAATCCGTTTATAAGACGCGATAGGATAGAAAGTATAGAGGAGTTTAGGCAAAGAATTTTTATATAGCAAAAATAGAAGTTAGACTAGAGGTTAACTATATTAGGACGTACTAGGGATAGAGCACCTATATAAAAAGTTACTAGTAGGTTAAATTTAGGGATACTAAGGGCTAGATAGCTAAATAAATTAAAAAAAGAGGAGGATCTAGGAATCCTAACTAGATTCGTAAAATAATATACTAAAGGTTATAACGAAGCAGTAATAAAAAGATACTTTCTTATAGATAAATTATATACACTTATAGAGCTATACCGCAAGTGGTATAGGCAAAGAGGAAATAATAAGTAGAAAGATTTCTATATATAGCTAGATAAGAAAGCTATACTAGATTAAGCTATATCGGAAAGACAGATAAGTTATATTAAAGGAGCATTAATTATAATATTAAAAAATCTAAAGAAATAGGCCATAGACTAGAGAAAAATAATATAAGTATTAGTACTAGTAAATAAAACGGCAGTACTTAAACTAATAAAGTATAGGTTTAAACTTAAGAGCGAAAATAAGCTAAGAGTTAACTTAAGATACCTAGTATATTATACGTTAGCGTAGATCGCATATGTAGATAATATATATAATATGTATAGAGTACTAAAAAATAAACATTGGAAGTACCTAATAAGGATATATTAGGCACTAGACAAAAAAAGGTATAGAGATACTAGATATATACATAGATAGTACTTAATAGAAGTTTAGGAGTTAGGAGACTTAATATTTTAACTAGGAAGATTCCTTATGGAAGAATGCTTAGATAGATAATAATAATGGGATTATTTTAAGAACACGTGTCTATGGTATATTAAAAAAAAGAAGCAAACTAAGTATTAGCCTAAGTTAGATTAAGTATAACTAGGATCTAGTAGCTAGTAGTTAAGAAAAGGAAAGGTCTATAGGACTAGAGGGAACTAGTAGTAGAGCCTTAAACCCTTAAAGGAATTTAAGGATAATACCTAAATTTATAAGTTAAATGGCAAGATTAATAGTTTAAAGTATTAATAAATAGTAGAGCAATAAGGAACCATATATTACCAGTAGTAGTGGAAAAAATAGGGTTACTATATAGATAGAAGAAATACCTATATCCACTTATAATAATTTTAGGAGATTAGATAGCCTATAGAGGAGGTATTATTAATCTTAAAATAGAACCTATTTAGTTAACTATTAAAGGGAGATAAGTTAAGATGTCTTTTAACATCCTACCTTTAGGATAGGAAGAGGTAATACTAGGAATGCCTTAGTTATAGGAATATAATCTAAAGATAGATTGGGTTATAGGTTAGGTTAATATTAGAGATACTTAATAATATAAGATGCGATAATAAATTAAGTTAGTATGGTACTACGAGAAATTTACTTATTTCTCGCGCCTACGGCGAGCTTTTGTCCTTTAGGGACGAAGTCCTTTTGGGGACGAAGTTCTTTTGGAACTAAGTAGCTGCCCTACTACCGCCCTGCTATTGCCCTACTACTGCCCTACTGCCCTGCTGCCCTACTGCCCTGCTGCCGCCGTGCTGCCACTACTGCCATTACTGCTACTGCCGCCATGCCGTCCCCCTGTATTTTAGCCCGTAACGGCTCGTAATATACTAAGACTATAGCAACACCTCCGGATATATAATATTAGTAGTTGTAGTATCTTTACCCTGCGGCAGTAATAGCGAAAGCCCGCCTATATCCGTTATTCTTAATAGCGCAATATACAGCTGCCTATGGGTAAAGACCGGTATACGTAAGTTAACGCCAATAAAGTTAAAAGACTGCCCCTATAACTTATTTACAGTTATAGTAAAGTATAGCTGGATTGGAAACTGCCTTTTACTAATAATAAACGGCAGTTCTCCTTTTATAGAGGTGAGCTTAATGCGAGGAATTAGCCGTAGCTAGTTGTAAAAGCTGCCGCTAAGTATCTAAGTTTTAATATAGCGCTGGCCTACGCGCGTAATAACCATATGGGTGCCGTTACAGAGCCCTTTATTAGGGTAGAGGTTTTATAAAAGAAGTACGGGCACGCCTACCTTTAGGGAAAGCTTTAACGGAGGTAAGCTACTAGGGTTAAATGTCTGCAGAAGCTCTACTGGTAGTAGTTCTATATAATTTTCTTCTTCCCCATTTTGCTCTATAGAGTCTATAGAATAAAAGGTGCTTAGGGAGCCGTAGAGCCGCGGAAGGATAGCGTTGTTAATCTTAGCCATAGTATTGTTACGAATAGTTAGGATAGCGCGATCGCGGAAGGCATTAGGGGTAGTATATACCTAAGTAAGTAGTTGCGGAGGGTATATATGCTTATAAAAGGGGTTTTGGGACCGTAATAGGGCTATACTAAGCGGGATAGTAACGCTGCTAGATAGGGACGTATTATAAACTAAGCTCTGTACCTAAGCTGCAAACTACTAATTAACCTCACCCTGGCGGATACGCATATTTAACCGCAGGAACAGTATACGGAAGGTAGGCTAGAGGAACGACTACTATAGGCAGGCACCTATAATAGCTACGCGGTTTCCCCGCAGGACAATAGGCAGTATTTAAGCAAAGTTACCGCCTAAGATAGTAGGGAGTCCGCTAAAGGTAGAGTCGTTAGAACGGACGTCCATAAGTATACAGTGTACGGCTTTATAGTAGTAGTGGTGCTATATTAGCACCTTATCCCAGATAAGCAGAGAAGTACGGCGTAGAAGCTCGGCTAGATTTAAGCTTTTAGAGATATTACAAGTAAACTCTTTATGTAGATTAAGAGGTATCCGAAAACGGGAGTGGGTAGTACGGCCGCTGGGCAGTAAAAGGGCCGTAATACCAGAAGAAGCTATATAAAGAACAATCTTACCACGCAAGCGGTAGTAGTAGTAGAGGTAGTAATAGAGAAATGTTTTACCGGTGCCTATAGGGCCCTAGAGGAAGAAGCGAGCTGTCTACAGATTTATATCTATAGCGGCAATAATAGTATTAAAGCACGCTGCCTAATTGGCATTTAGCTGCTAGCGTAGCTTAGTAAACTAGCAACCTTCCTCTATAGGATTATATTGTAGTAGCTTAGCTATAAGAAGCGGGTTACTTCCCTTAGTAATAACGGCCTACTAGTACTAAAACTGGGGTAGGCTATAGTCCGTAAGTATCTTTTGGTAATCCATAAGCATCTAATAGATAAGGTATAGGCCGTAATTAAAATGGGCGTTATTATCCTCGCCAACTATAGGAGGAGTATTAGATTGGCGGGCTAGAAAGTAAGGCAGATTATTATAGATAGACTATTTAAAGTAGTCCTATAAAGTAACTGGCCCCGCAATAGGGCCGTAAACTAAAGCGGTTATAAATAAGGAGCGTAGCTAGGCACTAATAGTAAAAACAGCGGCCTCTATAAAGTAATTAATCCACTTATAATTATCCTCTAGTAGCCCTAAAGCCACGTAGGCGGCCTAGAAGGTTAGATAGACTATACTAGCAATAGTACGGAGGTCCTTAAAGGAGGTAGGGCTAGGAACGGACGTTAGTAGTAGCCGTAAGTAGAACCTCTTACCTATAGTAGGGCTGCAGTAATATATACGGCCTATTGCGGTGCCTTACTGGCGAGGACGCCACTCCCGCGGCTTTAGATGAAAGACGTAGCGCTTAGGGAAGTCTTAATATAGGCGGTTACGGCCATCCTTATACTCCGCGTTATACTTAAAGAAGGCCGTTAACGTAGAGTAGAAGAGCTTAAGGCGCTGCTAGATTTCCTTTACGGACTAGTTTGGCTAAAAGTATACGGGCTACTTGCCTGGAAGGTGCACCGTAAGCTAAATTATAAGGGGGAACTCCTTATAAACGGGAAACTTAAATAGCCGCTAGATAGCCTTGGAGGGGCTAATATAACGGCCCTATAAATACTAGCTTACCTCGTCACCGTCCATAAGTTATAAAGTAGTGCGGTCGTTCCCCTTATATATATACTTATGGATATACTTAATAGACTTTACGGAGGCGCAGACCTTAACATTTATATAAGCACAATAATTTGCGGTTAGATATGGGCTATATAGAATAATCTAGCGGTTATCTATTTTAAATATAGCTCCCCCTAGTAAGCGGACAGACTATAACCGCAGATTATTGCGATAGTGGTATTCTAGATAGCTATCCTTATATATAACAGTAGCAGGGTTAAAAGGCTTAGGGTACCGCTTTAAGTAGGTTAGTAGAAGGCCTAGCCCTAGTAAAACTATATAGGGAGCTTGCGAATTCCAGGAGCCGTAAGGGCCGTAAACTATTATTAACTTTATAATCTTAGTAAGACGACTAGCGGGATTATCCTCCGGCTACGGAAGCTCCGCGAATATAAAATGGTTAATAATAGCTAGGTCTAGCAGCCTATCACGGTTATATAGATATAGGAAGAGTAGTAGATATAAATAGGGCAGGCCCTATTTCTGGTATTTAATAGTCTAGATAGAGCCGCGGTACCGGCCGAAGATCTACTTCCGTTTTAGGTTATAAAAGAGGTAGATAAGTTTTATATAGAAGACGTGCATAACTAGATTGGGCCTGTTTATAGCGGTCTACCTAGGCAGTAGCTTACGGGTAATCTTATTCTACCTAGGGTTAGTAGTAAACGTAAGAAATATACTTAGACGGCCGTATTTACGGACAATAGCTATTAAATCCTAATAGTACTACCTAATAAAGCGATCTCCGCCAAGAAAACTTAATAGAAGGACTATATAGTGGCCTAATAACTTAGGGTCCAGATTATCGCGGGTAAGAGTATCTATAACGCCATTATACAGCTCCGCGTGGAGGGTTGTTTAGTTAGAGCGGATCCAGCTAAGCTTATTCTAATTATATACATCAGGATTTTTTTTTTTGGGCGCGTTGTTGCAGATTGCGGCAATTTGCTGCAAACTATGCGATTTGCGTGGTCGTATATGGTCGTTAGCGATTCGCGCAAACCGCGCGTTTCGCAACAAATTTGCAGCTTCTGCTAGCAAATTGCAGCAAAACGCTCAACCACCAAACTAATG
>Ga0307515_10004791_pt1 | contig 27693 bp, 15 predicted proteins | sample 17_EM_MG_FD_194513 | JGI IMG/M metagenome (GOLD analysis project Ga0307515, IMG submission 194513) | Populus trichocarpa ectomycorrhiza microbial communities from riparian zone in the Pacific Northwest, United States - 17_EM | ecosystem: Host-associated > Plants > Roots > Unclassified | place... | reverse complement strand
AGCAAGGTGAAATTTGAAAGCCATTTCAATTCATTGCTAATCATAGCCCATGTATCCGAAAGTTTATATCGTTGGTTTTCATTCAAATACAAACTATGATGGAAAAGGCTAGCCTTTTGATTATATTAATGCTACTTCTATGATTTTGTTCTACTAAATTCACTTATGAAGAAATCTCTAATTAACCTTGTATTTGGGACTAATTCATTCAAAACGTTCAGTTTAGCGATCAATATCGTGATTACAATAAGAAGAAAAAGAAATTAGGGTTTTCTTTTTGCGTTTTAATATAATAATAATAATAAAAATAAAAAAAAGAATTTAGGAAAGAAGACCCATCAAAAAGTTGCAAAGATTATGTTTAGTTAAGATGTGTCACTGAGGATGTAATAATAATTCTCACAAGAAATTTGAAACGGCCATGTTCGTGAATGTTGTTTTCATCATATTAGTGAATGTTGTACGTTTCCATCACATTGTGGCTTATTTCTAAAGGAAGAGAAGCATGGATTTGGAAGGGGTCATTTTCTTATCCAAATAGTCTTGAAAAGTGAAATTTGGCATCAATCTAGATTACAATATCAAAAGGGTATTGTTCTTATTATTTTCCCATGTATGAGATCGATCTTACAATATCGAAAGGCTTTGCGTACGTACAAGATTAATACTGTAATAATACATCGCAAAATGAACTCTACCGAAGGAAGGAAGCTCCCCCTAGAACAAGTAGCTAGGAGATAAGCACAAAAGGTCCATGATCGACGACATGAGCTAGCTAGGGGATATCCATGTCAACACAAGGGAGTGGGGAAATAGATGGATAGCTACAGCTAGTCGTGTAAAGGAAAGAATGGAAGGCAATGATGCAAAATGGTGAGTTTAGAATCAAATTTTGGAGTTTTAAGGGCATGGAATGATTCTGAGGGTATGCGTCAGGAATAATCTTATATATGGCAATCTCCATTATGACCACAATCCCACATTTGTGCTGCACGCGCACCCACCAAACTCGAACACTATCTCTTCTCAACATCACACATTCTACGACTCTTTCCATTCTCAATGCCCATCTCTCTCAGAGAAAATGGTCAACCACTTCCAACTATAATACCATATGTTGAATCAAATCTTACTTGGAAAGTCTCAACCAAACCCTCCTTCAACGAAATCCCGACTTTTTACATCAAAATGTGTGGCCAAGATCTTCTTCCTTGTTAGGATGAATTTTGTATTTCTGAAAGCTAGCCAAAAGGGTTTGGAGATTTTCTCCTTTTGAGAGGCTTACAATAATACCAATCCTAATGTCACCTTTCCATCTCTAGCATCCTTCCCACCCAAATCATGGAACCCTAACCCTCGACGGGTCCCACTCATCAGTTCTTTGTGCCCCGACAACCACCGTGGCTGGACCCACACAGCTACACATCATCTATTGTGCGCCCTAACTCCTTGATCACAAGGTCCATTGTATATCCAGGGCTAAATTCCTTCTTTTGAACATGGAGTCCCCACAGGGTCCTCGATTGGGCGACATCTCAATTTGTTGGGGATGGAAATAAGTTGCCTTTAGCCGCCATCCATTGCTTGCATGCGCAGAGTTTTAGCACACATGCGGCCATTTGATGCTGAGGATTTTTGGGTTGGTTTCAATGGCTTGTGTCTTTTGAGCACCAATGAGCTAGCCTGTGGGTGCTACTGTACCATGCGTACATTTTTATTTTATTTTTTTTCCTTGATAAAAATGAACCAAGGCCCACCACCATTTCTTAGCGATGTGCCCTTGTGACAAGTTAGTGCCCAAGAGATTCGAGGATTTTACATCCATTTTCATGGCATGTCAATCTCGAACCTAGCTATATATCGAAGCTTTTTGAGTCGATGGATCGTTGAGGTCATCCCAAGATCGAATGGTGTCATATGATGTGTCAAGGTCATGTCTTGTATTAATGTTTTAAAATCTTAGCTCATTAATTGACTCAAATTAAATTAGCATATATACGGGTTAATTAATTCTTATATCCTGACAAGTAATTAAAAGCCTTAGCTAATTTACTGTTATATATGTGAGGTTAGTTTTGATGATATGCAGTTAAATTATTCGTAATTATAATTTAAACTTCGACAATCACTTGAAAAACTAAATTTTATAATTTAACAGCTAGTTTTTAGGTATTTTTATATAATTAGTATATGTTGCCTAGGAATAGATATTTTTTTTTATGTTCTTTAGAGTTGTCTCAATGATTTTGTTCATATATTTTCAATTTAATTAGAACCTTTAAATCTTTAATAAAACAAAAAAATCTAATTAGTACATATCAAAATAATTATCATTATTTTGTTTCTAATACAATTATCTTCGATAACTATTTAATTACTATCAACATCATCTCATTATCGTAATCGCTATCATTATTGATAGTTATAATTAATTAATATAACAACGTGTTCTTACTATTAATTATTTTCACGATTCTAATTTTTATTCTATTCATTTTTATTATAATTACCGTCGATTTGTTAACTGTTACCAACAAAAATATCATTAAAATTATCATTTGAACATAATTTTTATTCATTTTTTTTTTTGCATTCTTCACCATCACCTACAGTAACCTCACATTCATATTAACCTTTTATTTTTATGTTTTTTTTTTTATAAAGTAAGGATTTATATTCAAATCATAAAATCTTACTTTAAGTTGATCGTACGTACTCTATGTATATACACAAAAATAAATCACTCTTTCATTTAAAAAAAAAAGGATTAAAAAAGAAAAGGAATTAATTTCAAAAGGTTGATGGAACTAGCAAACCCATAAGCATTAATTTGTATAGACGACACACATCAATCATCACCATACATGTATCCAACCCAACAGCATAATCCGACCTGTGGGCTTGGTTACACTTGCTAATAGAAATGATTGGGATCCATCATCTTTGAGTGTGAGGTAACAATTTACGATTAATGTTTGTGACCGTCTTATTATACTATAACAATTTAATTATATTATGGATAGAAATAAAGACCCAAGAATGGTCCAATTAAAAAAGAAAAAGAAGAAGAAGAAGACGAAGAAGCATATGCAAACCGAGCGATTATTGATTGGTAATTAACCCAACCAAAATAAAAATAAGAAAGAAAGAAAACCAATCAAGTTACATAATACAGTGACTCGTTTATGATACCATTTTGGTTCGAGTTATATGATAGATTTGTAAATTTTAGAAGTCGATGTAGTCAAGTCTTATCTAACTTTGACAAGATCATTCAGAAGCTTGAATCAAACTCCAAGTTAATGGTAATGTTTGGTAGTGTAGTGACAGTTGTTTTTTAAAGTGTTTTTTGCTTGATAATGTATTAAAATAATTTTTTTAATTTTTTAAAAAATTATTTCTCACATCAATATACCAAAATGATATAAAAAACCTAAAATAATCATTTAAAAAAAATATAATATCACCATAAAAACAAACACCATAAATAATAGATAATCAATTAACTAGCTCTAACATATCAAATTTAACAACTAAGAACAAGATTGCATAATTGGCAAGTGTGCCAAGAGGGAAAAGGGGGGCTTTACTCGTTTACAATGTTAAATCGAAAATCGTTCCAAAAATAAACTTTGGAGGGCTCCCACAAGAATCATACCTCGTATGCTGCCAAGATTTTTTAGGCAACCAAGACATGTTTAGAGAGGGGAAAAGTTTTTTTATTTAATTTTAAGGGCAGGAGTCCGCACACATTGTTCGGGTTTGCCCCCACAAAAAGGTGCCTCAAGCTCAAAGGGACCAAATAATTTTGTGCCTCGAGCCCTCTGCTAGGAAGGGACCATAATCGATCTATCTCCAACGAATGAGTATCATATCAGAGATTGCAGGGGGAGGGAGAGGCAGTGGCACCAACAAGCCACATCATTCCTCGTGCTTCTCTGTGAATCAAAGTGAAATAAAAATAGTAATATTCGACAAGTGAAAAATACCCTGTTCCAAGCAAACATAATGCCTACTGTATGAACCTGTGACAAACTTCTCTCTGACTCACAACTGTCCTATTCGCTCCCTCCCCCGTACACCCCAAGTCTGCCCATAAAAGAAGATCCACCCAATCATTCATGGCATGTTCCAACTCACTGAGTTAAGTTTCTTCACACACACTCTTATAATCTCTTTAAAAACTTTTGAAGCTCACATGTAAATTTTCCAGTGATTTTAAAATTTATAAGATTTAAATTGATAATTTTAAAAAAATAAATTTATAACCTCATAGTTAAGTTATATCTTTCAAGATTAGTTGTAGTTTAATTCTTAGCAAAATAGTAAAGATTGACATTGTATACACTTCATGCAAAAGGCAATAAAAGCTCGTATCTTAACCATACTTATCCTAAGTTGTGGAGGCTAGCTTTCTCCCTCGAATCATTAACACCAACAATAAATACTAATGTATTGCAAATTGCTCCAGTGGATGCGGAAGCCAACAAATTCCAAGGTTGGTTGGGCTACGCCAAATGGGACTGTAATAAGTAATAACACTGAGTGAGGGCAACCAATAGAGCTAACAGTGGTGCTGACATAAACATGCTGTCATTCCTTGTGCAGAAGGGCCTGTAAAATTCGGCAAGAATGCCAGTCAGCGGGCCCGAGAAAGAGAGGAAAAGCTTCGTATTGGGGAGAGGCTTTCGAGAGATTTCATCAAATTGAGAGAGACCTCAAGTAGCCTCTCCCTCTCATCTTTTCGAGGCCATTGATAATGTGAGAGAAGACATGGCAGGCATGGAGATGTAAACATGGTGGCCATCATGTTCCCTCTGCTCCAAACTCCATGTCCTCTCCAAAAGTTGATATTAACTTATTACCCCTCCCTCCTTTTTTTTTTTTTTACTTTCCTTAATCAAAACCCATCCCCTTGTTTTTACCGCTATAATTTCATTGGGCAAATCCCTCCTAAAAGCTATTGTAATCCCCACCTTTTCCAGGGAGAATAATATGCAAGTGTGATTAGGCACTTCTTTTGGTTAGGCTTGACCAAAAACATAGCACTGCCGACATCTTGGAACACTTAATTTTTAATTAGTGCTAATGGTAACATGCTTTAAGATTCTAATTGTGTACTCCATATGATTACCTAACATTTTTTATAAACTCATAAAAGATTTGGACCGAAGCATATTTTATACTTCAGCTTTTAGTTTGTAAAAAGTAAAGCACTAGTTCGTGTTTCATCCTTTGCTTGGCTTTTGAAATTCCAACTAATTTTAGGTAGCATTTGGTTCATAGTTTTAAAACCCGGCCCGGTGGGTCGACTCGGGACTAGAACCGGGCCGAGTTTAAGAAAAAATAGGAAAAGTCAAAACCCGGGGTGACCCAGCTGGTTGACCCGACAAGATCCGGTCAAAAACCTGATTGCAACCCGCTAACTTTTGTTTTTTGTTTTTACTAAAACGATGTCGTTTTGATTTTTAAAAAAAATATTGAGATAGAAGAGATAGAGATAGCGGAAATAAGGGTCATGTTCCTTGTTTTTTCTATTTTGAAAAGACATAAATTCCCTCCAAAACTGTTACGGTGACAGATTTATTTTATATCTCTATTTTTCCCCTCAAATCAAATAAGTTGCTAATCTTTGTGTCATGAAACACAAACCAAACATAATCTTATTTTCATTTTCATATCATTATATGTTTGGCTTTCACAAATCAAAACCTGGACATGGCCGATACACTCAAGATCAATTGTTATACTGGAAATCACTACCCCTTTATCAAACCTAGTCACTCGCCACTAATTACAGGGACAAAACTTGTATGCATTAAATAAGAGTATGACCTTTGGTCACCTGTTCTCCAAAGATTGGTTATCTTATCATTATCAATAATACACAGCCCACGAAACCCATAGTTAGGGTGACTTTTAAGCAGCCAGTTACCACTTTAGGCTTTTATCCCTAAATAGTCTAAAAAGATAGGTGAAAAACATGTTAGTCATCTTAACCTTGTATAAACACACCCATATGGTTTCAAGTCTACGTGAATAAGCTTGAATTGTGAGATAAGCAATCATTTTCTTGTAAAGAAAAAAGGACTTCATGTTTTTTCTCTTACTCAAACATAAATATTTTCTACAACTAAACACACATATTATACAATCTCGCAATGCTCTCATATCCTCTATAAACCATCTTAGATACCGCAAAGTCCCTAACCTTTCTAAAGGACTTGATTTGCACGTATTCCAGTTATCTAAATCCTGGTTATAAGATCTAGTTCATCAGATCACCCTAGTGACTCGTTGACCCGAGGCCTAGCCTTGACAGGTTTGTGAAAAAACTCAAGTTTCTTTTTTTACCAAACTAATATTGTTTTAAGAATTTTTTTTAATAAAAACCAAAACTTGGGTTGACTAGGGTAAAACCCCTAACACGCGACCCAACCCTTCCACTGGGTATAACCCTAGTAATTAGACAAGCTCGACGGGTTAACCTAGTGACCCTCAAAGGCCTTCCCGGGCTAAATTATTGAAAAACTCCATATTGTTTTTCACTAAATGACATCGTTTTAAGTTTTTTATTTTTAAATATAGTTCAAACATTTAGGTTGAATTGGGTCAACCCCTAGACCTTGGCCGGGTAGACTCGTACTTGAAACCATGATCTAATTAAATCCAACTTATAACTACTTCCAACTTATAACATCTTTGACAAGATCATAATTTTTTAGCAGTTTTAGTAATTGTATTAATTAGATTTGAGAGAGATAAGAGTATCCTACTAAAAACTAGGAATGTAGCATAATGATTGCAGTGTGGATTTGTTATGAGTAGATTGTATGCTTAATATGACACCAATAATATTTGTATATTATTGGCAAAGTTTCTACTCTAGAGATTTATGAATGAACTACTCCAAGTAATGACTTTATGTAATTAAATATTATGGAGACCTCTGTGTTTCTAAAAAAAAAGGGGAAAAAAATCCTCTTGAGCCCAAACAATTCACAGAGACTTGTGAAGAAACGGGAATGGGCTTTGTATCAAACTTCATGATCTTGAAGGAGTGGCCCAAAGTCTCAGCAATTAGGACACTTAGAAAGTATGCTAAAATGCATCGAGACCGTGATTGGTATTGCGATGCAACCTATGGTGCACAGACACTTAGAAAGTGTTTGTTTGTGAGCGGTGCACCTCTTAAACAAACACACTCTTAGTTTATATTATATGTTTTTTATGGTTGTGGTGTATATATATCCAATTAAAATTTGATCAACTTATTTGATCTGATCAAAACTCAATCGAATCAACTATCATAACCTAATTTATCAGTATGTTAATATTTTGGATGCATTTCACTTTTAATATTTTATGTTTTTTGGTGTGTTTCATTTAAAAAGCATTAAATTAAAAAATATTTTTAAATTAAAAAATATTTTACACCACAGTATCAAACACTTAGAAAAGTGAGATAATGGGTTTCAGATAAGGTTAGCATTGCAATGAGACGGACATGACACATGATGACATTGGTCACCAGAACTTAAAAGCCTGAAACAAATGTTTGTTCCTGCGAATTAGAGGGTGTTTCACAATGTAGTAGTGGTTGTTTTTCAAAGTTATTTTTAAAATAAATATTTTTGACATCAGCATATCAAAACAATATAAAAACATCAAAAAAATTAACTTAAAGTAAAGAAAAAAATAATTTTTTTTTCAAAAACACTTTTAAAACGTAAAAAAAAATGGAGTCTTAGGCTAAGGCGGGGAGGTACCAGTCTCAACCTTTGATGTCGAAATGTCCTCCATATAGCTCACATACAAATCATGATAGCTTCAAAACGACAAAAAGCAAAAATGAGAGATGATATTTAACAAATCTTTATACATTTTTTCTTTTTTAATGTTTTAGTCCTTGTTACAAATCAATTATGAACAAGGTTTTCTAGCTGGGTTAAAAACATTATATGAGAGTTCATATGATGTGATCAAATCAAGAGCTCAAATTGATTTATTATTTTATTATCTGTTCAGAACCTATTGATTTTTTAATTTTTTTTAAAAAAATTATTTTTTTCTTTTAAGACTTTTCTTTTGATCCGATTCAACTTATCTAACATTAACAATATACTAAAACATATGGAAGAAGTATTGTAGCAATAAATAATGCTTTCCCCACATGTTTTGGTGTGGTCTACAAAAAAAATATTTGCCTTCGTTTTTTTTTCTTTGATTATTTTTCATTTTTTTAAAATTTTAACTTTTAATATTAGATTTGATTTTTATTAGGTTGTCTCACTTTCATGACACGGATCATAGGTTTGATGGGTTATCTCAGTATACTAGGGGTTTTTTTTTCTTATTTAACTTTTTTTTTTCAATCTCATCCTTTTAATAATGGGTTATTTAAGAATTAGACTTTATGATTTGTTTTGTTTTATTTTATTTCTATTAGGTTATTCTGATCCAATTGTTGTTATCCATTTTTAGGTTCCCATAAAAAAACATGAGAAAATACAAAAAAAATATATCAAAAAATATTCGGAAGAAATCCAAAAAATAATAGGAGCGAGAAAAGGATGCTGGAATGCTGAAAAAATGCCAAAATTGGTTGAGGAGGTTCAAAAATATAAGAATTAAAATTTGACAGTATATTTTTAACCGGTGAGAGTCCTGTTGACAAGGAAAATTCAATTCTTGAGGAAGAAAAGTCCAAAATCAGATGTTTATGGACTCAATTAATTTTTATCTAAGATTTAATTGAATTTATGGAGGATTTGATTGCAAGAAAAATTGATTTTTAAGTTAATTTAGGTTTTTATTTGAAGAAATTAAAATTATAGGGTCCAATTATAATTTTGAAGAGTTGATTTGGTCAAATCAGGGGCTTAATTGCATAATTATTGAAGTTTGATGGTCAATTAAGGACTTAATTGAAACAATCCAAAACCAAGGACCAAACCAGAAAAGGCGCTAAAATTAAGGAATCCAATTACAAGTTTTCCGGGGGTTTGATTACAAAATTGCAAAACATTCAATGACCAAATCAGAAAAATCTAAACGGCGCCATTCCATTGAAGCCGTTTTCAAACATAACAGCTGGGCAGTAAAGGTAGGAGACGTTAGCAGCGACAATGGAGCCGTTTTCAATCTGGAGGCACGTCTTGCGGCTAACATCCCTCGCCACCGTGATGCATGCCGGCTGTTACAAAAAATGCCTGCATCCTTTGGCTATAAAAGCCAGAGGAGGAACCGAACACAGGGGGAGAAAAAAGAGAGAGGGTATAGTGTAAGAGAGGAAAGAAAACCGAGAGAGGGAGAACGTAAGGAATAGAAGAGGAGGAGAGGAGATAACACAATGGGAAATACAGGAGATTGAAACGCAAAGGAAGGTCGCATGAGGATACAGAAACAGAAGAGAAGGAGAAACCGAGCGGCAAAGCAAAGCTCACAAACACAGCAGGGGAGGTCAGCACCACCACCAGTTTTCTTTCTCCAGAACCAGGTATGCTCATTTCCTTTCTTTGCAAAAATTGATGCATGTTTGTCTAGAAAAAACAAAAAGAAACAGAAGATGAAAGAAAGCCAAAAGATCGCCATTTTGCACTCTGTTAATAACCAGGGGTCTTCGTTTTTGCTATATGCAAAAAAAGAAGTATGATTACCTTCGCACTGTTCCATGCATGCCTAAAAAATTAGGCGTGCATGGCTGGGCTGGTTAGGTCCAGCCTTGCCACATGGGCCGGGCTGGGCCCAGCCCGAACAAAAAAAAAAAAAACAATTTCTTCAAAAGAAATTATTTCAAAAATCTCTGATTTTCTGAAAAAAATTTATTGTATTTTAATCAATATTAGTTTGTATTTTTCTACTGTAAAGATACAAATCCTATATTAAAATATATAGTTTTCGTCAAAACATTTTTTTTTAAATAAAATAATAAAATGTTTTGTTTCATGCATACGACCAAGTCTCTCAAAAATAAAATAAAAATCATATTGTATTTTCATATAACAAAGAAAATTTCAAAAATATGTATTAGCATGCATTTTGGCTTTAATAACCAGTTTATTAAAGTCAAGAGAACTAGGCCAATATTTCCAAAATTCCAAAAAAAATATTATTTTGCTTTCTTTTAGTATCTGGGGTAACGACCTTATACGTAAGATGTATTCCGGATATTAAATTCTTTTGCTGACGCTAGAACGGTTAGGTTTTGCCCGATAAGATAAGGATCTCCTTACCGAAGAGAACTTTTCTTAAACCACAAACGGACCAACAACTAGAAAACACGACAAGACCTTAGATTTTATCAAACAATAAAAGAATGCAGTCTACCTTAGGTATGACGTATTTGGGGTGCTAATACATTTTCTTAACGCAACCAGTCCCCGTACCCCGATCTCTGAGACCAGTTAGGGTTCCTAGTGACTAAAATATTAGGTGGTGACTCCCATTCCATTTTTCCACTAATAAAAGACAAGAATTCTTTGTCTCCCCGTATTTGCCAGATAGATAGACAAGATAAAATATGAAGGTGGATGTTTTTGCCGTGACGCCGCACACTTGCGACACCAATGATTAGGGAATAGTGCTTAACAGGTTAGCCTGAATTAACTTGGGTCGTTATTTGTGTTTTTTTTTAATGAATTTTTTTTCTAATTTTATCACTTAATATTGTGTAGGTTGGGAATTGAGCTTCTTAATCTGTTTTGATTTTTTTTTCTACGGGGATACTTGGTCTTATGATTAAAGTTGCAGGTTTTGATATTTTAACCCCAGTTAAATCAAGTCATTTTTTTCTTTCAAAAGGTTATCTCGATCTCATGTCGTTCAACATTTGATTTGCTTTTTATTGGATTGTCATCGTTTTATGACCTGGGTTGCGAGTTTGGTAGGTTAATCCAGTTGACTTAGTTTCTTTTTCTTTTTTTATTTGACTTCTCTTCTCAATTTCATCATTTAATATTATGTTTGATGGGAATTAGACTTCATGAATTATTTTGATTTGATTTTTATGTGGTTATCTCGACCTTATGACCCAATAATAGTACTTAATGGGTTAAAATATACTGACTTGGCTTATTTTTTGTGTTATTCCTTTATTTAAGATTTTTACAAATTTCATCGTTCAACATTGGATCCGACATGAACGATTGAGAATTAAGCTTCATAATTTGTTTTATTTTGCTCTTTATGGGGTTATCTTAGTTTCATAACCAGAGTCGTGGATTTGGCAAGTTAATTCGGGTTAAATTAGGTCCTTTTTTTTCTATGAGGTTATTTCGGTCTCATGACCCAGGTCATAAGTTTGGTGAATTGACTTGAGTTATTTTTTATTTTTTTTAATTGATTGCTTTTTTAGTCTTACCCTTTGACATAAAACTGATTGTGAACGGAACTTGTTAATTTGTTATAATTTTTTTATAAAGTTATCTCAATCTTATAACCTGAGTCGTGAGTTTAACAGGTTAACTCAGATCACTTTTTAGGTCTTTTTTTAATTGATTTTTTTTTCTTCTTCAACACTAGGTTGATTCTAAATTAGGCTTTATAATTTGTTTTGATTTATTTTCTATGGGGTTATCATAGTCTCATGACCTAAGTCACGGACTTAACATGTCAACACAGGTTAACCTAAGTCAAACCAATATTTTGTTATCTTAATATTAAAAAAAGATGTCATCTTTGTTGCTACCAAATTTTGATCTTTTTTTGATGTATTTTTTTTTTAATATATGTTCTTGACGTATTTGTGTTGTTTTCAGTGTTTTTTCTAAGCGTTTAGTTGTTAAGGTGCTTTTTTTGAGTTGAAATTGGTGTTGCTTTAAAAAAGAAGAATAAAGAAAATACAAAAAATGTATATAAGAAAAAATCAAAATGGATAAAGGGACTAAAAGTGAAAAGAAAGAAGTTGAGGGATCAAATTGTTTTTTGGATTGCTTAGTCACCAAGCAATTTACCTATAAATAGTTGCCACACGCAAAAAGGAAAATGGGACAGAGCCATGGAAAAAAAAAAACCTAAAGAAAGAATCCACAGACATATACCAAAAAAAACCTAACCGCCACCTATAACTTTTTCTCCTTAATGTTGATCACTCCCACACAAAAGAACCAAAGCTCCATTATTTCTAAGGATAAATTTTTTTCTTTCCTTCTCCTTTCAAAAGACCACCACCAACTCCTCCTATAATTGTTGGCCATTCCACCAAGTCGCGATAACAATGATATTTTCTTCCTCTGGCGTCCAAGTTTCTTTGGTCTCCGTTGAAGCAAAATAACACAACCAACAGTAGCAGATCTCATGCCTCTCTCACTACTCCTCCAAGCTCCTTCAAACTCAGCTTTTAAAGGTGGAGCTAGCAAAGCTCCCTCTATAGAGATCCATTTTGTTGCATTTCTAGTGGGGGATCCAAGAGGTGATGTAGTAGTTTCATACGCTGTAAAAAATTTTCTTACCAGTAGCAGCACAAAAACACAATTATAGGGAGAAGAGACAGACTTGGACTAAAAAACAGGAAGAAGACTAGAACTTTAATAGAGTAAAGCTCCCTTTAGAAGCGTCTATTTGTTGCACCGTCAGTGAGGAATCAAAGAGGAGACAGAGGAGTTTTAGATTCACCAATTTCTCCTCCTCTAGTAGCGACAATGCATGATTCCATGCGTCAGCAATGACGGTGCTGCGTGGTTCCACGCACTGCCGAGATTACCTAGCAACCTTGGAAGGTTTCCAACAGTCCCTAGACAACCACAACAACCTTGGAAGGTCAATTCGAAACCCCAAATGATTTATTTGATAAATTGTTAGTTTTTTGGATAAATTATTAATTGTGTGTATGGTTTTGTGACCATTTAATGATGACTTGTGATTGATTGAGCTGTTAGGATAAAAATTATCAATTTGTCTTTATTGCATATAGCCAAGTCTTTCAAAAATAGATTATATCTGCATATTTTCCTATATAAAAAAATCATAAAAAATAGTTTTTACTTTGCATATATTTTTTGGATTTAATAACTAGTTTATTAAAGTAATGATAATTTGGCCTATATTTCAAAAACACTAAATAAAATTTTATTTTGTTTAATATTTGGGATTATAAACTTATATGTAAGATGTATTTCAGGTATTAAATAAAAAGAAAGTGTTTTTTTTTTCTTTTTCATGCTTCGACTTTAGAATGACTTGGTTTTAACATGATAAAATAAGGACTTTTTTACCAAGAAGGACTTTTCTTTGACCATAAACAGACCAAGAATTAGAAAACACAATATTTTTTTAGTTTATATCAGACAAATAAACAAAACATTACCTCAGGTAAGGCATATTAGGGGTGCTAATACCTTCCATTTATACATTCAGTCCCCTTATCCAAACTCTAAGATTAATTAGGGTTCTTAGTAATCAAAGTATTAGGCAACGACTCCCATTTTTTTTTTTTACTAAGGATAAGAATTCCTTGTCATTTTCACCCATTTCATTCCCGATCCAGAAGGATGATCACCATGATGCCGTATACATGCGACAGAATGACGACTCAACTGGAGAGTACCGTGGACTAAGTATTGTTTATTTGTTTGATTATTTTGTTATATTTTATGTTATTCTATACATTGTTATGTTCTAAATTTTTACAATTTTGTCTATCACTTTTATTATCAATATGCATTCTTTTATGTTTTAATTTTTCATGGCACATGTATTTGTATACTGAATAAGGATTAATGTCTCATGCATTACTTGCTTTAATTTTTGAAAGCACACACAAACTTCTAAGTTAGATGGGGGATTAGTGGTTTGCCTTATGATTATGGGTCAGGGTTCAGATCCGTGAAACACTCAACTCATGTTTGAGTGCCTGCTTGGTAATGGTGGACATGCATGCTTTAACCATTCCTAACAACGCCCTCATACTGTTTTTTCTGAAGATCGTCATTGGGAAGATCTGAGACCCTTTTGAGACTTGATAGAAAACCTACTCATGCTCACTTAATGAATATAACATGTCCTTAGGTTGTATGTGTTACCTTCATTTTACATCAAGGCAAGCCCTTCTTAAAGCATCTTGAGCTTAGGACTTGCGGGTGACACAATGGTTGTCACTCAGGAAATTTATGTTGTAGAGTTTGGGCAAGAATAAAAAATTTTGTTCATCATGCAAGAGTTACGACCATGTGTCACCCCTTAAAGGGCAAGTTCATCATTTAAAACATACTCATACATTTAACATGCATGATCATAGGTTGAAACGTAGGTCTCTCACCTAAGATCTACTACACCTGACTGAGAGAAAAGATGAAAAACGAAGAAAGGGCTCAAATAGAGGTTCATTATCAAAAAACAATTTAGAGCATCATAGGTGAAGTGGCTAGACTCAGTAACTAGGCAGCATTTTATCTGTTTTCCCCCATTCAACCAACTCAAGCTCAAGTCATCATGTATCCAACAACAGAAGGACCTTTTGACGGTAGGTTTACCAGTCCCGTGAACCATGATAAATGGGTTCTAGAAAGGAGATTAAGAGCAATTGAAGGAAATAATCTGATTGACCTTGTATTAACAGTTAAAATTTGTTTGGTTCCAAACATTGTGATGCCAAAGGAGTTTAGAATGCTAGACTTCATCAAGTATACCAAACTAGAATGCCATAACACCCATCTTCTGTCATACTACAACAAGATGGTTGAAATGATCCATAACAATAATGTAACAACCCGACTTTTCAAGCCAAAACAACGGTATTATATATATATATAGACACACACACACACATACACTTGACATATCATCACATCGGAATTCGATGAACCTATTTCCTCTCATTATCGAGATGCAATCCATACATCAACATCAATTTACATAATGTTTAAAAGTAATTCTTACACATACACATAACATTATATTTGCCTGATTACAAGTTCGCATTAAAATAAACATACATAGACATGAGTTTGCATTCCTATCCTACTAGTAGTCATCATGAATTTAAACAAAAGCATCTAATAGTAGTTATACATTCAGTACATTTTGTTCATACAAAATACATGGTGATTTAAAATGCAACTACATGGCTCCTTGCAAAAGTAGGTTCCTGAGCATGGGGTTTCTTAAACACCTCGTTAGTGTGATGTCCCGGCTGCAGTACAAAATATTTATAAGAATATATTTACTTAATAATAATAAGCAGTCTAGTAGTTTAATGAAGCATTAATATTATTCCATGTTTGAGGCGTAACATTCATAATTTCTATATATATTTGGTATGCATAGTTCGTAGTACATATGCATGCATCAATTCTTGTAATCAACCATAATCTTAAATATGGGTATCCTTTTAAGGAATCATTAGTCGAGGTTAACCATTCGTTCGACCCAATCATCCATTTAGGATGCTATTAGCCAAAGCTAATCACCTATTCATCCTAGCCATCCCTTCGGATGTCATTAGCCAAAGCTAATCAATCATTTATCCCGATCATCCACTTAGGATGCCATTAGCCGGAGCTAATAAATCATTTATCCCGGTCATCCATTCGAATGCCATTAGCCGAAGCTAATCAATCATTTGCCCCGGTCATCCATATTATCAACATTTACTCATTTGGCAGTTTGATATCTGTATTAACACAATACGGTAACATTCATGATAGAGCATTTCATAAATTAACGTTATGAAAGAGGAAGGTGAAAATCACCTACCTGTTCCACCTTCGGGTTATCCTTGTCCTGACGATGGTCCGACCCCGGCCGCACCATCTAAGACATCAACGACCACAAATCAATACATTTGCATCCTTAAATCATATTCATCACCATACTTATTTCAAGAATCCATATGTTCACATTCAAGTGTTCCACATTTTACAACATCATATAATAAAATTGTAACAAACATTTTAGTCATTTCTGACCGGGGAGTTTATTGTAGAAAATCGGTAATGAAAACTGATTCGCTACAGGTCGCACAATTCGGCAGCGAAAACTAGTTCACTGTCGGCCGTACAATTCAACAGTGAATGCTACTTCGTTGCAGCCAACACACTTTCAACAGCGAATGGTAATTCGCTGCAGGCAACTCAATTTCGATAACGAAATCATAATTTCGCTGCAGCCAATACACTTTTGGCAGCGAACATTGATTCGCTACAGATTACGCAACTTCGGCAATGAATCGCAATTTTGCTGCAGACATCACCCTTTCAGTAGCAACGCTGATTCGCTGCAGACAACACACTTTTGGCAGCGAATGTTAATTCACAGCAGACAACTCAATTTCAGCAGCAAATAACAAATTTGCTGCAGAACACACAATTTCAACAGCGAACACTGATTCGCTGCAAACAACTCATCTTCGACAGCAAAACCCCGATTCGCTACAAACAACACACTTTCAGCAGCGAATGTTAATTTGCTACAGCCAACACATTTTCAGCAACGAATGCTAATTCGCAGCAGACAACTCAATTTCAGCAGCGAATCACAAATTCGCTGCAGAATACACACTTTTGGCAGTGAACACTGATTTACTGTAGGCAACTCAATTTCGGTAGTGAATCACAATTTTGCTGCAGACAATACATTTTTGGAAGGGAACACTGATTCACTGCAGAAACCACAACTTTAGTAGCGGATCGCAATTTCACTGCAGACATTACACTTTCGATAGCGAACGTTGATTTGCTGCAGATGACTCAGTTTCAGTAACGAATCACAATTTCGCTGCAGACAATACACTTTCAGCAACGAACACTGATTCGCTAAAGACAACACAACTTCGGCAGCGAATCACAATTTCGTTATAAACATCACACTTTCAGCAATGAACGCTGATTCGTTGCAGCCAACTCAGTTTCGGTAGTGAATCATAATTTCACTGCAGACAATACATTTTTGGAAGCGAACACTGATTCACTGTAGAAAATGCAACTTCAGGAGCGAATCGCAATTTCGCTGCAGGCATCACACTTTCGGCAGCGAACGCTGATTCGCTACAAACAACTTAGTTTTGATAGCGAATCATAATTTCACTGCAGACAATACACTTTCAGCAGCGAACATTGATTCGCTGAATACAACGCAACTTCGGCAGCGAATCGCAATTTCATTGCAGACATCACACTTTCGGCAGTGAACGCTGATTCGTTGCAGCCAACACACTTTCGGCAGCGAATCACAAATTCGCTGCAGAACACACACTTTCAGCAGCGAACGCTGATTCGCTGCAGACAACTTAGTTTCGACAATGAATAACAAATTCGCTGCAGAACACACACTTTCGGTCACAAAAATCCAACAGTCACATGTCACAGATTTTAACTTGAACACACACATGCATTTGCAATTCCAGCACATAATTTGGTCACAACCAAGGTTGTCAAAAACACATTTTTAACACGACACGGAAAGTACAATATAAACTCGAATCGTAAAAACGGATCGTAAAATCGCAAGAAAAGTTTTTTACATTGAGATAATAAAAAGTGGAATTATAAAACTTGGTTCAACACTTGACAGCATATAATAAAGTGAAGCAATCAAACATGCAAAATATGGAATCTATCATGAGAGGAGCATGCGTCCAAGTTCTTTTTATTGTCAAATCTTGAAACTGAAATTCTCAAACAAAGTGGAATATTAAGGACAATATCTCAGACAATATTTAGGCTTAAAAACTAAATTTTAATCACAGATAAACCCGACTTCATCACTTGTCTGGGTTTAATTATGCTGGTCACTGACAATTATATAAGTAAAGATTTGTTATTTGCTAGCAAAATCACCCAATAGTTTTAAATTCCAGGATCAAGTTTCTCTTACTGAGTTTTCAAGTGAGCTTCCTTCTCTTCTAAATATGCAAGTTCTGATTGAAGTAATTATAACTTAATGACGGATAACTCAACCTGCAAATAAAAATACATTGTGGTGATTAGGACCATATAAACCTCAAAATAATTGATAAACATGCTAGAATAGGTTGTTCCATAAACCTTTTCCTGACCAATGGCGCTAAAACCCCATGACAGCCTCTATAGGTTAAACAAATTCAACATGAATGCAACACTGCTTAGTTTTCTTCTAGACCAGAAACGACCATTTGAGTTATTCTAAATCAGAAAAAGAAAAAACATTCAATACAAATTTCACTAGTCATTCTCAACAAAGGATCAAACTCAAGCAATTAAAAGTAATTATCTAATTTGTGGGAATTTTTCCTTTGATTTGCGAAATACAAACCCCTGATCATCATTCCCAATTCAAGAATCGACAGCAATATTCTAATCAACAAAGTAATTATCTATGATTGATTGAACGAACTCGACATTTCTTCAGTTGTGGTTTGGATTGATTCAGATGCATAGAACATGTGAAGAATAAGAGCCATGATCTAACAATAAAAATAAAGTCGGATTGAAAACCAAAATTGAAGAAAAAAACATACTTTGGATTGAAAATCAAACCAAATGCAGTGTGTGGACCATGATCATGAGGTTTACTAGAAGAAGAGTGCAGCGGATCTGACATGATTTAAATTGCAAACCCAAAAACCTTTTTTTTCTTTCACTTGCAACCAAATTAAACCGAACCAAAGAGAATTGAAATCGAACCAGAATTTTAAGCACAACAACAACAACAACAACAAAAAATCACAAATTAAAACAACACTTACTCTTTCCAGTAGCCGAGCACAGATTTTTGTACTAGGATTCCTATGAGCTAAGATGGTAGAGAGAAGGGTAAGATGCTGGGTCATGCTCTTGCTGCAAGTAACTATTGCTAAGGGGATGATTTTTTGAGAGAAAGAAAGAAAGTGGAGGCATTGCTTATGTTAGTTTGCTTTTGCTAGGGTTGAGTCGAGATTTAAGAATCAGAGAATATGAGATTTGGGGAAAAGGGAATTTTTGTTAGATAGGATGGAGAAGAGATGAGAGGACTGAGAAGAGTCAGTCAATGGTTTTTGTTAATTTTGTTAAACTCGGTAAACTCGGTCCGAGTTCACCGAGTTTGACCGATTTTAACTGAGTTTGCTAGTTTTCGAGTTTTCTACCTGATTTCACACAGTATATGTGTGTTGACTCGTAAAATTGTATGATTTTACGAGTCAACTCACGAGTTTGACAACCATGGTCACAACAATCCAACAGAGTCACATGTTATAGATTTTAACATGAACACACACAAGCATTTGCAATTCCAGCACACAATTGGTCACAACAATCCAGCAGAGTCACATGTTACAAATTTTAACATGAACACACACATGCATTTCTAATTCCAGCACACAATTGGTCACAACAATCCAGTAGAGACACATGTTACAGATTTTAACATGAACACATGCATTCTGGCCAACTTTTCTGCTAGGGCCAATCCTTTTTCATGTTTTGTTCATTCCATTCATTCATATTTTTTTGTTAAGTGTTCTAGGTTTGGTCCCATTGTGTCTTTATTTCCTTGTTCTCCTAGTTGATTTTGGTTTCCTTCATAGTTGGCCCAGAAATCCTTGGTCAATTTTCTTAGGGTCTTCTTCTTTATTTTCAGTTCTTGGTCTTAAGAACAAGAGGAAGAGATTTTTATGACCCATACCTTTTGAATCTAAGTAAGTTTGGGGAAGGTTTGACAATATTTTTTCTCTTCTTCTGCTGGTTCTCCTCTTTTTTCTTCCTCTCTCATTTTCTAGCCCCTTTTTCCTTCCCTCTAGCCAGTCCAATCTTCTCTCAAGATCTCAACTATCTTGTTCTCTCTCTCTCTCTCTCTCTCTCTCTCTCTCTCTCTCTCTCTCTCTCTCTCTCTCACACACACACACACACACACACACACACACACACACACACACACACAAACACACATTCACAAGGCCCTCTCTGCTGGTATGGTTTAGGTTTCCATTGGGAAGGAGGAAGAGAGGAGAAACATGCAGATGGACATGCAACTGCTACAGACAACTTTGGGAAGAGGAAGGCTCATCTTCTCTCTCATCCTTGTATTTATAATCCCCATTAAATGAGGTGGGGTGTTTGGGGTTGGTTTAAATATGTTCATATCCTTATTTTGGTCTCTCCAAAATTGGTTTTACCCCTCCCTCCCAGCTCTTTAAGACAGTATGATTTGTCTCCCTAAACTTTTAATTAGACTGAATTGGTGTTGATTCAGAAATCAACAGCGAAAATTACGTCGCTACCAAATCAGAAGTCGGCAACGATGGTGGGGTCATTTTTTATTTTCATTTTTTTCTTTGGGTGTTTACAAATAAGATGCCGATCTATTTTTTCCAATATAGTCTAATAGGGTTTGCCTTTAGTTGGTATATGAGACTAAACAATATCAGGATCAAGAAATGAAAGACCTGATAGACGCCTTCTTGAAGCAGTATAAATTCAATCTAGAAACTGCTCCTGATAGAACCAGCTCGATGGCTATAGAGAAGGGAAACCAATAGTTTATGAGGGCATATACGCAAATATGACAAGATAAGCCAACACATATCCAACCTTCACTGATAGAGATAAAAATGGTGATGTTGTTCACCAACACCTTCTAATCCCCTTATTATGAGCATTTGATGAGAAGCTTAACTCAATATTTCCATAAGCCATGAGGATTACCGAAAGAATTGAACAAGCTATCAAAATGAGAAAAATTAAAGGTCTTATCATGGATTCTAGAATAATAACAAGAGATGAATCAGAAGATGGCTTTTAGGTGGGAAATCTTAATTGTGTGGTCCGACCAAGTCTTGTTGTAGCATCAAATGCTCAAATGTCTTTGTCAACGATTGATATACCTCTGCCACTTGAGTTTGTCTACCAGCATATGTTAGACTCCAGACTTGTTGCCCCGACTCCATCAAATTCCATACAACCACTGTTTCCTAGGTAGTATAATCCAAACAAGAGATATGATTATCATGGTGGATCCTAGGCCATTCAATTGGTAAGCAAGGGATGAATTGAGTTTGTGAAGAATAGTGGTGCCTACCACATAGTCACTTTATTTTTAGCAATGACTAGTAGATTGCAAAATGCTAACATGACATGGATAATATGTAATTACCCAGAGAATGAGCATTGTATTTTGCTTCAATATATTTCCATATATCGTGAATGCATCACATACTTTCAATGAATTGTGTTTTGTTCTTTGTCTTATTATTGTCCTGAAATAAAGAGGTATTTCTTTCAAAGGGTATTTTGACAAAATATTTTGATTAAACTCCAACATGCGAAATTCCGACTAGTCAATCCTAAAAAACTAAAAGTGTTTTGATTGCGGAAATGACTCGATGTTCATTAAAATGACATGATAAATAATATGAGGTGACCAAATAAATTTTGAACTCACATATGAAATTGAACCACACATCATTTAACTAAGTTTTAGTATTATGCATAATGACATGTAGTGGACTCGGTAGTTATGGACTCACAAATCGTGATTCTTATAAGTCCAAATCAGTATGTTGGACGAGGTCAAAATTTATCGATTCAAACCGACATTTCTTGAAATGAGAAAAGGCCATTTTTGTTTACTCCTTTCACAATTCTTGAAATATATATCCATTGCAATCCCATTTGAGCCTGATAAAATATTTTTAAAAAATAAAAAAAAATCCTGACATGGATCACACCCCATACTAGGGCAAATGAGGGATTTTTAGTTAAAAAGATAAAGACAATAGTAGAATCAATGATAAAGAGAATGTTAAGAACAAAAGTCCAATGATTGAGAAAAGGGCTAAAGGTGAAAAAAAAACCATAGATTGGGGGGCATCCAAAAAAACTTTAAGGAAGGCTACGTGAAAGCCAAAAAGTGGAGATTATCAGCATTTAAAAGGTAAGTGAAGGTTAAAGGTAGGAAAATGCCTATCAAGTCTAAAAGGGGCAAAAAAGGGTTTTTTTTAAATTGAGGAAAAGCACAACAAATGCCAAAAGTCAATACTAGAAAAAATATTAAGCTACAAACATGATTTTTTGTTAATAAAGCCTCTCGTATCTTCAAGTGATTAGATTATTTATCTATAAAAAAAAGTTAGATTTTCCTTATGGCCTTTGTTAAGAGAATATTGATCTTTTAGGTGAACACAAAATGAGTGGCATGGTTATATGTCATTCTTTTACAAAGATAATAAAATGAAAATAAGCAAATAACGAGGCTAATTATTGGCAGAGAACCCTAACCTTCCATTTGAATTGAAATTTGAGATAAAAGAGTATCATAGAGATAAATGATAGGTAATGAGTTTTAGTATTCTCTTTAAGTTTGAGATTGACAATGACAGGAGTTGCATGTTATACGTTAATGTTTGACCTTAATAGGTAACACTGAAAGTTTTTGATTGATTCTAAAATTCTGTTAAGAGTGAGGCATGATTATTGTTTGATTATGATGGAGTTTCCTGTCTGGTTTTAGAAAACAAGATTTATTGATGAATAGTTTTAGAAAACATGATTATATGTCGTTTCCTCTATAAAAACAGTAAAAGAAATAGAGTTAATGAATAGTTGATGTTGATTCTAGGTCTTTGAAACCCTCACACACCTTTTGAGCTTGTGGATTTCCTTTTCTTTCACAGCCATGAACCATAACCTGCATTATGTGCTTTTTAAAGTCATTTTTAATCAAGTAAGCGATTTGAACTAATAAATAGCGCTCTAAAAATCTTAAAGAGCTTTTCTATAAGGGTCGTGGCTTCATGAATTAAGTTACTGGTTATTATGCATACTGATAAAATAGGTGCTCAAAAGAAATAATATTTCTTGATAAAGCCTCAAGTTTTGACTTGAGCATCCTGTTTTGTTTTTAAATTTAAAGAAGGTCACCTCGTCACGTACCATCAAATGATATATCCAAGATTATAGATTAAAATTAACACAAAGAACTATAGAAAAAACTATTTTAATCTTATAACAGGTCAATTTATGTTTTCAAAATACAAGACATTCAAAGGACTACATGTATTAAATGTCGTGTATTGGGTCTTTGACCAAAAAAACTTGATTTTAAAAATACTTTCAAAAACTGACATCTCTCTTATTTTATTTCAACAATAAGACTTGAACATACATGATCTTTGAAATGTGCAAATTGATTCTAGAACAAGAAAGATTTTCAAACAAAAAAAATCAACTGAGTTTGCAAAGTCCTCAATAGAAATGACATTGACACTTCTTTATCATTCTTGAAAAGTTGAGTAGCCGGGGGCAATACAGTGGACCTTGAGAGGGAAAACAAACAATATTTAAATCAGTTGAGGGCAAAGAAAGATAATCAAATGATAAATCAGTGAAATCCATTGAATTTATGTTTAGCATATGGCAATGACAAATACCTCTTGATTATAAGCAGAAGAACGAGCACATTCAGATCAACTAAGGGCAATATTTTTCAAAGACAGTCTATGATTTAGTGAATTTCAGCAGCAATTAAGAGTAATGTTACACTTGAAGGACATCTTTATATTTTCTTCTTGGTTTACCCTCTGAAATATGACTATAACTCCTGAAATATGTTATCGCATGAGTGCATTTCAATGAATGTCAGAAGGATGCACACCACCAAGACTGACTATGAGATAATTTGATTTAAAGCCTATTGACTCAAGGTGCATTTTCACCACATGAATGTGGGTGATAAAAGGGAATATCATGGATGATGACAATGCATTTTTTTTTTCATAATTTGATTAGACAAATTGAGAGGAACTTGTTGAGAAAAACACTGAGTATATAACAATGAGCCTTTTATTACAAGCTATGAGATGTGTGCCTGGACGACTTAACAGTTCCATTAAGGTTGATGATAACATATACTTGAAGAGTATGTTTCAATTAGAGGCAACTTCATGGCTAATTGAAAATTTAAGATGAGATCGACTTTGGTAAACCTTTTGGTGATTGTTGGCAAGATGCATAGTCAAGCTTGATAAACAACAAGATCAGTAATCATTATGAATAACCCAGGATGAGCTACTTACATTTGAGTGGAGGACTAACATACGATAAACTCAAATAAGTCGGTAAATCAAAAAAATAGAGAAGGTTTTGGATAGCAAACAAAGGCACCTTATGACAATGGAGTATCAAAGAGGAGGGCCTATATTTCAAACCAAGTAAGGATGCATGTACGTCATCTAATCCTAAAACATTGCATAAATATTTTTTAATTTTATAAGAGAAATCCTCAGTGAAATCCATCAAGATTTTGATGAATCTGAGTGTCCAAAGAAAGAATCATTGAGTTAATGATAGCAAAGAATCATAGTTTTAACCCTGGAACGGGAAGAAGATGAAATAAACCCTATCATTAGAAAATTCTCAATAAAATAAGAAGATTAACCCTATTATCAGGAAGAGTTTTCAAGGCAACCCTGCAATCAGGAAGCACTGAGTTTTCAAACCCTATGATCGGGAAGTATCAGGCCAACCCTGCAATTAGAAAGCACCAAGTTTTCAACCCTGTCATCGGGAAATCTAGTTAAATTCATTCATTAGGAAGAACAAACGTTAACCTTGCAATCATGAATCACTAGGAAAGTTCAATGAGAACTTGATCAAGCCCTATCATCAAAAGGAAAGAAAATGAAGAACCCTGTCATCAAGCATCCTAATTTCAAACCCTACAATCATGAAAGAAAGTGATAAGAACCTTATTATTAGGAAATTCTCAAAGAAAGAAGACAGTTCAAACTTTGTCATCAAGAAGAACAAGAAAAGCCTACCATCAAGAATTTGAGTTTTGGGAACCCTGCCATCAGGAATCTTAGTTTTTAATTCCATAATCAAAATATTTTGAATTCAATCAAAATAATTAAAAACACCTTCAGAGAGTTCTAGTTGAAGGGGATCGCTGAGATTCAGGATTTCAGGTTAACCGAGCTGTAAACAAAGATTTTAGTTCTAGTTAAAGGTGATTGTCAGATAAGATCTCAGGTTGATCAAGTTGAAGACAGAGATTTTGGTTCTAGTTAAAGAGGGGCCTCTAGATTGAGATTTCAGGTTAACCCAACTTAGGACAAAGATTTAGGTTCTGGTTAAAGAGTTGAGATTTCAGGTTAACCTAATAGAAAATGGAGATTTTATTTCTGGTAGAGAGTAGAACACTTGTGCATAACACACACATGCACTAATGGACTTGTGTGTGCTAGGTCCTGTGCATCGTCATTTGTGTATTCCGCTTGTCTACGTAATGGGAGAGAGTGTAGGAAACCTCTTGGTGAGGGAAACACTTAGTTGTTAGGCAAACACGAGTGAATCAGTGAGGGAAAGGCTGAGTCTAACGGAGCTAAACTGTCATGCGAGGTCTATTTTTAGGATGAAAAATTAACCCCATGACAAGTATCGTTGATTGGGGTTTTAGGTTGATCGAGCTACTGACACAAATTTTGGTTCTGATTAAAAGGAATCACCAGATTGGGATTTTAGGTTAACTAAGTTGTAGACAAAGATTTTGGTTCTAGTTAAAAAAGATTGTCAAATGGGATCTTAGGTTGATCAAGTTGAGGACAAAGATTTGGGTTTTGGTTGAAAGGGATCTTTAGATTGAGATTTTAGGTTAACCCAACCGAAAATAAAGATTCAGGTTCTAGTTAAAGGGTTGAGATTTTAGGTTAACCTAAAACATAGATTTTGGTTCTAGTTAAAGAAAATCGCCAAATTGAGGTTTCAAGTTGACTGAAATACTAACAAAGATTTTGGATCTAGTCAAAGGAAATCACCAGATTTGGATTTCAGGTTAATCGAGCTGTAGACAAAGATTTTGATTATGGTTAAAGGGGATTCGCCAGATAGGATCTTAGGTTGACCTTGAAGACAAAGATTTAGGTTTTGGTTAAAGGTGGTCTTTAGATTGAGATTTCAAGTTAACCAACCAAAAACACAGATTTTAGTTCTAGTTAAAGGAAATCGTCAAATTGGGATTTCAGGTTAACTGAGCTGTAAACAGAGATTTTAGTTTGGGTTAAAGAAAGCCTTTAGATTGAGATTTTAGATTAACCTAATTGAAAATAGAGATTTAGGTTCTGGTTAAAGGGAGTCTCTAAATTGAAATTTCGGATTAACCCAACCGAAGACAAGGATTTTGTTTCTAGTTAAAGGGGATCGCTAGATTGAGATATCAGGTTGGCCAAACTTTTGGCAAAAATTTTGGTTCTGGTTAAAAGGATATGCCAGATTGGGATCTCATGATAACCAAGTTGTACATAGTTTTGATCGTAGTTCTGGTTGAAGGAGATTGTTACAAAGACAGAGTTTCAAATCAACCGAACTAAAAGTCTTGAGAATATTAGTTTTGAAAGAACAGTTTGTTTGTTTTTACAATCTTACTACGCAAAGCACTTAGCAAGTCTTTGCTCCGTAAGTATTGTAAAGAAGGGGTATTTGTTGCTAATTTTTTACATAATTTTTAAAGTGTTTTAAAAAATATGTGTTCTTGATGTATTCGTGTCATTTTCAGTGTTTTTTCTACGCGTTCAGTTGATAAATTCCGTGGATGCCAGTAATTTTTGGAAGGTCAATTCCTAACCCCAAACCATTTATTTGATAAATTATTAGTTTTTGGGACCAATTATTAATTGTGCGTATGGTTTTGGAACTGTTTAATGATGATTTGTGATTGATTGAGCTGTTAGGATAAAAATTATCAATTTGTCTTTATTGCATATGGTTAAGTCTCTTAAAAATATATTATACCTGCATATTTCCCTACATAAAAAAATCATAAAAAAATAGTTTTTACTTTGCATGCTTTTTTTGGATTTAATAACTAATTTTTAAAGCGATGAGAAGTTGATCTATTTTTCAAAAAAACCAAACAAAATTTTATTTTGTTTAATATCTGCAATTACGAACTTATACGTAAGATGTATTTCATGTATTAAATAAAAAGACAACTTTTTTTTTTCAACTTTAGAATAGCTAGGTTTTAAATTGATAAGATAAAGACTTCTTTACTGAGGAGGACTTTTCTTATTCTTCGACCATAAATAGACCAATAATTAGAAAACACAATATTTTCTTAGCTTATATCAGACAGATAAACAATGCATCGTACCTCAGGTAAGACATATTAAGGGTTCTAATATCTTCCCTTTACGCAATCAGTCCCCTTACTCAAACTATGAGACCAGTTAGGGTTCCTATTGACCAAAACACTAAGTGACGACTTCCATTCCCTTTTTTTACTGATAAAAGACAAGAATTTCATGTTCTTTCCACCCATTCCATTCCTGACTATTCCCAATATAGGATGATGATCGTCGAGACGTCATTCACGTGTGATAATCTTGAAATTGTTTTTAGTCAAATTATATTTTTACGGGTTATTTGAGTTATTTTTGCACCCACAAAATCAATTGAATTATATCGATCAACCCCCATACAGTTTAAATTACGGATAGCAAGGGGCAATTATCTAGTTAACAAAGAAACTAAATCATGTGGTGATATTACTGTACTTGCAGACGCATGCAATTGTGGATTACAATAGTAATCCACAGTTCATTCCTCTTTTTTTTTTCACTTTTTCTGTTTTTTTTTTCTGCACTTTTTCGTTTTTTTTCCAACTTTCTCCTTTTTTTCATTTTTTTCCTTTTATTTTTTCTTTTTTTGTCAAAATTACTTTTTTTTTCAACTTTCCTCTTTTTTCTTTATTTTTTGTTTATTTTTTCCAAAATTATCTTTGTTGATTTTACTTTTTAAATATTGA
>Ga0307515_10004790_pt1 | contig 27696 bp, 31 predicted proteins | sample 17_EM_MG_FD_194513 | JGI IMG/M metagenome (GOLD analysis project Ga0307515, IMG submission 194513) | Populus trichocarpa ectomycorrhiza microbial communities from riparian zone in the Pacific Northwest, United States - 17_EM | ecosystem: Host-associated > Plants > Roots > Unclassified | place... | reverse complement strand
TAACTTATGGAATCTATAAAACTTACTCTGAACATGGGAAAGTCCAGTATAACTTTGACTCTGACATGAGAGACCAAACGTATACGGTATAACTCTGACAATTACCTTAACTCTGACAATTTCTCTAACTCTTACAACCACCCTACTCTGATACAGGAAGCAACCCCACCTATAATACAGCATTACTTCAACTTTGGCTCAGGAGACCCAACGTATACGGTATACCTTCGACTCTGACTATTTCCCTAACTCTGACAACCACCCTACTCTGATACGGGAAGCACCCACACCTATAATACGGCATTGCTTCAACTTTGACTCGGGAGAACCCAATGTATACGGTATAACTTCGACTCTGACAATTACATTAACTCTGACAATTACATTAACTCTGACAATTTCCAGAACTCTGACAACCACCCTATTCTGATATGGGAAGCAACCCCACCCATGATACGCCATTACTTCAACTTTGACTCGGGAGACCCAATGTACATGGTATAACTTTGACTCTGACAATCACCCTTGCTCTGACAATCACCCTAACTCTGACAATCACCCTAACTCTGACAATCACCCTAACTCTGACAATCACCCTAACTCTGACAACCACCCTAACTCTGACAATCACCCTAACTCTGACAATCACCCTAACTCTGACAATCACCCTAACTGACAACTACCCTACTCTGACACCGGAAGCAACCTCGTCTATACAGTTATCACTTCAACTCTGACACAGAAGACCCAACGTATACAGTATAATCTCAGCTCTGACAATGAACTTGATTCTGACACAGTTACAGCATAACTTCGACTTTCACATGGACCATTACTCTGACACGGGAACCAATATTATTGGGTCTATTTTCAACTCTGACAAGGTTGTTTTTAGGTGACGGGAGATAGAAATGCACTATATAATAAACGGTGACGAGCCATGGATTCCGTGTACATGCAAAGCCGATACACCCAACAGGAACCTGCACAGCAACATACAACGCACAGAATGGCAAATGGATCCAGATCTAGCAGCAGCACCTGCAACCGTTCAAGAAAATCCGGAGGCAGCAGTGGCCGCACTGATCAAAATCCCAGTGGCAGGTCCCAGGGCAGCAGCAGCCGCAATGATCATCAAAACTCCGGCGCCAGTAGCCATGGGACTCACTCCCATGAAAATGGCCGACAACGGCACCAATCAGGGAGGGCGATAATGGCGGTAATGAGAGCTCGGAAGGCCAGCAGACGAGTGTTTGCGATGACGATTACGATGAACCGCCATCCCCATGTCGAAGAACCCGCATATTCAGTAACTGTAGTCATTCTTCCAGTTTGAACAACCAAGGAGGGGTAATGACGCATCCAGCTCGACATTTGTGTCTGACTGACAATTTCTAGGTGCGAACACCTAGTCCTTCCAGCAGCCAGCAACGGGTTAGTGGGAGCAGACATGACTATCCCTGCTTCCCACTGACTAATTCTAGTTGCGAAACACGTAGTTCGTCCGACAACCAGCGGCGCACAAGTAGAAGCAGAAATGTCCACCCCTGCATTGACTGACAATACCTAGGCACAATCGATCACTCTTTCTCCTGGCAACCCGGGGGGGGGGGTAATAACCACACCCGCATCCAACATTAAACTCTCTAGCTGACAATACATAGTCATTGCAATCACCCCATGACACTCCTCCAGGGAACCAGGAGCACTATGCTCAACAGCTAAGAGCAACATTTGTTTATGGGCTTTGACTTTGTGCAACCTCTCTGACTTTGGCTACACCTAGATGCAAAAGCGGAATAGGTCCCCCATCAATACTGGCCGCCGGCAAAAGCGTAAGGTGGGTGACATCGGGGTGCCAAAAGATTGGTCGGACATTGCCCGAGATCAATTCTTTTGCAAAATTGTTAGCGAGGACCCCTACCAAGTCGATGTCGACAAACTGTCCGAGGAAAGCTACAAGGAAGCGCACGAAATTCTGAGTATGGCAATCAAGGAGTTTGACGTCTCAAAAGCAGCTATCCACACAGTAAGTATTCGCATGTTTCAAGCCCTGTTCAGTAGCACCGACAACCAAGCTCGCGGATCGCCAATCAGGTGCCCGAGCGCTCTGCGCTGAACAGGCTCGTGAAGATGTGCCAGATCAATATGCCACTAGCTTTTGGACCCTTTCGAACAATGACCGCCAAAAGCTAGTAACAAGGCTAATCTCTCCTTGCACATACCGGTATCATCATTCAGACTGTGAGAGTGAAGTATGACTGAATACCATTGATTCTATTAATATCCTGACAATCAACTTAGATACCAAAAAAGATGTTTCTGCATCGTTCGCTATCGGGCGTGATGGCAAAAACCTTCCTCGAGAACTCAAAGCGTAATTTCACACGATGGCCATATATGTACCACATCACCGATGAGGTGACAGCAGAGTGTTTGTTACTTGCTACAACTGGAGTTAAGTATTCCTTGGACAACTGGGCTGGTGGCAGTTTCCTCCATGTGGTATTTGAAGCAGATACATACAGGAGTATGGAGAACACCATTTTGGACACACGTATCTGACATTTTAGTAGGTACATATAGTGATCTATTCGAACAATGGGAAAGTATCCCACCAGAGATACAAAAAACGATCTTGGCTATACATATGGACAGGATCGACGCAATCAATGGTCGAGATCGGAAAGCACCTGCTGCCACACTGTGGGATCCGGAGACGGTAATCGACAATGAGGACGTGTAGCTGCTCATGTATATAGTATATATTAGATTGATAGTTTATTATTGGAATACAATTGATGGAAAACTGACTAATTTCATTCCACGCGTAAATGGTTCTAAAATCACCATTAGAATGGCAATCGGTGAAACACATGTCGAGATTCTGATAATCAACCGCGAGTCGTGACAGAGATCACGGCGAGTTTATGTGCAGACTCTCACAGCTGATGGTGAGCTCTGACAAGATCATGGCGATAGCATGAGAAGCCTCTGACAAGATCACGGCGACTATACATGCGGACTCTGACAACTGACGGTGGGCTCTGACAAGACCAGGGCGATAGCATGAGTAACCTCCGACAAGATCACAGCGACTATATGTGCGGACTCTGACAACTGACGGTAGGCTCTGACAAGACCAGGGCGATAGCATGAGTAGCCTCTGACAAGATCACGGCGACTATACGTGCGGACTCTGACAGGTGCCAATGGGCTCTGACAAGGCCAGGGCGACAGCATGTGGAGCCTCTGACAAGATCACGGCGACTACTCTGGCAACCGACCGTGAGTTCTGACCAGACAGTGCGATTGCACAAGTAGCCTCTGCCAAACGATCCATAGTGCAGATCTAGCATACTTGATTACACCATATCGTGCACAAACACTCTCGCTATCACCCCGAGAGTACTTAGTTAGTACACCAAAATAAAGGGGTATGGTAGAAATACTACTGTAAGCTTACCGTGTATTACGGGTTTATTATCCGCACTACGCATAATGGCTCTGGGCCGAATTCCAATATCCGCCGTTATGGAAGTTACGGGCGACTACCAGAGGTTATGTACCTTACGGTAAATTACACGTGGCGAAATGACTTTTTCCAGACGTACTTACTCAATTGACAGACACAACGCTCTGAACTGGCAGCAAAGGTCTTTCAAACTGCCGAATCTCACCAAGACACGTGGAATTGTTACCTCATGTTAGGATATGTTTCGGCTCACACTCCAGGGAATGTGATATCAAACCTTGAGCTACGACGTTTATTCAATGCATTACGAAGCGAGTTGGTGTTACCGTCAGCCAGCACCCTGAGCGATATTTGCCGGAGTGAATACACACTGACAGTGGACGCAATTAAGAAGCAATTGCTGTCAAGAAACAAAGTTGGTTAGGCTGTAGATGGATGGACATCAACGAATCAATTTGCCATAGTGTCGGTCATTGACTATTATATGGATCAAGATTGGGCGGCGCAAGCAGTACAACTGGCATTCGATCAGGTTGATAGCCCATTCTTATCCCATATCGAAATCTCATTAAGGATTACAGGTCAACAGTCAACATACGGGAGCATGGTTAGCCGGACATTTGAAAGACGTTCTTCATTGATTGGAGCCGACTGACAGCCGTTTACTTGGAATTACAACCAATCACGCCTCCTCATATTACTCGATGACTCGCAAATTACAAACTACCCTTGAGGTCTCTGGTAATCGAGTGCCCTGCATTGAGAAACCACATGCCATGCATGGCGCATGTCATTCAGCTCGCTTTGGGTGCATTCCTGAGCACTCTGTGTGTAAAAAGCCGCACCAAGTCTTGGGAAGCCCATGAGCGCAATCAGCATTTTTGAGAGAATGAAAGCACTGACATTGGGAAGAGTTAAGGACTTGCAAAGGAGGGCAATGGTAGAATGAATAAGGTGTCGGCCATGAAACCAGGTTTAGCAAAGATAACTGAGACAGTACATATTTCATGATATTTTGAAAGTCCTGAAACTGACCATCATATAGCCGAGAATTCTTTATGTATTCAGTATGCTGACACCTGGTCGTCGAAACGAGTTCATTGACTGTCAAAAAGCCAAAGTCCGCATCGCAGTACTACCCATTACGGATGTGAAGACACATTGGAACTCGTTGCTGGAGTTGCTATAGCGCACCGACTGATTACATGAATTCATGCGTGAGTGGTTTCAGAACCCAAAATCCAGCGATCACCGGCCACACTTCACCACACAGGATGAATGGACCATCGACAAGTATGTCATGGAAGATTTACGGCCATTCCAGTACTGGACCCTGTGGATGTTGAAATGGCATACCATCACTCTGCATCACATCATCACTGTCTACAATGACATGTTCGATCACATGGATGCGGTGATGCAAGCGTTGGCCAAGAAGAATACACAATGGAAGGAAGACTTATACTTTGACCGGAAGTTTGCGCGGCAGAAGCTGTCCACATATAATACTGAAGTGACTCCAACAACTGGTATACTTCTCATTTCAGCACATGACCTTTATCCTTTCCGGCAGTTGCGTTCGTTTTGGAGGAGGGACAAGGGAATGGATATTCATTCTGAAGACAAGACTTCCTAGACTACCCAATACCAGGAGGCCTTGTGGAAGTATGTGGAGAACGATTACTGCACTAAACGTAAACATTTGCCAGTCACACAATCCGAAAGCTTACCGAACAACAATCCCATCTCCTCCGCCATGGGTTCTGGATCTGGTCACTCTTCTTATGATCCGTATGATTGGTCAAGCGATGATGATAAATACTTTATGCCTGAATATGTGGCCGAAACGACATGCGGACGAAGCGATCGTGCAGCACACCTATTGACAGCCGCAAGGCTCTGTCCGAATTCACCTGCTGAATTACGACAGAACTGGGGGCAAATTAATCCGAATCTTAATGATTACGACTCTGACCCAATGGAGATTAGCAGTACATGTTGGTTACCGGATATCACCATCTGGTGGCGGCAGCAAGAAGAAACGCACTCGATGTACGCCGATCTCTCCAATGTGGCACGCAACATATTCTCCATCATACCTCGCGGTGTCGGAGTGGAGGCCAGTTTTTCCCTTGGGCGAGAAGTGATCGGGTGGAGGCAGTCCAAAACCACAGGCGGCACCCTTCGCGAAAACATCATAGTAGAGGAGTTCGCTCGAGCCAATGACGGATTACTGGCAGGTGACGACCCAGTATTGCATCCTACCAGTACTGATACTGACATGGAGATGAAGAGAGAGGCGGTGCAAAAGAAGTTGCACCCAATGCCCAAGGTCCACAACCTCTTGGAGATGTGGCCAGGCAGCGAAATCCTACGAGCTACACAGAAGGAATCTCGCGCTCAAAATGAACCACTGGCAGCCGTCGGATACATTTCAGATACTGAAGAGATTGTCAAAGCATCCTGGTCAGACTTTCAACATGATGGTGCGGCTGCATTTAAATTGTCGGAAAAATCACCTGTGCCACCAGCTTAGTCTTCAAAGGACCTCCCTGGAGGACTAACTCAAGTATTGAATTTCCGCCAGATCAAAGGAATCGACCGCCATCCTGCCGAAAGTGATGAGGGTAGTTCACCTGAACACATTTCAGACACCGAACATTGGCTTAACTGGAATGGGGACTTGGATAATCCAAACAACGAGCAAGATGACTGGGAGGAAGACACTAAATCAGATATGGAACTGGACAATGGTAGTGAGGATTCAGAAAGCCCGGAGTAGCGGAATCGGAGTGCTGCACTGAATGTTCCCAGATCGATTCGGCCTATACGTTGGTCAAAGAAGAAGGCTGCAAAGACGTTGATGATGGTCAATATAATGGAAACGAGGAGGAATAATGGGATCAAGAAAAAGTAGGACAGAATGCATCAATGTATTATCACCAAGTTCATTATGTAGTTTGACCGTGAATTTCTTTGAGAGCAATATCATGAGAGCATATTGAGCAGTTGCATGAGCAAATTGGTTAATACACAGAGGTATAGTGGGCAATATGCAATATTTGGCAAGATGTATACATTTTGACTGGATGAGAGCGACCAGTGCAAGAATATTTCTGGGCTCGGTATTGCCATACAGCCAAGACCTGAACAGGCTGAAATGCAACCACTAAGTTCAAATATTCATGAATGCAATTATTAATGGCAGCAAATCTTGACTAGACACTACATTAAAATGAGCGTCAATGGAGCGTCAAGGATTTTGGGTGTTGTAAGTAAGGTAATTGAATGGTGACGTGGTCAGGGCTATCCATAGCCAACATATTGGCAGCCCTTCTTGGCAAAAGAGTGACCCATATGGTCACTGCCCCATTCTGAAAATGCGCATCAACGATTTTGGGCTGTGCATCTTGGGTAACCTCAGTGGCAAATGGGTGCAGCCATTCATAAATGAGGTATTGGCTGCCTTCCAAGCCAAAGATAATAGCATCATGCTCCCTGCCCCATCCTGAAAATGAGTATCAATGGAGTGTCAATAATTTTTAGTTTTGTAAGTAGGGTAATTGCATGGTGACATGGTCGGTGCTATCCATAACCAACATAGTGGCAACTTTTCTTGGCAATAGAGTAAACCGCACGGTCACTGCCCCATTCTGAAAATGAGCATCAACGGAGGGTCAACGATTTTTAGTTGTGCATCTTGGGTTACCTCAGTGGCGAATGGTTGCAGCCCTTCATAAACAAGGTATTGGCTGCCTTCCAAGTCAAAAATAATAGCGTCATGCTCCCTGCCCCATCCTGAAAATGAGCATCAACGGAGCGTCAACGATATTTACTCTTGTAAGTTCAGTGATTAAAATGTGACCTGGTTGCTGCTATTCTTAACAAACATACAGGCAGCCTTCCTTGGCAAAACAATGAACGACATGGTCACCGCACCATTCAGAAAATGAGTGTCAGCGGAGCATCAACGAAATTTCGTCTTGCATCTTGGGTAATCTAACTGGCGATTGGTTTGTAAACATGCATAAATGGGATATTGACCGCCTTTAGGGGCAAAAACAATTGCAGCATGCTTCCTGCCCCATCCTGAAAATGAGCATCAATGGAGTGTCAATGATTATTGGTCTTGCATTGTGGCTAATCTAAGTGTCGCAATGTAGTAATAATCCATAGACAATGTTATGGCCGCCTTTTCATTTGAAACAGTGCCTGACACATAAGCTACCCCATTATGAAACTGAGCGTCAATGGAGCATCAACAATATTTGGTCTTGCATATTGGGTAATCAAGGCTTTACATGGATGAATCAGCTCATAACAGAACTATTGACAGACTTAATAGTCAGTAATACAACGTATAACAGGAAAAACACGGATTCCAAAAAAATCAATGTCGCGGATTGCAGAACATGCAAAAAGAGATTATTGGCTGTCGAATACCTAATTTTGATAATATACGATTATCAATCTGCAAAAACGAGAACATTATATATATCTACAGATGGACCCACTGGGCGACCTGCTGACAACCCATCCAATTCAGACAGGTTAGGAGAGTTCTATCGCACCATGCCCAAATTGACGGTTCAGGTTGATCGACAACCAGACCGCCAATTTGTCAATGGTTCGGTTCTGACCTGGACCCGGACCCGAAGTCACGGTCCAGAACCGTTGCTAACTCTTCATCTCTATCACAGCCAATGATCGTAGATGACTCTGCTGAGTGGGACGTCGACTGAATCCCTGGCTCTAAGCAATGCTGCTGGACGCTCCATAATCTCATACAATGGGCTGGTTACAGTTATGTTCGCACTAGCTGGGAACCTGCAGAGAATCTTGGGAATGAGCAGGATTTGGTTGATGAGTTTCACTATTCAAGGAAACCTTGACGATGATCAGACTTCGAGGAGTGCAATCGGACCTCTTCTATTGGGTTTTACTATTTCTTACTTTCTTATGGATCTCAGGCCAGTATCAATGGTGTTGGGATGGGTTTTTACCACCTACCACTAGAGGTGGAGTTTCCCTGTGCACTAAATCAGCTGTGAGGGTGCTCATAGAGTACTGATCGGTTGTGGGACTTAGTAAAGTCATGCAGAGTTGTACCCATTTGGGTTTTGTTTTCGTATGTGCATTCTCTTGTTTGTATACATATGTGGCAGCCTCGGGGGTCTGCTCAAAAAGGGGAGGATGATGTATCGGCAGTCATGATCAGGGTCTCGCCAATGGCACGAGATGTGTCCAAAGCCAGTTAACTGCAACCTTACAAGATGACCTGCGATCTGTCCAAGATCGCCAGGGATACTTTTACCTATCTACTACTGTATTATATCATCACATCCACGTGTACAACCGTGTCTTCCAATATACTCTCGTATGCGGCCATACACGGATATACAACCGTTGATGGATCGATAACAAACTCAGTATGAACCCTTGCACTGAAGTTGTCACTCTCATGATCCCAAATCTATCGAGTTCTGCAGATTCTTCATGCAGCACCCAATCCATTCCATGTGGTGACCTTGAATGCTCGAAAATTCATGCATAAATACTATGTATTGAGGAGTCATATGCTGGGTCACATGTATTCATTCATGTTCTCAGTACTCCATTTGGCTAGCACCAACAGTTAGTCAATGTCGGGTGTTGTCTTCCATTGCATCTGGTTCTATTCTCTAAGTGTTGGCTTTAGCCAACCTCCAATTCTTGCATCCATACAGAGTGTTGTTAATAGGAATTGCTAATATTTGGGCAATAGGAATCAATCTATTCTAGCGCACCTGACAAGGAATCCATCCATTCTTGTGCACCTGACAATATTCTCAATCACAACACCAGACTCCCATCCTCGATATACATATGAAATATTGAAGTCATGGCTTCTCATCCCTGCAAGATATACCTCGAACTGCATTCACCTCGACTATTTCAAACTTCTTGCACCCATTTTGCTGTTGTTGTATTGCACCTCATTCTATATTTTTCAGTTGTATGCTCTCTCCCATATTCTCCAACTTTCTATCTTCATTACAGCAATTGGAGCCTACACCCAGCCAGGAGAGGAATTACTATTCACAGAAGAATAAAGAAGCACACCTTGGGACAGCACTCACATTCAAGAAAGCAGCCAATCTTCATTGTCCATCAAATGTTTCCCTTCCAATGATCTGCCTTCATGCATTGTATTGCAGATAACTCATGTCCCTGATTGCACAGATGAAGCAGGATGACAATATCAATCAGGAGAGTGGTAATGATGACAGTGAGGGCTCCAAAAAGTCCACGATATCATCCAACATCTAAGCAGACAATTTGGATCCCCAATAGGAAATCCTACATCTCGGACAGGCATGCTGGGATGAGTTAGTACAAATTACAAACGTTTCACTGTCAAAGAAATGATGCTGTATCAAAATTTCTTTGCATGCCCTCTGCTTCCTAATTTTCAAAATCCAGCTGGGAAGCTGCACCACCACTGCTGGTATGCCAAAATTCAACCCTCCTTAACAAATTATCGGAGTCTGACTAAGCGCTATCCACTCAGGCACTGCCACTACGCAAGTCTGGTGGAAACTAGAATGTGTCACAGGCGGGGTCGGGCGTAGATGATATTGGTAACTCGAATATGAGATCAGGATCAGGGCAAATACTCGAAGTTCATATCGAGGAACTCAGCACAGGACAAGAATCAGAGCTCGTTCAAAGTCATACTTGCGTTGCTTACACAAGAGAACGAGTAAAGTGAGAAGAAAAGTAAATCCTCCAATACCAAACAACCTCTCTTGATATACACTTTATCTGCCACCCTCGAATCATTCCTCATGCTCCAACGTACCATCCGAATATCCAACCATGATTTTACACACCACCAGCGCGACTCTTATCAGTACAACCACACCACATCATCCGAATTCGCAACACCTCAAACCACTTCCTTATCATAACAAATCATACCACCACCATCTTACCATATTCCCACGCCATCTTCGTGTCTATTCACAGCTCCATCTTTCCGTAACACTGATTCCTTCCATCCGCCCCATACTATTCCTAAGGATCCTTCAATTCATCACTCACAACCTGAGCCGTGACAGTATCCCCCTCCTTGGTTTGAGGTCCTCAGAGAACATTCTCCAACAGCCCTGGCTTCATGGGATGACATTGATGAAACTCCCCTACTACTTGTAGCCCATCCAGGAATGTCATAGGTTCCCATCTCAAAGAATCATACCGAGTCAATGGTATAAGGTACTGTAACTGGCTCCGGTATATCCGGCTATCCTCAACACTCGAAACCTGATATTCTTCCTCACCATCAACTTCCACCAGAGGAGGAGGATTTAACTGCTGTCCTACCAAAGGATCATCCGCCACGGGGTCCAAAAGGGACACGGGTTGTACTCGATGAATTCGTATTGACGCAGGGAAATCGAGTTCATAAGAATATAGGAGTATCCGATGTGTAACCTTGAAGGGGCCCAAACGTTTCCAGTCACGTTTTCGTGTAGGCCTTGTAATCCAAATATGTTCAGCATCCAGCTGCACCTGAGAACCTTCCTGAATATTCAGAGCTGGAATTTGCACACAATTCGCGGCCGCTTTCTTCACCGCCTGGCTTCTCCTCATCTCGACTCAAGGGTGTTCATGAATTTGTTGCATTGTTGCCTGAACCTGATCGGCACTAACCAGTCATCGATCCTGATCCTTTGTTGATTCCCCTGCAAATGACATTCGAGGATCTGTGCCTTGTACTGCATATTATGGGGTGCACTTAGTAGTCTCAGATGTTCGATTATTCGCAGCAAACTCGGCCAATGGAAGTCACGTCACCCAATTCTGCTGCTGATGTTTTACAAACACACGGAGATACTGTTCCATACTTGAATTCAGTCGTTCAGTCTGTCCGTCTGTCTGTGGCTGGAAGGCTGTCAACATTCTTCGATCAATCCGCAAATGACTGCACACCTGTTGCCAAAAGGTCGAAGCAAACTGCTGGCCTCGATCCGAAACAATAGTCAATGGGAGTCCATGACGGCATACCACTTCCCACAGAAACAACTCCACCAACCCCAAGGCATCTATAGTGGTATGACAAGGGATGAAATGTCGCATCTTTGAAAGCCAATCCACCACTACCCATATTGCATCAAAGCCTTCACACTCGGGTAATCGTACGACAAAATACGTCGAAATATCGTCCCAGGTTTCTCTGGTACGGATTGAGACTGACAGTTGAATGCCTTGATCTTCGGGACCGCTGGCAACCGTGGCAATTCTGAACATACTGATCAACATCGTTTCGCAACTCCTTCCAATAATATCCTCGATCAAGCAGGTCAATTATCTTTGCCCATCCTGGATGTCCTGCTAACGCCGTATCGTGATGTTCCTGTATAATACTTAGGCGTAACTAATCATTATCGGGCTCGTATAAATTCCCTCTTTACCTTATTCATCCTTCTTTCTCTATACATTCTGCAATAGCAATCTCCTGCAACCCACTCTTAGTTCAAATTGCTTCCAATATTTTCCCTGGCAGCGGGTCATTCCTATAAGCTTGAGTCTTGAGATCAGAAATGGAGGGACGGCCCTGGGTGGGTGGGCTCTCTGCCAACAAATGCAATTGATTAGGTAGGTCCTGCGGCTTTAGAACCACCTGTTCCGTATCATTCAATCTTTCATCCCCCCGCTCAAGGAGGTCTCCAGGACTCCTCGTTAGAGCATCCGCCTTCACATTCGATTTACCTGGTCTATTAACTATCTCATAATCGAATCTGGTCAGGAAATCGGACCATCGTGTCTGTCGCTGATTCAAAAGCTTCTTTGTCATAAAATATTCAAGATTCTTATGATCAGTTAACAACTTAAGGGGGTATGCGGCCCCTTCACATTCTGGCCTCCATTCCTTCAATGCCTTGATAATCGCCATCAGTTCTTTATCATATATATCATAATTGCACTCAGCAGGTGTATGTTTCTTGGAGAAATACGCCACAGGATGAAGCACTCCATCATCATTATACTGTGATAAAACTCCGCCAGATACATAATCAGAAGCATCTGTCTCAATAATCATTTCTTTCTCATGATCAAAATGTCGAAGAACTGGTGCTGTTGTAAAGGCTGTTACCATTGCTTCGAATACCAATTGTTGCTCTGCTTCCCATACGAATGGTTCATCCTTCTTTGTTAACTGTGTTAACAGCTTAGCCATTTCTGAATACATAGAAATAAACCATCGATAATAATTGCACAATCCGAGGCATTGTTGTACTTCAAGGAGATTATTCAACATGCCATTGTTTTTCTTCTGCTCCCGACTCCAATTCCTCACTGTTTCAACCTTATCTTCATCCATTGATATGCACTTTGTTGATATAATCAACCCCACATACCTTACGGTCTCCTTATGGAACCCACATTTCTCAGTGTTCAAATACAACCCGGCTTCCAAAAGGCGTTTCCTTACCCATTTATCATGCTCCACATGTTCCTCATCTGAATGACTATTGATTAATATATCGTCCAGATAAGAGGAAGCAAAATCATCCATGGCTTCTCTTATTGTAATATTCATATATCCTTGGAAGTCCGCGGGAGAATTTGTTGTTCTGTATTGCATAATGGTTGGTGCAAATAGTCCATATCTTGTCCGAAAGGCTAATCTATGTTCATTACCCTCCTAATCGCACAACAGAGTATAAGCCCAGCGAACATCACGTTTTGTATAAACCCCAGCAGTTCGAAGTAAATCCAAAGTCTCTAGTATCATGGGGAGGGGGTGCCGAGTCTTAATAGTCTTGCAATTGATATCTTGATAATCAATGCAGAATCGAAGCCGTCCATCTGGTTTCTGTGCAAAGAGGACTGGTGCCACGACGGGTGACGACGACTGACGGATACATCCTTTCGACATATTCTCCTCTAGCCACTCCTTAACGACTACCAACTCGGCCCTTGACATTGAAAAAAGGGGGCCCCATGTTGGTGTCTCCCCATCCTTCAGGCGTACTTCATGGTCAATACCTGGTCAATGTGGAGGGAGACAATCAGCCAAAACCTTGCTAAACAGAGATAAAAACTCATGATACTGCACGGGAATGATCTCCTCCAGGGGTCATTCCTTCAGATCTTTTGCCTCAGTAGCCTTATTGATATCATGAATGGATGCGTTAAACACATTAAGCTTCCTTTTCTTAACTGTATGAAAGAAAGAAGATCCATTGAGCATAACGATATTCCGTCAGAACGGTCATTCAGGGCGTATTTGTAGTTCGAAGATCCCACCTGGGGAATAAACTGGATCAGGAGGTTCCTCTGTAACTCCTTGTACCGTAACAGATGCATCATGACAATGTGTTGTGCAGTATTGTGATCTGAAGATAACCGTGTTGGATGCAAATCGTACTGCAACATCATGTAATCGTAACCAGGGAATTCCAAGGACAATCAGCTAATGTCCCAACTTCGTAATGAACATAGGTAACGGTTCCTTATGATCTTGGATCATCATCCCTATCTTAGCAATATGTGTAATGTCCCCAGATTCTATGGGTCTCCTGTCAATAACTTCAACCTGTCATTTCTCCTTTCGCTCTTGGAGTGGTATGTGATGATGGTGAGCAAACTCTTGATCCATAAATGCAATGCCTGTAGCTCCGCAGTCGATCAGGGCATTTGGGGGTATCTCTTGATTATGCACGGTCAATGTGCAGGGTATAACTAAATATTTCCCTGCCATTGATCCTTCCGATACCTCCACCTTCCTAACTGATCAATGCCAAATTCCAATCCATTTTAAAGGTTCCAAAACTCAACTTTTACTGTCAATTGAAGAGCCATCCTTCTTCAATTGACTTGCGCTTTTCCCGATTCCTCGGAATCGGTCCCGGTTTCTACTTCCTTTGCTTCTGCTGCAGCCGCCTTGAACGTCTGAGCCTTCTTCCTTGCTGCACACTCCGCCACCCTGTGGTCAAACTCCCCACAGTACAAACATCTCCCATCGGTAAACCTCTTTGCCCACTCTCCTGCAGACATCAGCATAATATATTTTCGTCACTGGAATCCACCAGGAGAGTCTGAGAGTATGTGGAGTGCAAACTTACATGCGACAATTTCGGGAGAGTTTCAGACCCTAGGAGGGGATTCCTGCTGGCCTTCAGAGTAACTGGGATCTCTGATGACTGGTACAGAAGTACCATGGGAGTGATTGTGAGAGGTTTGGGAACTCTTCGGAGCACTGGAGAGAACTTCGGGTGCACCTGGGGGCATCTGGGAGCGGCGGTGACAAGCCTGGGAGCGCCGACAGCATGCCTGGGAGCAACTGGGAACCACGGTGACAAGCCACGGAGCGCCAGCGACAAGCCTGGGAGCCCTGGCGACAAGTCTAGGAGCTCCGGCGACCAGTCTGGGAGCACCCCGAATCACAGTAGAGCAGTCTGGGATAAACATCATCGTTTGGAATGCTGCTGGTGCGCCTGGAAATCATAGCTACGACTTATCATTCTATGATGATTAAAACTCATGTATTCAGGTTGTATTCTCATCTATGTATCTATATAGCTACCCATCTACACATGGTATATCCGGACTGACTGCAGGCGGTGCTTGAGAGCAATTCAAAGTGCCCCTGAAAATGACGATCGACAAAACTCAGAGCAACACTCCGAGGCCGTGATCAAAGGACTTTGGAGATGCACTTCAAGGCGATCCTCGAGTGTATTTGGAGATACACTTGGATGCCGTGATTGAGTGAACTTAGATATGCACTCCAGGATCGTGACCGAGCGAGTCTGAAGATACACTTGGAGGCCTTGATCGAGCGAGGTTGGAGGCCGTAATCATGCGAGTTTAAAGATACACTCGGAGGCCGTGGTCGAGCGAGTTTGGATAGACACTTGGAGGCAGCGATTGTGCGAACTTGAAGGCCGTAATCGAGCGAGTTTGGACTCGTACTCAGAGGCGGTTGATGGACGGCGCGCCGGGTGCTGAGCCTCTATTCTTCAGTAAGTTAACTTCCAACGGTGAGAATGTGCCAAGGTGACTGTACCTTTGAGCGCTCATGGAGAGCTGGCTGATGGCAGTCGATCATGTAGGGAGGCACACCGGGAGCTGAAGCTACATTCAGGGGTCACCTTGTCATCATGAGAATGATGGGAAGACAAACAAGCTGCGGTGGATGCTGTGTTTGGTGTATGCTGTGCTGGGTGTATTATTGTACTCGGTGAATGCTGTACTTGGTGCCAACTCATGATCATGACATGGGGAGATAGAGAGGGATGACTTAACTTTGTGTTCTGCAATGATGGTAGAGTTGTGAACAAAAGAGAGAGAGATGGGGGATAAAGATGGGAATGATGTGGAGGATACAAGCGGTTATGAGAAATCAGGGGTGCGAGTTACCTGATGAGGTTGGGAAGACCTCGAATCGGTGTAATTGCACGCCGGATCGGGTCTCCTACCGGCTGTATCGGGGATCGTAAATTCACTTGCACATAAAATTCTCTGAAGTCCCAGTTTCTCATGATGATTTCCCCCATCTTCTCTCATCCCTCTCTGTCTCGTCCTCGGTTCTACCATCACCTAAGAACACAAAGTTAAGTCATCACTATCTATCTCTCCAGGCCACGATCAAAAGTTAACACCGAGTACAACATCTATTGCGTACTGCATCATCCCAGTATCGACTGTCTCCCAGCCAGTCTCTCATCTCTCGGCAGACCATGTTGTACTCAATTCTCTACATTCTTCCAAGTACAAGTTGACAATAAATAGAGTCTCAGCTCCCGTCGCGCCTCCCTCCTGAACTACCTCCTCCAGATTGACCGTCTCCTAGTACTCCTTGAATCTCGCTCAATCACGGCCTCCAAGTGCATCTGCAAACTCGCTCGATCACAGCCTCCAAGTGTATCTCTCAACTCGCCTGATTACGGCCTCTAAACTCGCCCCATCACGGTCTCCAAGTGCATCTCCAAACTCGCTCAATCACAGCCTCCAAGTGGATCTCTCAACTGGCACAATTATGACCTCCAAACTCGCTTGGTCATGGCCTCCAAGTTTGCATGATCATGGCCTCCAAATATATCTCCAAACTCGCTTGATCACAATCTCGGAGTGCATCCCAAAGTTCACTCAATTATGGCCTCCAAGTATATCTCCAAACATTCTCGATTACGACCTCCAAATTCGCACGATTACGGTCTCCAAGTAAATCTCCAACATCACCAAAATGTATCTTAGTCACTGGGAGCCTCCGGGTGTGTCTGAGAGAAGGCGGGGTGTAAACTTAGAAGCAACAACTTCAGGAAAAATCCAGACCGTAGGAGGGCATTGCGGCAGGCATCAGCAAAAAACATTTCCGTCCGGGCGGCATGGCTCCGTCGGAGTGGACGCGCACCGTCAGAGCCGTCAGAGACACCCCGGTGGCGGATTGCTCCGCGCCTGGTGTCCAGACCACGGGTCGCATCACATATCGCCCTCCGATCGCCATTTCACCGTTTCTTCACGCTCTCTCGATCTCATATTTTACACAAACACTCTGGCATTGTGGCCAACTGTGACCATACGTCGGAATGGGTTCATTGGGTACACGCTTGCATCGCGATTGCCATGCAATGAGTGACGCTGCAAAAATGTCTCCTCGCGTTCCTTCTACATTAGGCTCGAGCAGCGTAGGAAGGTGAGCAGATATGATACTACCCGGCCTTGAGGATCCACGCAATTGCGTGGTTCTCGGACAGAGCGAGTGCGACCAAAAATTGGGAACGATAGAGTGTGAATTTTCATTGTATGATAAAAGGAGATGGAAATGAGATGATGTCTATCTACTCTGGGGTCTGCCGAATATATACTCCCCCTCACTCAGTCCACCTCCGTTACCCATGTATCTCCGTACAACCGCCGTTGCTCCTTGAAGATGTACTTGATCGAGCGTATTTGAGATGCACTTGGAGACCGAGATCGAATGAACTCAGAGATGCACTTGGAGGCCGAGATAGAGTGAACTCAGGAGATGCAGTTGGAGGCCGTGATCGATCGAGTTGGGAGATGCACTCTGAGGCTGTGACCGAGCCAGTTTGGAGATGCACTTGCAGGCTATGATCGAGCGAGATTGGAGGAGTACTTGGAGGCGGTTGATTTCGAGGGAGGCGCGACGGCAGCTGAGACTCTATTCATTGGTTAATTTGTAATTGGATGAGAAACTGGCTGGGAGCGGGAGACTGTCGATCTTGGGATGATGCTGTAATTGGTGTATGCTGTACTCTGTGTTAACTCATGATTATAGCATGGAGAGATTGAGAGGGATGACATAAATTCGTGTTCTTAGGTGATGTTCGAGTTGAGCACAAGAAAGTGAGAGATCGGGGGAATTCATCATGAGATACTGGGACTTAAGGAATTTCGTGTGCGAGTCAATTGACCATCCCTGATACGGCAGGTACAAGTCCCGATCCGGCGCGAACTAACACCGATACGAGGTCTCCCCAACCCAATCAGGCAAGTCCTACCCCTAATTTCTCATATCTGCTCGTATCCTCCATATCATTCTCATCTTCATCCCTCATCTCTCTCTTTCTCGTCCACAACTCAACCATCATCGCAGAACACAAAGTTAAGTCATCTCTCTCTATCTCTCCATGACATGATCATGAGTTGACACCGAGTACAGCATACACCGAGTACAGCATCCACCCAAAATTGTTTGTCTTCCCTTCATTCTCATGATTACGAGTTGACCCCTGAATGTAGCTTCAGCTTCCAGCATACCTACCTACACGATTGACCGCCATCAGCCAGCTCTCCATGAGAGCTCAAAGGTAAAGTCACATTGTCACATTCCCACGGTTGCGAGTTAACTAACTGATGAATAGAGTCTCGGAACCGGGCGCGCTGTCCATCGACCGCCTCCAAGTACTCGTCCAATCTCACTTGATCACGGCCTCCAAGTGCATCTCCAAACTCGCTCGATCACAGCCTCCAAGTGTATCTCCAAACTCGCTCGATTACGGCCCCCAAGTGCATCTCCAAACTCGCTCAATCACAGCCACCAAGTGTACCTCCAAACTGACTCGATTAGGGCCTCCAAGTTCACATGATCACGGCCTCCAAGTGCATCTCTGAGTTCAGTCAATCCTGGCCTCCAAGTGCATCTCTGAGTTCACTCGATCTCGGCCTCCAAGTGCATATCTCAACTCGCTCGATCACAGCCTCCAAGTACATCATTAATGAGACACGGCGGGTGTACGGAGATTCAGGGGTAACGGAGGTGTAGATAGGTTGCTATATAGATACATAGATACATAGATGAGAATACAAACTGAATGCATAAGTTTTGAAAATCGTTGAACGATAAGTTGTAGCTATGATTTCCAGGTGCACCAGCAGCATTCCCAAAGAAGCGGCGGCAGGAGAATGACATACACATTGCCAGGCGTTGTGTAAACGGCTTCAGCATAACTGCAGCCACTGCGAAGAGTGTAACACATGTGTCGTTCTGATGGTGCATATACGTCTCCACCCAGTCAAGGAGGTATGTGTGCAACGCGACCCGTCGCCTCGGCGACGTGTAGCGTATAGTTCTCCGTCAGAGGGTACGATGTTCCGTCAGAGCCGTCAGAGCCGTCCGGAACACCCGGGTGTTTCTGACGGAAACTAGGGTCATTGCTGATGGGCCATCGGAGTAACTGGCATCTCTGATGACTGGTATGGGAGCACCATGGGAGCGATTGTGAGAAGTTTGGGAGCAGCTGAGAATGTTGCCCAACCAATGCGGGGATCCCAAACTAACTCTGAGAGGAGCCGGGTTCCTATGGATATTCATTCGAAGGACTGCAGGTGTTATCTGAGATTTTCCGGATGTACACAAGCAATAAGAATACCCTCAATTTATGATGCATTGATTATTGTTCATTATCAACTTCTAAATCCTACTACAGTACCCAGCATCTCATCAACATTCTATTCTTTGTGTGGCAATAGTAAGGAGATTCAAAGAAAATGGGGTGTGAGTTATAGATGAAAGTAGGTAAAACAAAAACAATAACCCGACTAAGCGATCGGAATGATATCCATCGAACATAGTCTCAATGCCATCCACTGAATCTCCCATCTCATCAGGACCGACAAATGCAGGAACATACAATTCATCAACGGCGCAAAGAAGCTGGAGACGCTCCTTGTATTTCCGAATGATTCGGGCCGGGCGAGTGGGCGAAATTGAATTCCAATGTCGTCTGGCTCGATTTGTAATATCTAAAATGTTGGAATTGTGGTTAGCTTGCGGTGAATCAAAATGGAGTTTGAAAGGCAACATGATGACTTCAGGGGGGAAAGGGGTGCGCCTCCAGGACAGGAGGAGTGATTGATGTGGTGTGCGAGGTGTGCAAGGGGAGTGCTGATGGTGATCGAGGAGTGCAGAATGAAATTGAGGGGCGCAAATACTCGCCAAAGAACGCCAACGGGGATAAAAGAGCGCAAATCCAGCAGAGCAGCCCATCCATGCTGAGCAGCACCAAAAGGGGAGGGAAGGCAACAGGTCAGGAATGAAACAGAGGCGCTCCTAATCGAGATCGAGGGGGGGATTGAGGAGCACCCATCCTAGAGGCTGAGCGCGGACTGAAACGGCAGTATGTAGCGACAACAGGGATTGAGAAGCGCTGACGGGGATTGAGCAGCACCTATTATACTGGAGGAGCACCATGGGGGGGGTGGGGCGGGGGTATGAAACAGCCCCACCATGTGTAATTGATGAGTGCAATGGTTTCGGCACTAATACAATCTTTCACCCTGGATGGGCAGAATTTGTCTTGATATTCATCTTGAGAAAACATAACTGTAACCTTCTATCCAGTGGCATACTCAGACCACGCACAATGAATAGCTGCGGCCACAACCACTAATGTCTGCGGAGTTAGAAGTTGAAAGAACTGCGATGTGGTCGGTTGTCGTCCCAAGCTATTGGCGGTGAAGAAACACTGATGGTAGATGAGGTCAAGCACTTCCATCCGTGTGAACCTGGAGATCTTATCACCGATGACCGTTGAGTGATACGCATCGTCAAACAGGAGCTCCTTGACTTGGATTCGAAGCTCAGTCTCTGATTCTAAATCCATCCACTAACTGCGGATGATAGTTCAACAAGTTTCATCTGCCAAACGCCCTCGAATCGTACTAATCTTCAGTTTTACCCATGCAAGTTTCCAGGTTTAGCATCATCATAACTCCAATAGGGGAGCAGAAAACAGAATATACACTGACAGCGTCTCGCGTTCGCAGATCGTTTTTGAGAGATGGACCACCGGGCAATTGGCAGACAGATGTTCCATTTTCAGTAGCACCTGCTAATCCTCGCCAACGATCGTGAGCTTCAACGGCTCATTTTTAAGCTTCGTCAACCATCGGGTATTTTTCATCGGAAATTCTTGGCTAGGGAGTCTCTGTGCATACGGTTGCCTCCATGAACCGTTTCGCTACCTCAAAAGTAGCCTTTTGGTGTTGAGGAACTTTGTGATCTCCACCGGCCTTTGGTTGAGGAACATTGTGGTCTCCACCAGCCTCTGGAAGCAGGAGCATCTGGATAACGTTGGACTCACGCGATATGTTGATGGCTGACTTTTGGCGTTTGAGCAATGGTGGTGCTATAACCCTGACTGGATGTCGTAGACTGGGAAGTGCAGTGGGGGCAATGACAGTATCGGCATGGCTTTGTTTCTTTGGCGGTGCAACCCTTGTAGGTCATATTGCCTTATCACGGTGCATCTGGTCTAGATGTAGAACCTGCTGCCAGTTGTCCAAATCGACTTCTTTGATATGGGATGACAAGGTGGACTCTCCTGAGTCTTCGCTTTGGTCATTGCTGATCTCGCGATCGGTATCATCAGGATTCTGCTTCATCAGTATTATAGCCCAGACATTAGCTATCTCCAACACTATACTTGAAAGCTGGGTTGGAAGTTCAACCATTTGATCAGCAATGATGATTGGCTGTATCCATGAATGCACGTGCAAGTGCTCTCTCGAGGTGTGCTTCTTGATTCTACTGTGAAGAGTGATTCCTCACCTTGCTGGCCGTAGGTTCCATGATTGATGGAGTGAAGTTGGGAATATAGAGAGAAGTATATTATGGGAAATATAGTAGGAAGTATAATGGATTAACGCAATAACAGCGAAACAAAGTAACACTTGTTCGAAGAGGATGCGATTCGAGACGTGCATGGCAGAGGTCACGCTCGGCTGAGGAGGATGCAATTCGAGGCGCACCTGGAAAGTGTCAGGAAGACATGTCAGGGGTTCATATTTATATTATCACTGCTAGATTGTTGTACTGATTTAGGACGCGTCAGGTGCACTAGATTGGATGGATTCTTCATACCCCAATTCCTGAATGTTCGAGCTCGTATTCAAGGACGCTATTGATTCAAGAATTGGAGGTTGGTTTAAGCCAACATACGTAAAATCGAACCAGACGCACCTGAAGAACTCGAGATATTGACACGGTTTTATGGCTAACTAACTCCCAGGATTGGACATATGGAATACTGAGAAATGTGTTGATCATGATTGCCCCTGCATATAACTCCACCGAAGCTAGTTCAGTATGCCTCTAGGTCGAGGATATGAGTGGTGACGGTGTGGCAAAGAATTGTCGGTGTGTTGATAAATCTTGCAGGACTTGGACAGAGGATAGAGTTGGGACCTTGGTGAGGGGCAATAGTTGAAGTTACATCAGTTCAAACTGAGTTTGTTGCAGATCGTGGATAAAGATGAATCTCCCAATGCAGTATACCAATCAGATGGACACCCTATCTCATGATATTCGCTTGTTTCAGGATTCTGCAGCAAAGTCAGCGGTCAAGTGGGCAATGTTGTGTGCAGAACTCCACTTTCAGCAGTCCGAGTCAGCTGAATCACAATATGTATGCAGTCAGTGTAAGGGAAGACTGAGGATTTGGGTTTACAAAGGAAAGATTCAACTAGTGTTAGCGACGGTTCCGGACAGTCAATTCGGGCATGGGTCCGGGTCCAAACCAAACGGTTCCCAAATTGGCGGTCCAGGTTCTCAATAAACCCGAACCATCAACTCGGGAATGGTTCGATGGTAAACTCCCAACCCTTCTGAATTGGGCGGGTTCTCAGCAGGTCACCAAGCAGGTCCATCCATAGATTCAATTAAGGCTCTTGCTTTTGCAGTATGTGAACAGTATCTTATCAAAATCGCGTTTTCAACAACCAAGGATATGTTTTTGCATGCATTGCAGCTTGCAATATCGAGTAATTTGGAAGCAAGTATTTTACCTTTGATACATTGAGTTTTTGTCTATCACAGCAGTCAATAATTCCGTTATGAACGCGGAGATCAGCGCAATGCCTTGATTACCAAATATGCAACAACTGAAACTGTTGACGTTCCGTTGACGCTGATTTTCAGGATGCGGCAGGGAGCATGTCTCTGTTGTTTTTGCCAGTAATGGCTGCCAATATTTGATAAATGGATGTCTGCAACCAATCGGAAAATAAATTACCCAAGATTCAAAGCTAAAGAATGTTGACGCTCCATTGACGCTCATTCTCATGATGCGGCAGGGAGCATGGCGCTGTAGTTTTTCCCAGTAAAGGCTGTCAATATCTGACAAATGGATGTCTAAAACCAATTGGAACATAAATTACCCAAGATGTGAAGCTAAACATTGTTGACACTCCATTGACACTCAATCTCAGGATGTGGCAGGGAGGATGTCGCTTCAGTTGTTCCCAGTTGAGGATGTCATTATCTGACAAATGGATGTCTACAACCAATCGGAACATGAATTAACCAAGATGCAAAGTTAAAGATCGTTGACGCTCCATTGACACTCAATCTCAGGATGCAGCAGGGAGCATGTTGCTGTCTCATTTGCCCATAAAGGCTGCCAACATATCGGTTATGCATCACAGCGACCAAAATGTTGTTCAATTACCGAAATTACAAATCCAACAATCGTTGACGCTCCGTTGACACTCATTTTAATGCATTGTCCACTCAACATCAGCTGCCATCGATAATACTTATCATTATGATTTGAATATATTGGCAGTCTTTCCGGCAGATTGAGACTTGGCCCTGTGACAATGCCGAGCGCAGAAACATTCCCGCACTTTTCGCTCTCACACGACTAAAATTTATGTATCGAGCCAAAAGCTTCATTGCGCCTGCAATACATCTGTTTATCGATCTATATTGACAAGCTACTGCTCACCATTGGCCCATGATATATCACTAACTTAAACTCTAGTTCAAGATACATACAAAAGCTGGTGAAAGATTGATGCATTCTTTCCTACTTTTTTTTCACTCCTGTATTCCTCCTCCTTTCAATTGCATTGACTGTTATCAACACCTTTTCAGGCTGTCTCTTTGTGATCTGTGTCGACCATATCAATCCGGGACCATTTGACACGGCGCTCACATCCCACTGCTCTTGCCATTCCGGATCCTCGATGCTCTTGTCTTGCCCTATATCAGATTTACCATCCGCCGCACAATCGTCTTCGCTGCCAATATGATTATCTAAGTCCCCATACCAGTTAAGCCGATCTTCAGTGTCCGAAATGCTTTCAGGTGCGCTATTCTCATCACTTGTGAGTGGATGACGGTTGATTCTTCGGATTGGGTGGACATTCAATATTTGAGGTCGTCCTCCAGGGAGGTTCTTTGCAAACAAAAGTGGTGGTGGCAAAGGAGATCTTTCTGACAATTTAAATGCAGCTGCACCATCATGTTGAAATAGTGACCACGATGCTTTGATGATCTCTTCCATGTCCGAAATATATTCCAGGGCAGTCATCTGCTTGTGTTGAGCGCGAGATTCCTTCTGGGTAGCATGTAGGTTTTGGCAGCCCTGCCACATCTCCAAAAAGTTGTGAACCTTGGCCATTATGTGAAATTTCCTTTCCTCCGCCTCTTTCTTCATTTCCAAGTCGTTTTCTGTGTTCATATTATCCAGTAATAGGTCAGCCCCTGCCCAAATCCCATTATTGCCTCGAGCAAACTGCCTTAGAATGACCATTTCGCGAAGAGTCTCACCTGTGGTTTTTGACTGCCTCCAGCCGATAAGATCTCGGCCTAGGGAAAAACTGGCCTCCACTCCGACACCATGTGGTATGATGGAGAATATGTTGCATTCCACAATAGAGAGATCGGCGTACTTTAACTGCATTTCCTCTTGTTGACACCACTAGTCAGTCATGTCCGGTAACCAAAATATACTGCTAATCTCCATTGGGTCGGAGTGGTAATCATTGAGATTTGGATTAATTTGCCCCCAGTTCTTTGGTGCTTCAGGCGCCGAATTCAAATAGAGCAAGGCAGCGGTCAATAAGCGTGCTGCGCGATCCCTCCGTCCTGGTGTCGTCTCAGCAACATTGTTAGGCTTTGAGTGTTCATCATCATCGCTCGACAAATCATGTGGATCATGGGATGATTGACCGAATCCTAAAACCGTTCCAGAGGGGATATGATTGCTCGTCGGTATGCTTTCGTGTTCATTGACCGGCACACGACGATGTTTGGCACAGTATTCATTCTCCACGTACTTCAGAAAGGAATCTTGGTATTGGGTAGTATAGGATGTTTCATCCTCAGGATTAATATTCATTCCTTTGTCCCACGTACTAAACGATTGCAACTTCCGGAAAGGATTGAGGATATGTGAAGAAATGAGAAGCATGCCTGTTGGTGGAGTCACTTCAGTGTAATATTTGGACAGCCTCTGTCAAGCTAACTTCACGGCGAAGAACAAGTCTTCCTTCCATGGAGTCATTTTCTAGGCCAATGCTCGCATCACGATATCCATGTGATTGAACATATCATTGTACACTGTGATAACGTGGTGCAATGTGACTGTATGCCTCTTCGACATCTCCAGGGTCCAATATCGGAATAGTCTCAACACTTCCATGACATACCTCACAATGATCCATTCATCTTGAGTTGTGAAGAGTGGCCAGTAATCAATGCATTATGGGTTTTTAAGACACTTGCGTGTGAATTCACGGAATCAGATGGCGTGCTCCAGCAACTCCAGAGTCGAGTTCCAACAGGTCTTCATATCCATTATCGGAAGTACCATGATGCGGACTTTGGCCATTTGACAGTCATTGAACTCATTTCGATGACCAGGTGTTAGCATAATCAATACAGCAAGCATTCTCTGCTATATGAAGGTCAGTTTCAGCAGTTTCAAAATATCTTGAAATACGTACTTTCTCAATTATCTTTGCTAAACCTGGTTTCATGGCCGACACCTTATTGATTCTAGTGTTGCACTCTGTTTGAAGCCTTTGACTCTTCCCGATGTCTGCGCTGTCATCCTCTCCACATTGCTGATCGCGCTCATGGGCTTGCCAAGACTTGGTGCGGCCTTTGACACTGAGACTGCTCATGAATGCACCTAAGCCGGCTGTATGACGTGCGCTATGCAAGGTATGTGGTTCCTGAATGCAGGCCACTCGATTCCAGAGGCCTCAAGTGTTGATTGCAGCTCACGTGTCATCGAGTAATTGGAGAAGGCATTATCGGTTGTAATTCCAAGCAAACGACCATCAGTAAGCTCAAAACGATCAAGAACATCTTTCAAATGTACCGCTAGCCTTGCTCCAGTATGTTGGCCCTTGACCTGTAATCCTTCATTAGCTTTCGAAATGTGAAAAGACCAGGCAATCAACCTCATCGAACTCGAGTTGAACTTCACACAATGCCCACTTTTGATCCATATAGTGAGCAATGACCGACGTTATGGCTAGTTTGTTCGTTGATGTCCATCCGTCCAGAGCTAAACTAACATTATTTCGTGACGGCAATTGCTTTTTAATGGCATACACGGTCAGTGCATATTCCCTCCAGCAAATGGTGCTGAGGGATGTAGTGGATGGCAGCACTAGGTCATCGCGTAATGCCATATATGACCGTCGTAGCTCTAGATTTGATATAGCGTTCCATGCAATGTGAGCCGAAACAAATCCTACATCAGCAACAACCCTACTGTCCGACAGAAACACACGGGTGTTCCGGACGGCTCTGCTGGCTCTGACAGAACCTCGTACCCTCTGACGGAGAAATACACGCTACACGTCGCGTTGCACACATACCTCCTGTACTTTTTGGTGACGTATACGCACAATCAGAACGACACATGTGTTACACTCTTCGCAGTGGCTGCAGTTATGCTGAAGCCGTTTACACAACGCCTGGCTTCTTTGGGAATGCTGCTGGTGCGGCTGGAAATCATAGCTACTACTTATTGTTCAACGATTTTCAAAACTTATGCATTCAGTTTGTATTCTCCTCTATGTATCCATGTATCTATATAGCTACCTATCTACACACAGTATATCTGGACTGGCAGCACGCGGTGATTGTCAGCAATTCGAGGTGCGCCTGAAGATGACCATCGAGTGAACGTCCACCTCCATTACCCCAGTATGTCCGTACACCCGCCGTCACCCATTAACGATTTACCTGGAGGCCGTGATTGAGCCAGTTGTGAGATGCACTTGGAGGCCGTAATTGAGCGAGTTTGGTGATACACTTGGAGGCTGTGATCGAGCGAGATTGGAGATGCACTTGGAGGCCGTGACCGAGCGAGTTTGGAGATGCACTTGGAGGCCGAGATGGAGTGAACTCAGAGATGCACTTGGAGGCCAGGATCAAGTGAACTCAGAGATGCACTTGGAGGCCGTGATCGTGCGAACTTGGAGGCTGTAATCGAGCGAGTTTTGAGATACACTTGGAGGCTGTGATTGAGCGAGTTTGGAGATACACTTGAAGGCCATAATTGAGCGAGTTTGGTGATACAGTTGGAGCCTGTGATCGAGCAAGTTTGGAGATGAACTTGGAGGCCGTGATGGAGTGGGATTGGAAGAGTACTTGGAGGCGATCAATGGACGGCGCGCCCGGTGCTGAGACTCTATTCAATAGTCAGATACCTTGCAACCGTGGGAATGTGAAAAGGTGACTTTACTTTTCAGCTCTCATAGAGAGCTGGCTGATGGCGGTCGATCGTGTAGCAAGGCACGCCGGAAGGTGAAGTGATGTTCAGGGGTCAACTCCTAATCATGAGAATGAAGGGAAGACAAACAATCTTGGGTGGATGCTGTACTCGGTGTCAACTCATGATCATGCCATGGAGAGATAGAGAGGGATGACTTAACTTTGTGTTCTGCGATGATGGTTGAGATGT
>Ga0307515_10004789_pt1 | contig 27696 bp, 26 predicted proteins | sample 17_EM_MG_FD_194513 | JGI IMG/M metagenome (GOLD analysis project Ga0307515, IMG submission 194513) | Populus trichocarpa ectomycorrhiza microbial communities from riparian zone in the Pacific Northwest, United States - 17_EM | ecosystem: Host-associated > Plants > Roots > Unclassified | place... | reverse complement strand
ACCGATGAAGCCGAGCCCGGCTGCGGTCAGAATGATGCCCGCCATATCCAAGGTAACCCGAACGATCATTGACGATGTGCAAAGCGGCAGCACGTGGCCGACTATGACACGGAAAGCCGAGGCGCCCTGCAGGCGGATGGCGGCTATGAATTCCGAATTCTTGAAGGTCATCGTTTCTGCCCGTGAAATGCGGGCATAACCGGGCCAGGAAGTAATGGCGATCGCGATGATGGCATTCTCGATTCCAGGGCCGAGTGCGGCAACAAGCGCCAATGCCAGGATCAGTTTTGGCATAGAAAGAAAGATATCGGTAACGCCCATCAGGAGCCGGTCGGTCCAGCCGCCGAAATAGCCGGCAACAGCTCCGATCAGCAGGCCTGCCGGAGCAGCGAGAACCGCGACCAGTGTGACGATGACCAGCGTGATGCGTGCTCCGAAAACGACGCGCGACCAGATATCGCGACCAAGCTCGTCGGTGCCCATCCAGTGCGCGGCACTCGGAGGCAGCAGGCGCCCTGTCAGGTCCTGCAACAGCGGATCGTGGGTTGCGACGATCGGTGCAAAGATCGCTGTCAGGATCAGCAACAGAATGATAACCGCACCGACCGCAGCCAGTGGATTGCGCGCAAGTGAACCTGAGATCCTGTAAAGCCGGATCAGGCGTGCCTGCAACCGTGAGTCCGGACTATCGTCGGTGAGCCAGCTATGAACGTTCGCCATCGTCGGGGCTCCTAGCGGGCGCGTGGATCGAGGAAGCGATAGAGCGCATCCGAAATCTTGTTGATGCCGATGAAGACGGCGCCGATCACCAGCGTCGCTCCGAGCACGGCGGACATGTCTGCGTTGAGCAGGGCCGTGGTCAGATAATTACCGATACCAGGCCAGGAGAAAATCGTCTCGATCATGACGGAGCCCTCGAGCAAACCGGCATAGGAGAGCCCGCAGACGGTGATGAGCGGCACGAGGATCGGCCGGAAGGCATGGCGCCAGATGACGAGGCGTTCGGAGACGCCTTTCACGCGCGCTGTCGTCACGTACTCCTGCGCCAACTGATCGAGCATGAAGGAGCGCGTCATGCGCGCGATATAGGCAAGACTGAAAAAGCCGAGCACGGAAGCAGGCAGAACGAGATGCGAGACGGCATTGAAGAAGATGTCCGTCTCGCCCGCAAGCAACGCGTCGACGAGGATCAGGCCGGTGACAGGTTCGACAAGGCCATCATAGAAGATATCGAGCCGTCCGGGGCCTCCCACCCACTGCAATTGAGCGTAGAAGAGCGCCAAGCCGACCAGACCGAGCCAGAAGGCGGGAATGGCGTAGCCGAAGAGTCCGATCACACGAATAACCTGATCGACAAGGCTGCCCTTGCGGCTTGCGGCGTAAACGCCCATCGGCACGCCAAGGAAGACGCCGATGACAATCCCGAGCGTCGCCATTTCCAGCGTTGCGGGAAAGACCCTCTTCAAGTCTTCCAGCACCGGCCGGCCGGTTGAAACGGAGGTGCCGAGTTCGCCTGAAAGAACCGAGCCGACATAGCGGACGAACTGGACGATGGCTGGCCTGTCGAGGCCCATTTCGATCCTTGCGGCCTCATAGACGGCCCTTGGCGCGCGATCACCGACCACCGCCAAAACCGGATCGATCGGCACGACGCGGCCGATGAAGAAGGTGATCGCCAGAAGGCCAAGGAAGGTGATGGCGACGGAAATCACAAAGCCGGCAATGCCGCCGAGAAGGCGCAGCCCGCGGCCGCTGTCCGGCATCATTTTGAAAGCTCCGGCCGCTATCGGCACGGTGTCGGGTTCAAATGCCAAGTCCTTCGTCCTCTCCTTGGCGCCTCGGCGCGCACGTCATGAGTTCCCGAAATTTCCCTTGGCCGATATTTTCATTTTGTTTGCGGCTCTCGGAAAATTTCGCTTGGAACATACAAATAATTTTGCTCTTATCAAATAAATTTTACTCGAGGGGAAATGCAATGTCACCTGCACCCGGAGCCGCGATCGAATCCGCCCAGCCGAAAGTCGGCGCGCTGATCCGTGCCAGACGCCGCCAGCTGCACATGACCTTGCAGGAGATTTGTGACGCAGCGGGCATTTCGGTCGGCTATTTGAGCCAGGTCGAGCGCGATCAGGCAACGCCATCTCTTGGCACGCTGGCTCAGATCGCACGCAGTCTCGACGTCGGCATGGATTATTTCATCGCGACGCCAAGCGCCGAAGATGCGCTGACCCGGGAAGGCCAACGGCAGAAATTCTCGGTCGATGGCTCCTCAATCCTTTACGAGCGTATCGCCGCGGATTTTGCCGGAAACGTCCTCTCTTCCTTCGTGATGAACATACCCTCTGGCTATCGCTCCGAGACCGTGAGCCATGAGGGCGAGGAAATCCTCTATGTGCTCGAAGGCACGATTACCCACAGGCTCGACGATGAAGAGCTGGTGATGACCTCCGGTGACAGCCTGCACTTCCGCGGCAGCCGTCCGCATGCCTGGTGGAACGATTCCGGCAAGGCCGCCCGCCTCCTGTGGACGGGTACGCTGCCGCTGTTCCGCGGCCGAACCACTTCATCCGAAGGCAATGAAAAACCCAACAAGAAAACGGGCAGATAGCCCGCTTAAGAGGAGAACGATTGATGAAAATGCTCAACGCCGCGCTTATTGCGGCTTCCATGCTGGTGCCGTTTTCGGCGATGGCGGTTCATGCCGCGACCCCGGCTTCTACGCTGGTCGTCGCTGAAAATATCGACGATATCGTCAGCATCGATCCCGCCGAAGCCTATGAATTCTCGTCCGGCGAATATGTCACCCAAACCTACGATCGCCTGATCCAGTACGACGCACCGGATGTGAAGAAGCTCGCCGCCGGCCTTGCCAAGGAATGGGTTGCGGACGATGCGAACAAGACGATCACCTTTACGCTGCGCGACGGCGTGACATTCAGCTCCGGCAATCCGCTGCGTGCCGAAGATGTCGTCTATTCGTGGAAGCGAGTCGTCGTCCTCAACAAGGCGCCGTCCTTTATACTAACCCAGCTCGGCTGGACCCCGGATAATTTCGACACCATGGTGAAGGCCGATGGCAACAAGGTCGTCGTCAAATATGCCGGCGACTTCTCGTCCGCCTTCGTGCTGAACGTTCTGGCGGCCCGTCCGGCCTCGGTTGTCGATGGGGGCACGGTGCAGTCGCATGACGAAAAGGGCGACATGGGCAATGCCTGGCTGAAGTCGAACTCGGCTGGAACCGGTCCCTTCATTCTCAAGACGTTCCGCCCTGCCGAAATCCTCAACCTCTCTGCCAATCCGGGCTATTTCGGCGGCGCACCGGCCGTAAAGTCGGTCATCATCCGTCACGTCGCCGAAGCCGCCACGCAGCAGCTTCTGCTCGAATCCGGCGATGTCGACATCGCACGGAATCTTTCTCCAGACCAGATCTCCGGCATTTCCGCCAAAGGAAAATTCACCGTCGAGACCTACCCGCAGGCCGCCGTTCATTTTCTGAGCCTGAACCAGAAGGATCAGGCACTGACAAACCCGGCGATCTGGGAAGCAGCGCGCTATCTCGTCGACTACAAGGGCATGACCGACAGCTTCCTTAAAGGCCAGATGCAGATCCATCAGGCTTTCTGGCCGGCAGGCTTCCCCGGTTCGCTCGACGATACCCCCTACAGCTATGATCCGGCCAAGGCGAAGAAGATCCTTGCCGATGCAGGCGTGAAAACGCCAATGGATGTCACGCTTGATGTGATCAACTCGACACCCTTCACGGACATGGCGCAGTCGCTGCAGGCGGGCTTTGCCGAAGCCGGTATCAACTTCAAGATCATTCCGGGCACGGGTAGCCAGGTCATCACCAAGTACCGCGCCCGTACCCACGAAGCGATGTTGCTCTATTGGGGGCCGGATTTCATGGATCCGGATTCCAACGCCAGGGCTTTCGCCTACAACGCCGACAATTCCGACGGCAACTACCAGTCCACGACGACGTGGCGCAACGGCTGGGCCGTGCCCGAAGAGTTGAACAAGGAAACCGTGGCGGCCCGCGCCGAAGCCGATCCGGCCAAACGTAACGAGATGTATGTCGACCTGCAGAAGAAGGTGCAGGAGAAGTCACCGATCATCGTCATGTTCCAGGCCGCAACGCAGGTTGCCCTTGCCAAGGGCGTATCGGGCTACGTCAACGGCGCAACATCCGACTTCGTCTTCTATCGCCTTGTGACCAAGAAATAACACCAGATCACCGGGAAGGCCGCCGGCATTGCGGCGGCCTTCAGTCTCTGTTCTCACATTCAGGAACTGAATATGTTTACAACGCGGATGGCACGCCTGCGCGAACGCATGACGGCGACCGGAACCGACCTCGTGGTCATTGGTCCTTCCTCTTCCATGGTCTGGCTCACCGGCCTTTCACCGCATGGCGACGAGCGACCGGTAATGCTGGTGGTCTCCAAGGATTTCGCCGGCCTTCTAATCCCCGCATTGAATGTCGACAGCGCCCGCCAGCACACCGACCTGCCTTTTTTTCCATGGTCGGACGGCGATGGCCCTGATGGCGCTCTTGCCTCTTTGCTGGAAATGACCAGAGCACGCGAGCCGAGCCTGAAGGTGGCGCTTGACGAGACGATGCGCGCTGATTTCGCGCTGCTGGTGCTTGATGCCTTGCCGGGTGCCCAGCGATCTTTCCTTTACGACACCGTTGGTTATCTCAGGGGCCGCAAAGATGAGAGTGAATATAAGATCCTCAAAGCCAATGCCTTGATCAACGACGGCGCAATGCGTGCTGCCTTTGCCGCATTGAAGCCCGGCATATCCGAACTCGAGGTCGCAGGCGTTGTTCGCGACTACTACAAGGCTAACGGCGCAAGGCCGGAATTTACCAGCGTCTGCTTCGGCGGAAATGGCGCTTTCCCGCATCACCACACGGGCGAACGAAAACTCATCGCCGACGAGGCCGTGCTGATCGACATCGGCGGCCGAAGCGATGGTTATCCCAGCGACATGACCCGCGTTGCGTTCTGCGGTGTGCCAAGCGATGAGTTCCGCAAGGTCCATTCGGTGCTCGAACGGGCTGTTGCCGCTGCCGTGGCTGCCGCCAAGCCGGGCATCCGCGCAAAGGACGTCGACAAGGCGGCCCGCGATATCATCACCGAGGCGGGCTACGGCGCGTTTTTCCTGCACCGTACGGGCCACGGCATGGGCATCGACATCCACGAGCCTCCCTATATCACCGCGACCGCCGAAACGATCCTCGAAGACGGGCATGTCTTTTCGATCGAGCCGGGAATTTATCTAAGTGGCAAGTTCGGGATCCGTCTGGAGGAGATCGTGATCATCCGCGGCAATCGCGCCGAGGTCTTGTCCGAACTGTCGAGAGCAGCCTTCGAGGTGACGATATGAGTACCGTTTCGGTTCGGCCGGTGAGCGAAGGTGACATCAATGACGTCGTCGCCATCTACGCATTCGAATCCGTTGTCGCCAATACCGGGCAGATTCCGCATCGCGATGCAAAGTTCTGGCGCGATTTCTATAGGAGCCGCGATCCAAACGGGGTCGAACTGGTCGGCATTGTTGATGGCAAGGCCGTCGGTCATTTGGGAATGATCCTCAATCAGACGCCGCGCAGAAAACACGTCGGCATGTTCGGCATTTGTGTTCACCCGGATTTCCAAGGTCTGGGCGTTGGCAAAGCACTGATGACGGAAATGCTCAACATGTCCGACAATTGGCTGAACTTGCTGCGCGTCGAACTCGCGGTGGCCTCTGATAACGTACGGGCCATGGCGCTCTATGCAAAGCACGGCTTCGTTGTGGAAGGAGAAGCCCGCTGCGACATTTTCCGCGCCGGGGAATACGCGCATACCACGCATATGGCACGTTTTCACCCAAAGCAGATCGGTAAACTCCGGAGTACCGAGCGGTGAATTCATAGAGAATTCTTCCCGCCGATTGAAAAAGGGAAGTGCCGAATTCCGCAAACTGCCGCTATCGATGATAAATTCGACGCGATCACACAGGCCGGGATCGCGGTTCACATCCCTTGACGTCAAGGCGGGGCCGAAGAAGGCCGAACGCCGTCTCGATGGGCGGCAGTGGATGGTGAGACAGCCTCTTCATCGAAAGACTCTGGCGGCCCCGGAAGATGCGCCCTGGATTTCCCGCGTGAGCCAACGGATCATGTTGGCCATCAGCAGATCACAACCGGACCATTGCATGAAGTCCTTGGAAAGCCAGTGAGGGCCAATGTCGGTCATCCAGGCGAGCGATCGCCCCGCGCCATATTCGCGGATCGACAGCAGTGGCATTTGTCCGCCGCGGTGGTCGCAGTGAACCAGGGTTTTCGTATGCGCGCGGTTGCGTACGGCAACACGGTTCATGCCGAGGACATACGGGATCGGCGACGGCAGACCTTCCAGTATTGGGTGACCGGTTTCATCGATCACGGGGTCGAGCCCCCGGCGCCTCTATCCCGTCCGGTCCTGGAAGGCACGCGATGGGCAGACATTCCTCCACGGCCGTACCGCGGAACATGGCAAGACGCGCGGGATCGGAGCGCGGCCTGAAACTTTATTGCCAGGCCGGCAGTCATTTGCACGAGCACCGGTCGGGCGGCGCGTTGACGCGACTGGCGCTGAATTCGACTTCACACGCTCAACTCGAGGTGTTAATTATGCATCGCGCCAGAGGGAGGAGAACTTCTTGGCGGCATCATTTCAGCAGTTCATTTTTTATTCGATGCCTTTTTCACGTGGGCGGCGCCTGTTTGGCAATGTTTGGGGGGTATTTCATGTCTTTTCTGGTCACCAATCCCGACAATGAAACCGACGGCGGCTCGCTGGAGCTTGACGGCGCGTCGTTCATCACGTCGACCGATGTCGGGGGAACCACCTACGTCTTCGTCGCCGGCACGACGGACAACGGCATCAGCGTATTCTCGCTGGGCCTTGACGGCTCTCTGAACAATGTCTCGAACGTAACCGACAGTGGTGCACTGAACCTGGTCGGGGTCAGCGGGCTCTCAACGATCACCTCGAACGGCAACACCTATCTGATCGCCGCCGGGGCGGGCGACAACGGCCTCAGCGTGTTCCGGGTCGGCACCGGCGGTGCCCTGACCAGCGTCGACAACGTCGCCGACGACGCCACCCTGAACCTTGGTGGCGTGGCGCGCGTGACGACGGCAACGGTCGGCGGCAATGCTTATGTGTTCGCAGCCGGCACCAATGACGACGGCATCAGCGTCTTTCGCGTCGCGGGCGACGGCAAGCTGACCGACGTTGCCAACCTCGCCGACACCGGCGTGTTCGAGCTGGATGGCGTCAAGGGCATGACCACCGCCGTCATCGGCGGCAGCACCTTCCTGTTCGCAGCCGGCGGCGTCGACGATGGTCTCAGCGTCTTCCAGGTTGCCGCCAATGGCAGCCTGACCCACACCAGCTCGGTCACCGACAACGGCACCCTCAAGCTTGACGGGGCGTCCGACGTTGCCACCGCCGTGGTTGGCGGCGTCACCTATGTGTTCGCAACGGGCACGATCGACAACGGCGTCAGCGTCTTCTCGGTCAATTCGTCCGGCATCCTGACCAATGTTGCCAACGTTTCCGATACCGCCAGCCTGCGCCTGGCCGGCGCCACGGGCCTGTCCGTTTCGCTCATGGGCTCGACCACCTATCTGACGGTCGGTGGCGGCGAAAATAGCCTCAGTATGTTCAGGGTCAATGCCGGCGGCACCCTGACTTTCATGGACAACATCGACGATGGCGGCGCCAGGGAGCTGGCGGGCACCACCCAGGTGCATACCGCAACTGTCGGCGGCACCAGTTACATCATCGCGGCCGGCTCCACAGACGACGGGGTGAGCGTCCTCGGCTCTAGCCCGACCGGGCAGATGTGGTTCATGACAGAGGGCGGCGACGCCGAAACCCGGCTCATGCATATCAACAATGATGGCTCCGGGTTTGTCACCACCGTAGACAATGGCGCGGCGGGGGTCGGCGATGACAAGTTCGTCAGCTCGTTCACGGCAGATCTCGGCCTCGACACCGCCGCCGGCTTTTATTTCGCCGTCCTGAACGGTGGCCCGACGGGAGACCATGCCTTCCTCGTGCGTGGCGTCATCGGCAGCAGCGCCGCCCCAACGACGGTTGTCGATTTCCCAGACGACATCATCGTCAACACCATCCAGGTCGACGCGGTCAACAACAGGATTTACGCCTGCTTCATGGATGGGCAGGATGCGGATCCTGCCGGTATCCGAGTCTATGACTATGACCCGCTGACCGGCGCGCTGACCGACCAGGGCTTTCTGTTGACCGCTGCCACCGATTCCCGCGGCCAGGAAGGTGGATATGACATCCTCGACCCGCGCGACTTCGCTTTGGATTCCTCCATCGGTCGTCTGTTTTACACGGAAACACTGACAGGCACCGTCAACGCAACCGGCCTGTTCCGACTGGACCTGAGCAATCCGAACGCCACCACCCAGCTTGTCAGCCAGGCCCAATTTCCCGACGACGGCAGCAACGGTTATATCATCGACGTGGAGGTCGATCAGACGACCGACCTGGTCTATTTCTCCACCGAATCGCAACATCCCTCGCCAGCTGGCGACTATGTCCCGGCGCAAAACGCCATCTGGTACATCAGCGAAAATGCGACGAATGGCACGGCCGCGAAGGTATCACTGGTCGGCTTGCCGGGCGGAAATGTTTTCTACCCGGGCGACATGACGTTCGATCAGGGTACGCGACAGCTATACGTCGAATCCGAAGAAGTCGACAGCGTCGGCGGCGACGACGTCATCTACGTTTTCCAACTCGACGGCGCCGGCACAACCGCGACGCTCATCAATACGATCAATCCGGGCCTCACGACCACCGGCGCCAATATCCTGGGCATGACCTTCTCGCAGATTGCGGCGTTGAACACTCTCAACGGCACGGCAACCGTGGTCGTGGAGCAACAAGTATCGGCAACGACGCTCCTGACCGGGGCACCGTCGATCACCGATTTCGATGGAGATCATCTGGCCAGCGCCACTGTCCAGATCACCGGCGGCAAGTTCTCGTCCAACGAGACGAGCAACAGCGACGACCACCTTGGCTACGGTGCCGGCAAACAGATTTCCGGATTGATCAGCGGTACCAATATTACAGTCAGCTGGGACTCGGCGACCGAAAGCCTGACGCTGACGGGCTACGACACGATCGCCCACTATCAGGCAGCCCTTGCGGCGATAACCTATTGGACGACCGGCGACAACCCGACCAATTACGGGCTCAACACCAGCCGGACCGTCACCTGGACAATCAGCGACGGCACGCCCGACATTCCCGGCGGCTCGGTCAACAGCGGCACGACCACGCTCAACTTGTCGGCGGTCAACGATGCGCCGGTGAACGGCACGGTCTCCAGCGCCACTGGCAACGAGGACGCAAATGTCGCGGTGAGCGGATTGCAGATCAGCGATCCCGATGCCAATCCGGCGATCACCGATATCACCGTTACCCTCTCGGTGACCAAGGGTGTTCTGACGTTGCTGACCAATGTCTCCAGCGGTCTGACCAGCGGTGAAGTCTCGGGCAACGGCACCGCCACGGTCACGCTGACCGGTACGCTGAACGAGATCAACGCGACGCTGGCAGCCACCAACGGCCTTCTTTTCACCGGCAACGCCAACGTCAACGGCACCGATACCCTGACGGTGGTGACCAATGACGGAGGCAACACCGGCTCGGGCGGCGCCCAGTCCGACACAGACGGCTACACCATCACCATCAACGCGTTGAACGACGCCCATACGGGCGGCGCGGCGATCAGCGGCACGGCCACCGAAGATCAGGTCCTTACCGCCGTCTCGACGCTTGCCGACGTCGATGGCCTCGGCACGCTGCATTATCAGTGGCAGCACGACGTGGGCTCCGGCTACGTCAATGTCGGGACCGACCTGTCGACCTATACGCTTGGCGACAGCGACGTCGGGGGTGTTGTCCGCGTGGTTATTTACTACACGGATACCGGTGGTACGGTGGAATCCGCGACCAGTTCCGCGACGGCGGCGATCGCCAACGTCAACGACAATCCGACGGGCGGCGTGTCGATCACCGGTACCACCACCGAGAACCAGGTCCTGACGGCGGACACCTCCTCTCTGGCCGACGCCGACGGCCTCGGGACCCTGCACTACCAGTGGCAGCGCAATAGCGGTTCGGGCTTCGTCAACGTCGGAACCGACCAGGCGACCTACACGCTTGGCGACGCCGATGTCGGCGGCGTTGTCCGCGTGGTGACCAGCTACACCGACGGTCAGGGTTTCGCGGAAGCCGTGACCAGCACAGCGACGGCTGCGATCGCCGGGGTCAACGATCCGCACACAGGCGGCGCGTCGATTACCGGCACGGCAACCGAAGATCAGGTTCTCACCGCCGTCTCGACGCTTGCCGACGTGGATGGATTGGGAACGCTGCATTATCAGTGGCAGCACGACGTGGGCTCCGGCTACGTCAATATCGGAACCGATCAGTCGACCTATACGCTTGGCGACTCCGACGTTGGCGGCGTTGTCCGCGTGATCATCAGCTACACGGACGGTCAGGGTTTCGCGGAAACCGCGACCAGCACCGCGACGGCCGCCATTGCCAACATCGATGACTTGGCCGTGGCCAAGGATGATGCTTTCGTGACGGATGAGGCGACGGCAATCGGCGCGGGTCTGAGCGTTTTCAACAATAATGGCAACGGCGCCGACACCGATCCGGATTCGGCGTTGTCGGTGATCGAGGTCAACGGTGTGGTGGCGAATGTCGGCGCGGCCGTGACGCTTGCCTCCGGTGCGCTGCTGACACTGAATGCCGACGGTACCTTCAGCTACGATCCGAACGGTGCGTTCGATGACCTGCCGGGTTCCGCTTCGGGTGCGGCCAACCTCACTCGAACCGACAGCTTCAGCTATACACTGGCCGGCGGCGATACCGCGACCGTCGTCATCACAGTCGCCGGCCTCGACAGCAACGGCGACATACTGAGAGGCATTGACGGTACCAACGACGCGTTGACCGGAGGCATCGGCAGCGACAAATACGTCATCGGCGACGCCGGTGACACGATCATCGAGACAGCCGGACAGGGAACCGCCGATCGCGTCTATGCCAAGGTCAGCTTCGCGCTTGCCGCGGACGACGACATCGAGATCATGGGCACGATATCGTCGTCCAGCACGGCCGCCATCAACCTGACCGGCAATACGCTGTCGCAGACGATCTACGGCAACGCCGGCAACAACGTCCTGCATGACGGCGGAACCTCCGGTACTCCGCTCTTCGCCTCCTCCCCCGACCGACTGGTCGGCGGCGGCGGAAACGATACCTACGTCGTCTACAACACCGGCGATGTCGTGGTCGAAAGCGTCAACCAAGGGTCTGACCGCGTCTCGGCTGGCGTCGATTACAAGCTCGGCAGCGGCGTCCATGTCGAATATCTCAATACCACCTCGCTTGCAGCCACCTACGCATCAATCTCACCGGCAACAGTTTCGCGCAAACCATCCGCGGCAATGCCGGCGACAACGTCCTCAACGACGGCGGCACAGGCGCCGCCGATACCCTCATCGGCGGCGCTGGCAATGACAGCTATGTCGTCTACAATTCCGGCGACACGATTGTCGAGCTGACCGGCGGGGGGAACGACCGTGTCAGCGTCAGGGTGGACTTTGTCCTGGCGGACGATGCCAGCATCGAATATTTGAATACAACCTCGCTGCTTGCCACGCATGCGATCGACCTGACGGGCAATAACCTGAGCCAGCTGGTACGCGGCAACGCAGGCATGAACACACTGGATGGCGGCGACGGCAGCGACTTGCTCTATGGAATGGGCGGGCAGGACAGCTTCCGCTTCTCCACCACGCTGAGCGCCGGCAACATTGACAGGATCGGCGACTTCAACGTCGCCGACGACAGGATCGAGCTCGATCACACGATCTTTACGGGCCTGTCGATCGGCGCGCTGTCTGTGTCGGCGTTCAAGGATACCGCCGTGGCGGAGAAGGACGCCAGTGACCGCATCATCTACAACTCCGATACGGGCGCGCTTCTCTATGACGCGGATGGGTCCGGCACGGCATTTGGCAATGTCAGGTTCGCAACCCTTATCGGCGACCCGACCCTCACCGCCGCCGACTTCTTCGTAGTCTGACGCAAATGGGGTCGATGCCAACGTAACCGAACCGCGCGCGCAGCATTGCCGCATGCGCGTGTGGTCGGATAGCTCGCCTACGGTCAATCGAGGAGATGGTGTAGGTCGGCTTTCGGCTTGAATACCCGCTGCAACCTCGATGTTGCCGCTCAAGGAGAAACGAGCATGACCTATTTTGCATCCCCCAAGCGTCCTGTTGGTCACCCGGACCGAGCACTCGACTGTGAAGAAGCGCTCGAAGCGGCACTCAAGCACATGTCGGAAGGCGAAACGCTCGGGGAGCGGGACATCGAAGCCCGGCTTGTCCAGGGCGGCCTGGCGGCAGGATGGGAAGAGGAAGAACTCAGGATAGCGATCGCCGACCTCCGCCGGAACGCTGCGCTGGGACTGCAGGGGTTGTCGGAGTAGCTGTTCGATCGAAGTTTGCCTGTTCTTTGGCGAGGCCGGGCGTTCCCCGGCCATTCCTCAAGGTGGTGACGGCATCCTGCCGCCAACAGGCAGGCTGTCTACCGCCATTCTTCCCGTTCCGACGAAGGCTCCCAGCGCTTGTCGAAAACGGCTGCATCCTGCCGGCCATCGTCTTGTGTCAAAAATACAATACGAAGCTGCGTCATGGATGGATCGGTTCGACCAAGTTGCGTGTTGCAGGCTTGACGACGGTTGCCGACTGTGGACGGAGTCGGCTCCGCAATTCCGGATAGTTGTGTGAATTGTTGTTTTCGTTGGAAGCGTATTCATGACCTCGATATCGAACGGCAGGCCTTTCACGTCATCATCGCCGGGACGACTCCGGCGCATGGTGGTCACGCTGCCGCTCGTCCTGGCGCTCAGCGCTTGCGGCGGCCACGTCAAGGGTGTCATGCAGCCGCTCAACCTTGCCGCCGAGCCAAACGGCAATGCGGTCGTCGATATGCTGGTGGCGACCAGCCGTCTGCCGTCCGACAATCCCGCGACGCTGTTTTCCGGAGAGCGCAGCGTAAACCCCTCGATCACCGATGTCGCCGTCTCCATACCGTCGGACAAGGCGCGCGCCGCCGGCACGGTGCAATGGCCGAAGAAGCTGCCGCCCAATCCGGAAACGGATTTCGCCGTTGTCAGGGTACAGCCGGTGGCAACAGGCAAGGAAGCTCACGACTGGGTGCGCCGTCATTCGTCCGGTGGACATGCAATGGTGTTCATCCACGGTTTCAACAATACCTACGAGGATTCTGTCTTCCGGTTTGCCCAGATCGTTCACGATTCCGGCGCCGATGTGACGCCTATTCTGTTCACCTGGCCGTCGCGGGCAAAGGTGTTCGATTACAATTACGACAAGGAAAGCACCAACTATTCGCGCACCTCGCTGGAGATGATGCTGAAGGCGCTGGTCGAGGACAAGAACATCAAGGATATCACGATCCTCGCTCATTCGATGGGAACATGGCTGGCGATGGAATCGATCCGACAGATGGCGATCCGCGACGGCAACCTGCCGAAAAAGATCGAGAACGTCATTCTGGCCTCCCCCGATATCGATGTCGATGTGTTCGCGCGGCAGTGGAGCGAACTGGGCGACAAGAAACCGAACTTCACCATCTTCGTCTCTCAGGACGACCGGGCGCTGGCCCTGTCGCGCTATATCTCCGGCGACGTGCAGCGGCTGGGACAGATCAACCCGGCGGAAGAACCCTACAAGAGCAAGCTGGAGAATGCCGGTATCACCGTCGTCGACCTGACCAAGGTGAAATCCACCGACCGCCTGAACCACGGCAAGTTCGCCGAAAGCCCCGAGATCGTGCAACTGATCGGTCAGCGGCTGGTTACCGGCCAGACGCTGACGGATTCCGACATCGGCGTCGGCGACGGCATCACAGCGATCGTCGCCGGAACAGTAAACACCGTCGGCAAGGTCGCCGCGACCACGGTCGCAACGCCGGTGGATCTTCTCTCCGGAAACATCAAGCCGCTGCCCAAGAAAAAACCTATCGATACCGGCACGACGTTCCAGAGCGAAAATACGCCGTTGAACTGAGCTGCCGGATCGGGACAAGCCGAAAATCCGCTACAGCCTCAGCACCTCCACGCGGTTCTCGACGAGATGCACGCCGATCACCGAGGCCGCTGCCTCCTCGATGCAGCCGATTTCGGCTTTGCACGAAACATGGCCGCTGAGTACGACAGTACGGCCGAACGCCATCACCGACAGGCCGGACGTGTCGATCAGCGCGGCATACCGGATATAGCGTAGCACCTTTCCGGCCAGATCATCACCGGTCAGGTTCGAATGGTCGTCCTGGTGAACGTAGATTTGATTGTGCATGGCCATGGTGTCCTTCGAGGGGACAACGCAAGCTTTTCCCGAATGTTCCGCTTTACAATGGCTTCATCGTGACAGGAAACGTTCAACCGGCATCAGGCGCCCGGCCGAACGTGGATGAAGGCCTCGAAGGCCGCGGCGATGAAATCCTGACGAGCATAGTCCACCGGTTGCTCGCCGCGCAGCACATGGCCGCACATTTGGATTGCCGCCTTGTATGCATTGCCATCATGAACCGGCCACTTGTCGAGAAGACATTCCGCCGCCTCGCGCGTATGGCGAATGGTACAATATCTTCCTATCCCGTCGAGTTCGAGGACGACGGGCTCCTGCCACCATTTTTCAATCATTCGGCAATCTCCCGTCACCACCCTGTCATATGAGCCTTGCGTGAAATATGCGCCTTGCCCGGTACTTGCAGCGCCTCGGGTTGCGGCATCCCTCCGAATGGGTCTATGGCGGACGTTCACTTTGCCAAGGGGCTGCGCCTGATGTCCGATGTCTTCCTGAATGTCGTGCCTATTTTCGTCCTGATCCTCCTGGGTTGGCTGATCGTGCGGATGAACTATCTGAAGGCGACCGTCGGGGATGGACTAGGGGACTTCGTCTTTCGGGTCGCCGTGCCGGTGCTTTTGTTTCGCACCATCGCGGAGGCCGACTTTCGGGACGGCTCGCCATGGCCGCTCTGGGTCGCCTATTTCTCCGGCGTCGCGGTGACCTGGACGCTCGGGCATCTTGCAGCCACGCTGTTTTTCAAGAAGGACGCGCGCATCGGCGTGCTCGCCGGGGTATCGTCCGCCTTCGCCAACACGGTCTTCATCGGCCTGCCGCTCGTGTCGCGCAGCGTCGGCGAGGAAGGTGTCGTCGCACTGTCCATCCTGCTGTCGGTCCATCTGCCGGTCATGATGATTGCCGGCACGATCCTGATGGAGCGCGCCGAACGCAAGGCCAGCGGCAAGCCGGGACAGAGCCCGCTCAGGCTGCTCAAAGGCATCCTGCGCAATCTGGTCCGCAATCCGCTGGTCATCGGCCTGGTGCTTGGAGCGCTGGTTCATCTCATCGGCATGCCGCTCGGCGGCCCGGTCAAGATCGTCGTCGACCAGCTTGCAGGCGTTGCAGCGCCGGCCGCGCTGGTCTCGATCGGCATGGCGCTCGACAAATACGGTCTTGCCGGCAACACTGGCCTTGCCTCGATCACCAGCGCCCTGAAGCTGATCGTTCTGCCGGCAACCGTCTACGGCGCCTGCCAGCTGCTTGGCCTCAACAGCGACTGGACGGCAGCGCTGGTGCTGACCTCATCCGTGCCCACCGGCGTCAACGCCTGGCTGATTGCCAACCACTTCAACGTCGGTCACGGGCTCGCCTCCTCGACGATCACCATCACCACGGCGCTGGGCGTCGTCTCGGTTTCGGCCTGGGCCTATATCCTGCTGTAGCAAAGCGGCAGCAGGATATAGGCATGAGAAAGCCCGGACTAGGCCGGGCTTCGTTCTTTCAGCTGCCGTTTAAGTGTTGCCCTTATTTGGCAGGCGCCGTTTCCGTGGCGGGCTTGGCGGCGTCACCTTCAGCAGCAGGCGTCGCGGCGGCGGATGCGTCGGGCAACGCCACCGGCGAATCGGACTGCTCCCGCAGCCAGGCAATCAGATTGGCACGTTCTTCCGGCTTCTTGACGCCGGCAAAGCCCATCGCGGTGCCTGGAACATGTTTTTTCGGTGCTTCGACGAAGAAGCTCAAGTGATCGTAGGTCCAGGTCTTGTTGGCTTCGGCGAATGTCTTCATGCCGGCCGAATAGGCAAAGCCTTCATGCGAGGCAATCGGGCGCTCGACGACACCCCAAAGGTTCGGGCCGACCTTGTTCGGCCCTCCCTTCGTCGCGTCATGACAGCTTGCGCATTTCTTGAAGACGGTCGCGCCTGCCGTTGCATCGGCAGCTGCCAGAAGCGGCTTGATATCGACTTCGGCTTCGGCCGCAGCTTCACCGCCGGCTTCCGACGCGCCTTCCGATGCGATGATGGCGAAGCCTTCCTTTTCGGGAGCTTCCGAATGGAAAATGCCTTCCGATGCGATCGACACGGACATCAAAACAAAGACAGTACCAAGAAAGGCACCCACGCCCATGTTCACATATGAGTTCATCCGCCAATGCTCCCCTTGCAACCGGCCCAAACAAAACGCCAGCCCATCTTGAAATCGCGCGGAACCTATGTCTTTTGGCTTTGCGTTGCAACAGACATTATAAGCTCCGGACTGAGTCCTTTTGACACTTTTCCGGCGCATTTTGAAGGCCCTACCATGAATAGCGACAATTTGGACAAAACCCTCATTCTTATTCCCGCGCGCATGGCCTCGACTCGGCTGCCGGGCAAGCCGCTCGCCGACATTTGCGGCCTTCCGATGATCGTTCAGGTCGCCTTGCGGGCGCGGGACGCACAGGCTGGCAGGATCGTCGTTGCGGTGGATCATCAGGACACATTCGATGCGGTTACCGCGGCAGGCTTCGAAGCCGTGATGACAAGGGTCGACCACCAGTCCGGGTCCGATCGCATCTATGAAGCGCTGCTGAAGAGCGATCCGGACGGCAGGGCCGAAATCATCATCAATGTGCAAGGCGACCTTCCGACCATCGAGCCGGAGACAATCCGCGCCGCCCTGCGGCCGCTCGAAAATCCGGGTGTCGATATCGCTACGCTGACCGTCGAAATCGAGGATGAAGACGAGAAGCTCAATCCGAACGTCGTCAAGGTCGTCGGCTCGCCGCTGTCCGAGACCCGAATGAAGGCGCTTTATTTCACCCGCGCCACCGCACCGCACGGCACGGGACCGCTCTTTCACCATATCGGCCTCTACGCCTATCGTCGCGCCGCGCTTGAAAAATTCGTTTCCCTGCCGCCGTCGGCGCTGGAAAAGCGCGAATCGCTGGAGCAGCTGCGAGCGCTCGAAGCCGGCATGCGCATCGATGTGGAGATCGTCAAATCCATACCGCTCGGCGTCGATACCCCGGCCGACCTTGAAAAAGCCCGGCGTCTTCTCGCCGCCAAAGCCTGATCGGACCATGCAATGATCACCAAGACCAACCGGATCTCCTTCCAGGGCGACTACGGTGCCAACTCCGACATGGCCTGCCGCGACATGTTTCCGAAGATGGAGCCGCTGCCCTGCCAGACCTTCGAGGATGCTTTCCTGGCGGTCGAGAGCGGTGAAGCCGATCTGGCGATGATCCCGATCGAGAACACGATCGCCGGCCGCGTCGCCGACATCCACCATCTGCTGCCCGAATCGCGACTGCACATCATCGGCGAATACTTCATGCCGATCCGTTTCCAGCTGATGGTGCTGCCGGGCGTTTCGCGCGACGAAATCCGCACCGTGCACAGCCATATCCATGCGCTCGGCCAGTGCCGCAAGATCGTCCGCGCCAACGGCTGGAGGCCCGTGGTGGCCGGCGACACGGCGGGGGCCGCCAAGCTCGTATCCGAAATGGGCGACCGGTCGATGGCAGCCCTTGCCCCAAGGCTCGCCGCCGATCTCTACAAGCTCGACATCATCGCGGAGAATGTCGAGGACACGGAAAACAACGTGACGCGATTCGTCATCCTGGCGCGAGACCCGAAGAACATCCACCGGAAAGCGGAAAACGACGTCATCGTCACCACCTTCGTCTTCAACGTCCGCAATATCCCGGCCGCCCTCTACAAGGCGCTCGGCGGCTTTGCCACCAACGGCATCAACATGACCAAGCTGGAGAGCTATCAGCTTGGCGGCAAGTTCATCGCTACGCAGTTCTATGCCGATATCGAGGGCCATCCGGACGACCCGCATGTCCGGCAGGCGCTGGACGAGCTGCGGTATTTTTCCGAGAAGGTCCGCATCCTCGGCTCCTACGCAGCGCATCCGATGCGGCTCGTTCTGTAGCAAAAGAGACACGTGTCCAAAACAGTTAGATTTCGCCGCTGGCAATCAGGGAGAAAAAGTGATTGTTTTGCGGCGAACCCGTTGTGATTTGTTCGTCGCATTGAGCAGAGCCTGATCGGCAGTCCTCAATGCTTTCCGGCAACAACATGCGCTGTCGACCTTTCGGCCAAATGCGCAACAAAGGCTGACCCATGGCAATCAGGACACTTCTTCTCTGCTCCGCCGCCGCATTGATGGTCTCGACGGGGGCAAGCGCCGCTGACGCGATCATTGCCGCGGAACCGGAGCCCATGGAATACGTGCGCGTCTGCGACGCTTTCGGCAAAGGCTATTTCTACATTCCCGGCACCGAAACCTGCCTGAAGATCAGCGGCTACGTGCGCTTCGATTCGAACTATGGCGAGAGCCCGTATACGGGCGAAAGCAACGGCTGGGATGCCTTTACGCGCGGAACGATCATGCTCGATGCGCGATCGGACAGCGAATTCGGAACGTTGCGCAGCTTCATCGAACTGCGCAGCGACGCGAACAACATCACCGACACCAATACCTATCTCAACGCCGCCTATATCGAGATCGCGGGCTTCCGCGCCGGCTATGCCGACTCGCGGTACGACACCTGGCTGAATTCCGCCGGCAACATCATCAACGACGATGTGATCGATTACACCGGCGACCGGACCTCCCAGGTCAGTTACGTCTATGGCGGCGACATGGGCTTCTCGGCTCTGATCGGCCTTGAGGAAGGTGCCGGGAGCTATGATACCGGCTTCATACCGGTGCCGTCGGTCTCCTATCGCGGCAACGACTTTCCGCACGTTATCGGCGGGGTAAAGTACATGGGGGACTGGGGCGGCATCTCGGCCGTCGGCGGCTACGACACGCAAGCCTAGGCTTTCGGCGGCAAGCTTCGCCTGGATGTCAAGTTCAACGAGACGCTTTCAGCCTTCGTGATGGGCGGCTATCAGTCGGATTGGGACAATGACAATGGCCCCGGCGGATCGCGCCAACGCAACTACTATGGTCCGTGGGATGGCGACTGGGCTGTCTGGGGCGGGTTCTCCGCGCAGTTGACGGAAAAGGCCTCGCTGAACGCACAGGCAGCCTACGAGGAAGACGGAACTTTCGCCGGCGCCGTCAATGTCGAATATGCGGTGGTCGAAGGCCTGACGCTCCAGCCGGAAATCAACTACACCGAGTTCGGCGGCGAACGCGGCAACGGCAGCGCGATCGGCGGGACCATTCGCCTACAGCGCAATTTCTGACCCGATAAACGGCTAAAGCCAACACTCCATCGGCGTCCGCCATCCGCGGGCGCAGATTTCGTTCACTTTGGCCAATCCAGCCAATCGCGCATCAGCTGATGGGCGATGGCGCCCTTCGGTGGCGGACCGAGTTCGCCGGCGGCGAGCGTCACGCCGGTGTTGCGGGCCAGCATCGCGGCGGTTTCCTCGCGCGTGAACCAGCGGCAATCTTCCAGTTCCTGATCGTCGCGGTGGATGTCGCGGGACTTCGCCTCCGCATAACAGCCGATCATCAGCGTGTGCGGCATCGGCCAGGGTTGCGAGGCGTGATAGCGGACGCGGCCAACGCGGATGCCGGATTCCTCATGGGTTTCGCGCCGGACGGCGTTCTCCATCGTTTCGCCCGGCTCCAGAAAACCGGCGAGACAGGAATACATGCCTTCGGGAAAATGCGGACTGCGGCCGAGCAGGCAGAGGTCGTACTCCAGATCGATGGTCAGCATGATGACGACAGGGTCGGTGCGCGGGAAGACCATATGGCCGCAGCCGGAGCAGACGCGGCGATAACCGCCGGCCTTGCCTTCCATGGCCGAACCGCACTTGCCGCAGAAGCGGTTGGTCGCATTCCAGGTGATCAGGCTCGAGGCTTGCGCGAACTGGCCGAGCAGCTCGTCGGTCAGCATCTGCTGGCGATAGAGCGTACGGCCGTCGGCCAGCTTGAAAGGTTCGGGCAGCGTTTCCTCGGTCAGGCCGATGGGAACCGCCAGTCGCGGTTCACCGTTCGGCAGGAAGCCCAGCAGGATCGCGTCATCGAGATCGGGTTCGAGGCCCGCCAGCTCGTAAGGCGCAAACAGCGGGTCGATGATCTTCTCGTCGTGCTTGACAACCAGCTTGCCGCCGGAGAAAGCAAAGGCATGCGCACCCTCCTTGCGAAAGGCCACTTCCAGGCAATCGTCGGCACGATGTTCGGACTGTCTGTCGAGATGATTTTCCGCGAATGCGACGAGCGTGCTTGGCTCGGGATGCGGGCTGTGCAGGTCGAAGATCGATTTCGTCATGGTCAGAGGTTTTCCACTATCCGTGCTGCGAATGCCTCGCGCTCCTCATCGCCCCAGGGTTCGGCAGTGCCAAAACCCCAGACCGGCCCCGGCCAGTTGGCATCGCCCCCGTTGCGGGCGATCACATGGACATGGAGCTGGCGGACGATGTTGCCAAGCGCGCCGACATTGATCTTCGTCGCCCCCGTCACCTTTTTCAATGCCGAACCGACCATGTTCGTCTCGAATGTCAACATGGCCTGGTCGAGCGGCGTCAGGTCGAAGACCTCCGACACGCCATGGCGCTGGGGAATCAGCACCAGCCAGGGCCAGCGGCGATCATTGTTGATGCGAAGCTGGCAAAGACCGAGCGTGGCGATAAGCAATCCATCGCGCTGAAGGCGTTCATCAATCTCGAAAGCAGGCAAGCAGATCTCCCATAGACGGTGATTTTTTGTTTGTTTGTCCATCGATAGCAGTTTTTTTGGGGCGTGGCTTGCTTTTGGTTTCGATATTGCCGATATGAGAGCCGGGAGGTTGGTGGTGGACGAGCCACTCGCCAACCGGGTCAGGTCCGGAAGGAAGCAGCCCCAACGAGCCAGGCACGGGTCATCGTGCCAGCCTCCCACCCTTTTCATTCTGTCCTTTCCGGACACGATTTGCAGCCAAGCGGCCCCGTCTTGGGGAAAAAAGGGCGATGAGCGAAGATAGTCTGATCCCGACATCCGAAAAACCCGCCGCCTACCGCGTCCTTGCGCGCAAGTACCGGCCAAAGGATTTCTCCGACCTGATGGTCGGCCAGGAACCGATGGTGCGTACGCTCACCAACGCTTTCGAGACCGGCCGCATCGCGCAGGCCTATATGCTGACCGGTGTTCGAGGTGTCGGCAAGACGACCACCGCCCGTATTCTCGCCCGCGCGCTGAACTACAAGACCCCCGAGATCGACAAGCCGACCATCGACCTGCGTATTCCCGGCGAACATTGCCAGGCGATCATGGAAGGCCGGCATGTCGACGTGATCGAGATGGACGCCGCGTCCCATACCGGCATCGACGATATCCGCGAGATCATCGAGCAAGTGCGCTACCGCCCGGTTTCGGCGCGCTACAAAGTCTACATCATCGATGAAGTTCACATGCTCTCGACCCAGGCTTTCAACGGCCTGCTGAAGACGCTCGAAGAGCCGCCGGAGCATGTGAAGTTCATTTTTGCCACGACCGAAATCCGCAAGGTTCCGATCACGGTTCTGTCACGCTGTCAGCGTTTCGACCTGCGCCGCATCGGCGCATCGGATCTCGTCGGCCTGTTCACCACCATTCTCGGCAAGGAAGGCATTTCGGCCGATCCGGATGCCATGGCGATGATTGCGCGTGCGGCCGAAGGCTCGGCCCGCGACGGCCTGTCGCTGCTCGACCAGGCGATCGCCCATGGCGGCGGTATCGTCGAGGTCGAAGCCGTGCGCTCGATGCTCGGCCTTGCAGACCGCGCCCGCATCGTCGACCTGTTCCAGCATATCGTCAAAGGCGATGTTGCCGCGGCGCTTGAAGAATTCGCCGGTCAATATGAAGCCGGCGCCAGCCCGTCGGTGGTGCTGACCGACCTTGCCGACTTCACCCATCTCGTCACCCGGCTGAAATATGTGCCCGATGCCGCCAGCGACCAGTCGCTGAGCGAGGTCGAGCGCACCCGCGGCGCCGAGTTCGCCTCCGGCATCGCAGTGACGACACTGTCGCGCATCTGGCAGATGCTGTTGAAGGGCATTCCGGAAACGGAAAGCTCGTCGCGCCCGGCCGGTGCCGCCGAAATGGTGCTGATCCGGCTTGCCCATGCCGCCCATCTGCCCTCGCCGGAAGATGCCGCGCGGCGCTTGCTTGAATTGTCCAGCAGCGACACCGGTCGTCAACCTTCTGTCCCGAATGGCGGCAATGGCGGCGGGGCTCAGGCATCGATGACCGGCTCGGTGCAGGCACGCGGCAACGATGTGCCGCCCGCGCAACGGGCAACCGGGAACGGCGCGACCATGCTGCGCGCCGTGCCGGATGTGGCACCATCCCAAACGATACCTGTCGGTAAGATCGAGGAACGGCCCGTCGAGGCGCCGGTCGCCAAGGCCGAACCAAAGGTTCCCGTGCGCTCGGTGAGCGACATCGCCGATCTCTGCGGCACCAACCGCGATATCAAGCTGAAAACGCTGGTGCGCGGCTTCGTGCGGCTGGTCAGCCTCGAGCCAGGACGGCTGGAAATCAACCTGCCGGAAGACGCGCCGAAGACGCTGGTCGCCGAGCTGCAGAAGAAACTCGAAGACTGGACCGGCATCCGCTGGATGGTCATCCTCAGCCGCGAACCCGGCCAGCCGACGCTGCTTGAAGCCGAGACGCAGGCGCAGGAAAAACGCGTCAGCGATGCGCGCCAGGATCCGGACGTCGCCGCCATTCTCGCCCGCTTCCCCGGCGCCAAGATCACCGACGTGCGCATCAAGGGACCGGAGCCGGAAGAGGAAAGCGAGCCGGTGGCCGTGGCCGCCGCCGAATCCGAGGAAGGCGACATCCTTCCCGGCGACGATATCGAGCACTAGGTCTACACAGAACCAAGAGACAAGAAGAGGACAGGACAATGCGCGACATCATGGGCATGATGGGCAAGGTCAAGGAAATGCAGGCCAAGATGGAAAAGATGCAGGAAGAGATTTCTGCGCTCGAAGTCGATGGCTCCTCCGGCGGCGGGCTTGTGACCCTGCGCATGGACGGCAAGGGCAACCTGAAAGGCATCAAGATCGACCCGTCCCTGTTCAAGGAAGACGATGTCGAGATCCTCGAGGACCTGATCGTCGCCGCCCACAAGGACGGCAAGGACAAGGCGGAAGCCATCACCGCCGAAAAGACCAAGGCGCTGACAGCCGGGCTGCCGATCCCGCCCGGCATGAAGCTGCCGTTTTAAGGCCGCCGACGGGGCCGTTTGCCGCTCGGCGTCATTCCACAGGCAGGAAAGCCGCGCCGACAATGCGGACCTTGCGGGCCGGCGGCGGTACGACGCTGGCGGTGCCGCGCAGGTCGACATCGCCCAGCAGAACGACGTTCAAGGCGACCGTCTCGACCGGCTGAATGACCTGTGAATTCACGATTTCCCGACCTGAACCCGCCGTATCGGCTGCGACGGGCGTTTTTGCCAGAACGGTCTTGTAGAAGCGGTTCATGTCGCACGTTTTCAGCGGTGACGCCGTGCGATAGGCTCCGGCATTCGGCAGCTCCGCGTAGCGCGCACCGGTCGTCACCGAAATCATCTCGTCCGTGTTCCGCTCCGCACTGGTCATCCGGTAGACATCCATCGCCGGATCGTCGCAGATGAATTTGCACTGCGCGGCGATCGCCTCCACGTTCTCGGCCGTGCTGTAGCCGGAATTCGGCGTCGGGAAGGAATAACCGTCGGAGAGCCGGACGCAGCGCGTCTCCATCTTGGCGCTGATGCGCGGCAAGGCATAGCCGACCGTTGCGCTGCGGGCAGCCGCGGCGGCGGTACGGCGGGCAGACACACGCTCGGCGATCACAGGCATCTTGCAGCTTTGCCCCGATGCGCCGGACAGGCCGGCAAGACGGGCGCTCGTCTGCGCGATGCGGCCGGCAATTTCGCGGCATGCAAACGTGGACCCGGCAGCGCAGCCGTATTTGACTTGGAAGGCACGGTTGGCGGCGATCTGGCGCTGCAGGCGGGCGATTTCGGGGCTGCCCGATACCCTTGACCCCGAGCAATCACCGGCCAGAACGCTATTGCCATGGATCGCCAGACTGAAAATCGCGACAACCATCGCGATTCCGAACTGCCTGGCATAGGTAAATCCGTGCATGATGACCGCCCTTGCCGCTCTCCTGCGCACAGACGCAAGCATCCTCGCGCCCTTGCCCTTGCAAGTTCACGGATGTTTTGCGGTGTCTGCACAATCATCGGTTTATCGCAGCAAGCCCGAATGCAATGAGAGCCTTGCGACAGGGTCTCTCATAGGTTGAGAACGGATTGAAATAAAGCGGAACTTGAGCAGATGGTTAAGGCTGGCGGTTGCAGTCCGGAGCGACGCCAATGACGGGATCGGCAGATATTCACGCACTGGTGAGCCTGGCTCTCAGCTTGTGATGGATCGGTGCCGCGAGATAGCGGCCGCGATCCTCGTCGGAAAGATTTTTGCCAAAGGTATCCAGCATTTCCGGCATCAGCACCGGCAGACCCGAATAGGCATGACAAGTCACGGTATCGCCCGCCTGAATGACACCGTCCTTGAGCACGCGGCAATAGAAACCCGGCCGCCCAGCGTTGGCGAACCGTTTTGCAAAGGCGGGATCGCCCATGCGTGCCGCAAGCGTCGCGCACGGTATGCGGGCGGATGTGACTTCGAGTTCGACCGTATCCGTCTCGAACCGGTCGCCGACCGAGATCTTGCGGCTGTCCACTCCTTCGATCACGAGGTTTTCGCCGAAGATGCCGGGCTCAAGGTCGTCGCCCAGTTCCTTCGACCACCAGTCGAGATCGATGGAACCCAAGGCATAGACGGCCTGATCGGGTCCGCCATGGTGTTTGCGGTTGCAGATTTTGTCGCCGATCAGGCCCTCACGGTCGATCATCACGCCCGTCTCGACCGGATGCTTGAAAATGCCGGTCTTGTAGGACTTGCCGGGCAGGATTTCGGCGCTACCGGTGCAGACGGCCAGGATTTTCATGCGCGACACTCTCTTTTCAGCGATTCCGTTCCCCGGAGATATGGAGTAGAAACGCCGCATGGCAAAGCGAGTCACCGGCCCCGAAATCGAAAAACTCATCCAGCTCCTGGCAAAGGTGCCCGGGCTCGGGCCGCGCTCGGCCCGGCGCGCAGCCCTGCACCTCGTCAAGAAGAAGGACCAGTTGCTGGGGCCGCTTGCCGACGCCATGGGCGAAGCCTACGCCAAGGTCCGCATCTGCTCGTGCTGCGGCAATGTCGATACGATCGACCCCTGCAGCGTCTGTTCCGACGACCGGCGCGATAACTCCGTCATCATCGTGGTGGAAGACGTGTCCGATCTCTGGGCGCTGGAGCGGGCCAGCGCGATGAACACTGCCTATCACGTGCTCGGCGGCACGCTGTCGCCGCTCGACGGCGTCGGGCCGGACGACCTGAATATCAAGGGTCTCGTCGAGCGCGTGGCGAAAGGCGGCGTGCGCGAACTGATCATCGCCGTCAACGCTACCGTCGAGGGCCAGACGACCGCGCACTACATCACCGACCAACTGGACGGGCTTGGCGTCAAGATTACCCGGTTGGCGCATGGCGTACCGGTTGGCGGCGAGCTGGATTATCTGGACGAGGGCACGCTGACGGCGGCACTGAGGGCGAGGACGGCGATTTGAGGATTCCGCGTATGCCGTGGCTTACCCCCCTCTGTCACTTCGTGACATCTCCCCCTCAAGGGGGGAGATCATTCTTTTCCCTTATGTCGACAGCAGCCAGGTCAATTTTCCGAGTGAGGGACGCACAAGATTCGCGGCCAATCTCCCCCCTTGTGGGGGAGATGTCGGCGTCGCCGACAGAGGGGGGTAAGGCGCGGCACATTCTGTCGATAATCGTCGCGACGATTCTATCCCTGACGGCACTGCCCCTCCTCGCCGCCTCCAAGGCCGACACAGAAGCGCAGTTCCGCCAATGGCTGCAAACCGATCTCTGGCCGGAAGCACAGAAATCCGGCATCTCGGCTCCAAGCTTCAAGGCCGCCTTTGCCGATGTGAAACTCAACTGGGACCTGCCGGATCTCGTCGCACCAGGCACCAAGCCGCCGAGCGAGCAGAAGCAGAGCCAGGCGGAATTTTCCTCGCCCGGCGCTTATTTCTCCGAACAGCGGCTGCAGGGGCTGGCCGCGACCGGCCGCAGCCTTGCCAAGGAAAATGCCGCGACGCTCAGGAAAATCGAGAAGACCTACGGCGTTCCGGGTCCGATCGTCGTTGCCATCTGGGGGCGGGAATCCGGCTTCGGCCGAGCGAAGATCCCGCATCCGATCATGGATGTTCTGGCGACCAAGGCCTTCATGTCGACGCGCGGCGACCTTTTCCGGCGCGAACTGATCGCCGCCCTGCATATTCTTGACAGCGGCGACGTGCGCGAGGCGGAGATGAAGGGATCCTGGGCCGGCGCCATGGGCCAGCCGCAGTTCCTGCCGACCAGCTTCCTCAAATATGCCGTAGATTTCGATGGCGACGGGCGCCGCGACATCTGGACATCGACGCCCGACACGCTTGCATCGATCGCCAATTATCTGGCGAAAAAAGGCTGGCAGCGCGGTCGCGATTGGGGTTTTGAGGTCAGCATCCCCAAAAACGTTTCCTGCGCCCAGGAAGGGCCTGATCTCGCCAAGCCGATTGCCAAATGGGCGGCGACCGGCATTACGCGGATTTCCGGCAAGGCGTTTCCATCCGGGGAATCAAAGGCGGATGGCATGATGCTGGTACCCGCCGGCCGCCACGGGCCTGAATTCATCGTCACGCCGAATTTCTACGTCATCAAGGAATACAACAATTCCGATCTCTATGCCCTTTTCATCGGCAACCTCGCCGACCGGATCTCAACTGGCGGCGGCGCCTTCAAGGGACAGTTCGGCAATGTCGGCAAGATGCTGCGATCGGACGTGCTGAAGATGCAGAAGACGCTCGAAGCCAAAGGTTACGACATCGGCAAGGCGGATGGCCTGCCGGGCTTCAAGACCCGCCGCTCGATCGGTCGCTGGCAGGCGGAACAGGGAATGTCTCCGACCTGCTATCCGCAGGAAAATCTGATTGGAAAACTCTAGCCGCGGGCGAACCATATGGGGTCCGCCCAAGGCGATAGTCAGGCTTAGGCGAGGTTTTCCGCGAGACTGGTCAGGATCGCGCCCCAGCCCTGCTCATGGCCTTGCCTTGCCTCCTCGCTTTTGAATTTCACCTGCTTCAAGGTGATTTCGGTCGTGCCGGCATCCACCTCAGTGAGATCGATGGTCACCACGCTGTCGTCGAGCGAGTACGGCGATTCCCA
>Ga0307515_10004788_pt1 | contig 27700 bp, 5 predicted proteins | sample 17_EM_MG_FD_194513 | JGI IMG/M metagenome (GOLD analysis project Ga0307515, IMG submission 194513) | Populus trichocarpa ectomycorrhiza microbial communities from riparian zone in the Pacific Northwest, United States - 17_EM | ecosystem: Host-associated > Plants > Roots > Unclassified | place... | reverse complement strand
ATCTATATAGAGTTTAGAGTATAGTTCTTTTATATTATTATTTAAAGGGCTTTATATAGGTAAAATAAGATAATATTATATTTTAGATCTATATATATTACAAAGTATAAATTAATAACATTTATAAGATTTAAGAACTTAAAAAAGGTTAGTATTTATAATAAGAGTAACATTTAATAGTATATTTTTCCGGAATACAATTTCTATAAAAGTCTTTTTTCTTAATATAGATAAAGTAAATCTAAATACGAAAATTGCTTAAAGTAATTTATTTAATAATTTCCCAAAACTTGCGTTTTAAAGGAACCCTAGGAAGAAGTCTTTATAATTCTCTATAATTAATATATCTAAATAGAATATCTAGACCTTACGCAAGCATTAATTACTAAAGCGTTTTTAGAAGTCCACTTATTATCCTTAGGCTACTTATAATACCTCTAATTAATATATATACCTTCTTATTTATACTATCTACAGTAAAGTAGATACGGCATCTATATAATAGAACGCCTTTTAGGATAGAAGCTATATAAGCTATATACTATCTAAAGACAAGAAAATAGGCAGAATTTTAAATAAGATCATAATAGAGAGATTCTCTACCGTAACGGTTAAGCGATAGACGGTAGAAGATGCTTCCATAACACTAGAAAATTCTATTAATAAGCTAAGGGATATTATTAAGTTTAAGATAGAACATTAAAGTGTATATTAAATCCATTGCTAAAACAACTTGTATATTTAATGTGATTAATTTTTATACTAGTTATTTAAGATAGTTAAATAAAAATATATTATTAATATCTAGCTCCGCGCCGTAGAAGAACACATTAAGCCGATAATACCGTTTACGGGAATTAGTAGGTATAATGCTAAGGAATTCTTTCTATAGTTTTTTACTGTCTAAATGGCTTATAAATACTCTTAATAGGTGTAGAATAAATTAGTCTCTAACTGGGGATTATGGACCTTCCTTATAGGGTAAAGTTAGAGACATTTTAGTTCTTAGTAAGAGTGTAAAGTCTAACTGGTCTATTTCCGGCTAGAGAAATTAGTATTCCCAATTAGCAATCTTAAAAGGGTTATTATACTATAAACCTCCATCTTAGAAAGTGCCTAGATTTTTAAGCACTTTAGGTTTAAAAAACTATAGAGCCGTAGACGTATACAAAGCGCTTAGTTGGTTTAGTTAGTTAAGTCTAATATTTATAAATATAGGAAGTAACTTACGCTTTACTAAGTAATATATTATCTTTAGGTTCCTATACCTAAATAAGATAATATACTAAAGCTATATTAATAAAAGTAGAATAGTTAAAGTTCTCTGGGCCATATACCACTTTCTTAAAATCTTTAACCTCTATTATAGTTAGAGAGTAGGTAAGGTATAACTAATTATATAGTAGTTATAGTAACCGCGACTTTAGTATTATCCCTTAGTAGATTAAACATTTTTAGAGAGATACCCTAATTCTGTTAAAACGCCTCCTTAATATTCGCTAAACTATATTAGTAATCTTTATAGGCGCTAATAAGTCTTTAAAATTGCCGTATTAAGAAAAACCGTCCATTACTATTTTATAGGGGAAAGGTTTTTCCTATAAGCTCTTTAAATCGGTTAATATATAGTTAGGAGCTCTATAGTATAAGAAACATCCCTATAGCAATTACACTACCTTTAAAGTATGTTAGTAAATAGATTTCTATAAGCTAAATGTTTCCTTACTAGTTAATATACCATAGATATAGTTAAAGTAATTATAGAGTGGGCATCCAAGTTATTGGAATTATTAGTCGATGTAATTAAGAAACGTAAGTAATATAATACCATAAATGCTACTTCTATTAATATAAAGAACGCGAATACCAGCTATAGGTGGAATAAAGCAAAAGGTGGATATTGCATTATTTACGCCGCAGAGTAAATAGTAAGGGAGGATAAAGGTATACTTTTCTAACTTTAATTTTTGCCTAAAAGTTTTAATGCAAATGTCGCATACGGCATGCCTATAGTTAAAGACCTTTTTAAGCATTCTTATAAAACAAGAAAAGTATAATTTATGACTTTTAAATAGCACAAACTATGGCTAAAGTGATTTAAGGCGTTATATATATAAAAGTAAAGTGTTTTATATACTTGTTTATATTACTATCTTAGCAAATAGAGACTATATATCCTTAAGAACCGCCGAAATAAATTTCTCCTGCATATTATAGTAAATGGTATACTCGTAAATTGCGTTTTTATATATATTTAGGTATATCTTATTAAATACAGATAAAGGGAGAAAAACTTTAGGTTATAAATTAGTAACTCTATTAATTTAAATATATATAGCTCTTATAGTAAGACCTAGGAGTATAGTTTATAAGGATTAAAGCTAAAGCTATTAAGGGCACCATAAAATGCTATAACTACGCTTAGCTAGGCATCTTACTTATTACTTCTTATAGATATAGTTAAAGATCCTATATAGCAGATCCTTAAGGGCGGAATAAGAGAATAAAACGGAACGGAGAGTTATTTATATAAAAGTTTTCTAGTATAAGGCTAGAAAACGCTTTAAAATAAGAGATATTAAAGAGAAATCTATTACAGCGACGGGCCTATTATACTTCTATATAAATTAATAAAAGATATTTATGAAGCACTAAGGAACGGATAATATGGTTTAGATCCTGGTTTAGTTTAAGAACTTAAATACTATAGAAATAAGATTATAGCACCCATTTAATTTCGTCTTCTTAATTATAATCTTTAATACCCTTTATATTATTTATAATATATATATAAAGTTATATTTCTATAATTCTAGGATTAAACTTAATAGATAAGGTTCCAATAACTATAAGAATACAAGGAAGAATGGCTTAAGGAAGGTTATATGGCGTAGATGCGACCGCTTAAGCAACTAGAAGCTTTAATACGCTATAAAGCCCGCTAAAATCAGAAGTAAAATAGCAGACAACGTTAGAAAGGGGAGTAAGTATATTCGCTAAGAGAAGATTTAAAATCGTTTTAGCTAAACAATGGCCTAATTCTAGCCATTTAATACTTCTTAAGGTCTTACCCCCATATATAGAATGCGGCGTTAAATTTAATAAACTATAGCTATAAATCTCGTTGTTAATATATATTAGTGGATTTTTATTATTTCTTATCCTCGTATCACTCCGAAGATATATCTTATTATAGCAATTTATTAAAGATAGATGGTTTAGTACGCTAAGTATTTAACTAAGTAGCGTAGCCTTAGTATTTCTACTAATTAGGGTAGTAAATAAGGGGGTTAACCCTAGCCTTAATAGGAGTAGAGATTTAAAGGCGGGCTTATATTTTATAAGCAAACTCTTACTTTTAGTATACGCGATTCGCACCTAGGGTTGGTTATTTATATTTATATAGAGGAGATTTATATTTAGAGGTAGTAGGTGCGGTAAAATAGCTTATAAGTTATATCTTAATTCTTAATAGGGTTAAATTAATATTATTAAATCTAGATTCCGATTATCCGATTATAGATTTAAAATAGGCTGTAAGAAAGCTATTTCTCGGAAAACGCCAGCTATATATTTAGTTTTCTTATTTTTAAAGGTTAAAAACATAGTAAATAGTACCTAGCATTGGCCTATCCTCCTAAGTACATTATGGCGCGCTTTCCTTATATAAGAATGCTAAAGATTGCGCTAAAAAATAGTAATGGACGCCTTAGCCGACGAAATCGCGAAAATTAAAGTATTATTCTTTAGAGGCATTATACGGATTAATTTAACAGCACTTAATTTTAAGTACCCCTTAGCACGCAATTATTACTATAAGCCATTTAACAAAAAAATTATACGACTAAAAAATATTTTTAAACTCGAGGGTTGCCTTCGGTTAGACAACGAAAATTTTATTAAGGTTATTATTAATAATAATATGCTTATAAAAGCTCTTAGAGCCCCTAATTTTAAGGCAAATATATTTTACTATAGGCCGGAAAGTATAGGGGAAATTCCTAGACTTCTCTTATTATAAGTTAATTGCCTTAATAGCTTATACCGCACTAGTGCTACTAAGCAATACCTAGATTAAAATGATTAATGGTAGGTAGTTAAGCTATTTTCTAAATATAGGTTTACATTTAGTGCTATTTTTAAAGATATTAATCTAAATTATAAGAACTATTAACTAATACTTTAATAAGAAAAATCAAGGCTTTTTAAAACGAGCAGCCCTTTTTAGACGGCGAAATATTCTATAAAATCCGGTAGTATTATAAAATAGGTAATAAAAAGGCTAAGAAACGATGGTTGGCTTAATTAACTCTAATAAAATAGAAAGACTTACGGTAGTTACTAAAAGATAAACGTTTTATAAAAGCTTTTAATTTATTTACTAAAATGCTAGGACTATGGTACCTAATTAAACTCGGGACGCTGCATTAATTACTAAGCTTAAAATGCGATAATAAGCTTCTTAATTATTTAAGGCATATGTTAACAATTTAGAACTAGATTCTTCGCTATAGCGACTCTAATATTTTAATGTCAGCTATAGATGCCATATTAGTGCAAAATTTAGAGCTTTACGTACCTACCATTTCTAAAAGAGACTGTCTCTCTATTATAAACCATATACATTCTAAGGATATATTTCCTACTGTTATAGATTTATATTAGAGAGAACATCTTCTTAAAAATATTCTATCTGTCCCTTACTTAATCCCTAATCTATAGACATTCTTTAAAAATTTAAAGTATCTTAAGCCATGCTGTAATATTCTAAGGCATCTCCTAGGTTCTAAGCGTACCCTTTAAAAAGGCTTTTCGGCTGCGTATTTTCGTCTAGAAAACCCTATTATTAAGTTTATAGAGGGTAATAGAAGAGTATACTCTCCAACTACCTATAAGGGCGATTAATAGCTAGCCTAGGCTTATCTGTGGGCATTTTATATACGTTATTTTTTGAAAATAATATTAATTGTTCCTAAAAAGGTGTAGGGTAAACTAAAACCTATGATTAAAGAATTAAACCTAGCTCTTTAGCACGAGTTAGGAGATCTTGCAGTAACTATAGGGTATTAGACTTAAGTAGCACTTAATCTTTAAAAACGAAATCCTAATTGGGAACTTATAACGTATTTCCTTATATAGGCAAAACCTAGCTAGGTAGGTAACTATAATAAGTAAATATCTTAAGTTACCGAGGTGTTAAGATCTATAAGGAGCTCTTATAAACGAAGACGGTATCCCTAATTTACTAGTAAGGCTATATTGCTAAAGAATCGGCGTTATAGCCGACCTTTTAAAGATAATTATATTAAAGACCAATCTTCTTTATTTATACCCTTAATATTTTTTTAACCTATAAACCTAGGACTAAAATTACGCCTTTTTATATTAAGCGCAACTTGTACTGTAGCTTTCTTTAAGACAGTACGTAATAGGTAAGTTTAGCTAGTTTTATATCTTTATATTCCACTAATTATTCCAAAAGTTTAACTTTCTACAGTTATTAATTAATATAATTAACCCGGTTAAAGTCGATACTCCTAAACTAACGTTTTAAAAAACTATAACGCATAAAGAGTTTACCTGCCTTAGGAATCTTAAACACAAGCTACGAGATAAGCTAAAGGAGGTAAACGCTACTCTAGAAAATAAGAAGAGAAAATACTAAGAAGAGCTAACTATAGAGACATTGGCATCTTAATAATATTGGGAGCAATAGCAGATTTAGAATAATAGGATAATTAAGAAATTAAAAACTAATCTAAGAAATGAAACGGAAAGGTATCTAAAAGAGGTAGCTGCATAGAAATACACTTCTTAAAGGCACTTTTTAGACTTAGAGCGGATAAAATAGAACTATATTTAGGTATAGAACAATTCCTAGGCCAATAAGATAAAGATTTAAGAGCTTTAGTATAAAATATAAAATCTTAAGCGGTAGCATAAAGAGGTTTAACTGTTAAATTCAGAAGATAATAACAATTTCTTTAGAAATTACTCTAACTTAGAACTAAATATAGCGGTATATAGTACAGAAGATTAAATTAAAGCCCTAGAGGCTAAGGTAAATGCACTAGAACTATATAAGGTAGATCTAAAAAGCAAATTATAATTATAAATAGAAGCGACGGAAGCTGGACTGCTATATAAACTAAAATTAGAGGGCGTAGTTAAGCAACTTTAAGTAGAGAAAGATTACGTATAAGGCGAATTTAACCTCTTAAACGTAAATCTAGCTTAAGAGAGAGAAGTAGCGTAGGCCTAGCTTTGGAGTAAAGAAGAGGAGCTTTAAATAGTGTAGGTATAACTATAAAGTAAGCGAGATAATATTAAAAGAGAGAAATAGAAGGTTAAGAATACTGCTAAGGAAATAAGGACCTTAAGACGTTAGAATAAGGTACTTAACACCTAAGAAAAGGACCTACTAGTTAGCGCTAACGCAGCTTATATAGAATAGAGAACCGCCCGACACCGCATTAAGCTATTAATGCTTAATAGCAAAATATTAGATAATATAGTAATGGTGGCATTAAGACGTCTTAAAGAAGATATAGAATTAGAACGTTATTAAGATTTAAGGGATATTAGGAATATTATTTTTGCTGGTAGATTACCTAATAACTATATCTTAATCTTTTTACTCCTTTTCTTTAGCGGTTTTAGGAGTATTTAGATTAATATTTTAGAAGATAACAAGCTCCTACTTAAGAAATTTATATAATATTACTAAGAATACTGCGGTAAACAAAGCTGCACTATATATACTAACAGTAGTAAAACTCTCTAAAAAGTTGCTTACGATAATTATAGCTAGCTTAAGTTACTGTATAAAAATAACGCATGCTGCTATTTTAGAAAGGATTTGGATATAAAAGCTTTTACTAAAGATACTATTAGACTTATTATAAAACGTATACGTTTAGATACTAGTAAAAACGTAGATCTTATAAAGGATAAGGCTATAGAGGCTATAGAGGTAAATTTTAGGGGGACTATAGTTCCTATAAGGCGAATTAAACAAAAGACACCTTTTAAGTTACTTTATAGGTAGGATAATAGGGAAGACCTACCTAAGCCTCTTTGGAAACTAAATAAGCTACGTATAATATATAGCAAAGTAGCGCCTAAGGCCAACCTCGCAGTTTAATAAATAGAGAGTGTTATTGGAAATCCCACTTTATTCTTATTAAAAGTACTAAAAATAGCATTAACGCTTAAGAAAAAGCTACTAAAACCTTAAGTAGAGACACGGCTAGCATCGCTACTAGTAATAACCCGCGGAGTGGAATTAGGTAAAGATTATAAGAATTTAGTAGCTAGGGGGTTTAAAGTTAGGGATTCTATAATTCTAAGGATTAAGATTTTTATACCTCTAAAGGTTAAGGTTCCTAGTAGTCTATTTAGACCTAGGCGAACACTTACGCTAATTAGATCTAAAATAGTGGGCTAGCCTATATAGGTTACTATTATTCCTATCTAAAGGTTTCTATACCTCTAAAAACTACGAAATAAATTAAATAAACTACTTATCGCATTTAATTTATAAATTAAACTTAAGATTTATAAGTTTAATAGTATAAGTAAAGTTTATAATATAAAAAATTAGAAAACTACGCATAATTAAAATATTAGTAAAGAAAGTTTAATAAGACCCAATAAAAAAATACTAAAGGAAGAAATATAGATTTATAAAATTATAGAAAAGATTATATATTCTAGAACTATCTACCACAAGTCTTCCTATTAAAGGTTAAAAGTAGCGGAACCTACTATATAGATTTAAACGAAGAGGCCCTATATAAATCCTTATTTCTTAACCTAGTTAAAAGTATAGCTTTTACGGGCATTTTATGGGGGCTATAGCTAATAGATTACTCTTACGGCCTAGTCCTTATAACTCTATTCGCTAGATATAGAGAATCCGCTTAAAATAATCCGCTTTTAGGGGGGCTGCCCTTTTAAGGTATGCCTACTCTATAAGGTATTACAATTCTCTAAAATAAGTTATTTCTTTAGAAGGAACTTACTTTCTAAATAGGGTCCTAGTAGTCGGAGTTTTAAAGCTAGCGGCGTCTCTTTTAAGGCCTAATGTTTATCTACTTAGAAATAGAGTTTATAGATAATACTCCCTCTCTAGGGTTATCCTTTTCTTTAATAGCTTCTAAATAAACGTATTCTTTATTATCCTTAAAGTCCTTAAAGTTATCCTTATTTAGCTTCTAATTATCTTCCTTAGCGTTATTATCTTTATAGAAAGGGTCTAGCGAAAAGTTACTTATTATTAGGACAAAGATAGCGTTAAAGAAGATAGGAGTTTTAATACCGTTAATATAACCTTTAAAAGGAATATAATTATTCTTATAGCGTAGTTAAAAGGAAGCTAGCTAGGTCTAAGACTCTACTATTATAGATTAAACTACGGTTAAATTATTATCCCTATATATAAGACCCCCTATATCTTAAAGCTCTCTTATAGTCTAGAAGTTAGATAGAAGATAGTTAACTAAATTGCCCTATTGCTATTACCTCTCTATTAGTATAATTTAATCTAGATAAAAGGAAGCTAAACTAAGTATTTTATAGATGGGCAATTATAGTCCTTAGAGGAGCGGTATATATACTAATAACCGCTTATATCCTTAATAATAAGGCTAATTTTTATCCTAGGGACTCTCTTCTAGAGCTTGTAGTATTTCTTATTAATTCCGCCCTTTTAATAATTAAAAAGCTTCTTTATAACCTAGGCAGTTATAATAGTAAGCGGAGAATAGTAACTAATAAATTAATAAATCTGCGTAATAGTAGATAAATAAATATAGTAGTTAATAAGCGTAGGTAGTAGTCTTTATAGTATTCCAATTTATTTCTCTAGTCCTACTCTTTATAGCTAAGGAGATCTCTAGGCCTAACTTTAGTATCCTAGCGGATTTACTAAGCTACTAATTATCTAGGCTATATAATAGTTAACGCGCGTAATAAGGGGTGTTATATAAACGGACTACCTAAATCTTAAAGTACGCGCGGCCTTTAAGGTTATAGCGTAACGTAAGACATAGCTTAAGGCCTAAGTTTTACCCGCGCTAGTAGACCGCCTCCTAATTTACTAAATTAGCGTTTTAGCGAATTTTAATATTTAAATTAAGTAAAACTTGGGGATAAAGCAAAACCCTATATCTTATATTACCTTATTAAATTAATAACTAAAGCGACTATTAGTTTTTGCAGTTAATAATCTACGCCAGGAAATAGGGATTTAAGCTTTTAGCTAAAGCAGAAAATATAAGTTAAACTTAGAAGGCATTTTCCGGATTTAGGGATCGCGGTAAAACGATTTATTTAATCTTATATTTGCATTCCTAAAACCTAGCTACTATCTAAATTTATAATTTCGTAATAAAACTAAACCTTAGCTGTTAATAGTAATGGTATAAAATATAAGACCCGCCTATAATAATTAGTACAATAAAACAACTATATAATTAATCTTTATCTATCTTATCTCTTTTGCTACTACCCTAGGGGCTCTTACGCTAAAACTTTTGCATTTTATTAACGCCCTAAGATGCAGACTTATCTCTTTCTTTCTCTGCAAAAAACTTATTTATATATTAATTACTAAGCAATAAAAAGGAAGTTTAGATTTAAGTGTACTTATAACGTTATATATTCTTCTCTATATTATAGTAAATCTTATTATTAGCGTCCTTAAAGTCTTAAGCAGCACTAAATTCGCGAAATATTATAGCTTTCTTTTTATTATTAATATAATACTATTATACTTAGGTAGTAGAACTAGCCTGTTTAGTAATAAAGTGTTATAGCTTAACTTAAGCCAATTAAGTCTCCTATACTACTAGATTAGCCATATTTATATAGTTTAAGGCCTACTTTATAGGATTATTAACCTCTTAAGCTCTCCTACTTTAACTTTATATATTTTAGTTTATTATATTTATATCCTTAACTTTCTCTTATACTAAAGCAATTCTAGCTAATCTCTCTGCTTACTTTACTTAGTATACTTTTAATTCTCTACCTCCGCCGCTATATATACGAGATCTTCTTAAAATTATATTTAATACTTATATTAGCACTTATAGGTATGCTATAGATCTATATTGGATTAACTAGGGCTTAAGCGATAATATATCTCTTAATTAGTTCTAAACTATAGCTTTTATACCATACCGTCTAGCTTATTCTTCTAGTATATTAAAACTTCGGCTTAGGTCTAATGGGCAGAATTTCTTTAAAGGGCTTTCTATATTAAAATGACAATACCTAGGCTATACGGCTATCTATTACTTTTAAAAAGCCATAGAAAATCTTATTTAGTTAGTATATATATATAACACTTCTAGGCATTACTTATCTCTATAGTAGGTTTCTTTAGGCATATCTATATTCTATTATATGGTCCTTTAAAGTCCCAAATAACACTAGCACTAGTATTATCCTCTTAATATAATAATGTAAAGGTTTTAGTAACACTCTAACTATATCCTAAAGCAAATCTTTTATAATTGTGGACGGCCCGTACAAAGAAATATAGACTTTAGATAGGTTTAATAAAGTCCTTTTTATTACAAGTAGTGTTAGTATTACTGCTTATCTCCTCTCTATTAGGTATTTCTTACAGGCTTATAACGACTAGAGTGCCTATATTTATAAGGTTACGTTAATATAGTTTCTAAAGATAGTGGGTATAATTTTAATCCTTTCTAAGTCTATATTAAGCTTCTAATCACTTTAGCAGATTAAGAAGTTTAGGCTATTAAGTTTCTATATAAGTTACTTAAGTTAGATCGCCGGCTGATTTTTATACTTATCCTCTATATTCTAGATATAACTTAAGGGTTAGTAGCTATTAATTAGGTAGCGAAAGGACTAGTATAAGATTATCTTCTTAAGACTAATTAGCCGCTTAATCTATTATAGTATATTAAAAGTAAATAGTTAGCAGAGGCTAGAAATATAGCAATCTCTAATAGGTATATGTTTGCTAATTCTCTTCCCTTTTTAACGGTAGCGTAGTTTATAGAACTCTAATGTTTAAAAGTGCGATTAGGAAGGCCGTTAATTTATATAAGTAAGATATACATCTTATTAATGCCGGCTTTTAACTAGAAGAGATAGCTGTAAGCAAATTATTAATAATAAAATATTCTTAAAATTTGGAAACTCTTAGATAGAAATAAACTATAATTAAGCTGCAATATATAAAGAATAAGTTAAGGAAATCTAATTAACGCGGTAATTCTAAACGGAATATTAAAAGATAAGAGTATAATTGTGGATAGCTTTCCTTATAAGAAATTCCTTATTCCTTTAGCTTTTTAGAGGTAATCCGCCTTTCTCTTATATACTCTTCTCCCTAATAACTCTTCTAGTGGACCGTCTAATGGTTTTCCTGCGTATCTTTATCTATTACGCTTATCTATTATTTTAATAACATCTTCTAGTGGTTTAAATATCTTAGTATAACATTTAAGGAGATCCGGATTCCTAGTATAGTATAACACAAAATTATCGTAGTATAGAGCCTTAGGTAATATCTAGGTAGGGTACTAGTTTACTATTTATAGAGGACCATATATAGATATAGATAATTTATATTTATTATTTCTAAGACCGGTTAAGTCGTTAAGAAAATAACAATTTAGAAACTACGACATAAGATACTTTAGTTTCCGGCTTAAGACCTTGAAATTATAAATTGTTACTACTTTATATAGAGGAGGTATATATTTAAGGGGGGTTGTAAGAGTAGCTAAACTGTTTTTTACTAAACTATTAGCATTACAAAATAATATATAGGTATTTTGGGAATATACCTTTAGGCACTAGTAAAATATATTTAAAGTTTATAACGGTATCTAGTAAGCCTATCCTGGCTTTAATACGGTCCTTAATTAGCTTAGGTAAGCTTATCTTGGCCTCACTATCGTCCACCGTCGACTTAGATAAGCTTTTCTTAGTCTTGCTATAATCTCCTATAGAATAGAACCTCGCGAAGTACAACTTTAGATCCTCTTAAGTGTCACCCTCTTAATTGTAGTTGTTTTTATAAAGATTGACCTCCTTAGATATTGGGGTAAGTATAGAAGGCATTTATTCCTATTTAAGTTTAAAAAGCTATAAGTATTCCTTAGTTCTATAAGACATAGTTAGTAGTATATTAATAGGGGTCTAAGAGCTAATATAGGTAGATGGAAGAAGTCTAATAAATTAAAGAGTGGTAAGCGTTATAGACCTAAAACAAGCAGAGTAGCTGCTTTATTTATACTATTACTTATAAGACTAATTACACAGGCAGAACTCCAAAGCCAGTTATACTACGCCCTAAAAGTAAGTCATTTCTACCCTAGTAGTATAGACTGTTTGCCGTTAGGGGCATTTAAAAATAGGGGTTTCCTTATAATATCTAATAATAATAGGTGTTTAGGTTAGCTAGATATATTACAGCCTTAAATTCTAACTCTCTTACTAAGGCTGTATCCTTTAAAAAGTGTAGTAGAGCGCTTAAAAAGTAGTATTGCTTTTACTTACATCGTATAGTCTTAGGCAGAAGCATCCCTTACAAAAGCTCCTAATATAATACGTCTAGAAGAATCTTCTAGTTCTAACTTATATATTTATACAAATACGTCTAGGCCCTATAGGGGTATTTAGTGTCCGTTACGCATCGCTAGTATAAAGTATCTGGGTGGGGAATAGCTAAAAATAGTATAACTATATATTAATATAATAGATCACAAGACACTTATTAGGTTTAAGATAATACGCCTTAGTAAGCCATTTATATTTAGCAACAGCTTAGCTAATAGCTTCTCCTAACACTGCCTCCTTTATCTTAAACAGATATTATTAAATTAGTCTAGGCGCCTATAATCTTAGGCATAGATAATATATAAACTAAGACGTAAGCATAGCTATTAAAATTTTCATAGTAGACTCTATATAATATAGCAAGGGGCAGCTAACATACTCTACCTCTCCCTATTATCTCTACTATAACTCCACCCTAAAAAAGAAACGAAATATAAAGGTTATATGCCTAGTTCTCCCATACTATTAAATCATCTCACTTTTACTTTTATATCTAATTCTTTAATATTACAGTTTATTATTATCTCCGTAATATTAGGCATTATATATATTACTTTAAGTTTTAATAAAGATATTGCTAATATAACCTATAGGTCGTTAGGCAGTACTTAAGAAATAATTACTATATACTATCGTCCTAAAGATAATATCCTAGATCGCCAATCTACTAGAAGCCTTAAATTATCTAAAAATAGTGATTTAGAATAGGAGATAATTGATAATAATATAAAGACACTATATAGAAGTAATAGCAACGAATTATTAATTACTGCTATTCCTATTAACGAATTAAGCCAAAATAACCGCGTAGAAGCTTGGGTTAATAGCACTAATATTAATAAATTAAGCGGGAGTAAAATTATAGAGTTACTAAGGTATAATAGAAGGTCTAGGTCTCCGCGTAAGCTCTTATATAGGAATTTATAAGTGCGGAATGTAAGTATAAAGGAGAGGTTTAATGAGAGTTAGTAAAAGACTTAGAGAATATTTTACTATCCCCACCTTAATCTCTCTTAGCTTAACGTATAGCAAACTTATAAAAATAGTAAAGACTATTAACCTATTACCAAATAAATTTTTATACTCCGTTAGAGATGCCTCCGGAAACAAAATTTATATAAATACCCCTAGGCTTAATCAGTTTTTTATTAAACTTAAAGTTAAATCTAAAGATAAAGCCGTAACTATACTATCTTAGCGCCCCCTTTTCGTGTTTAAGTATATGGTACTTATAGACCCATATATTAAGGAGTTAAAGTACTTACTTAAGAGTCCTTTTGGTGAAATTTTTATAGATTTCCCCTGGCTTCCCTTATATATATTTAGGATAAAGCTACCTATAAGTATATATATAGAGAGCTAAAGCGTAACCTTTAATTTATTTGCAGAAAACTTCTTATATTATTCTCTATTTTATCTAACGCCGTTATATATCTATTCCAATATAGTAGGGAGGGACTAAAAGGGCGCGTAACTAGACTTCTTATTATTGCTAAGGTTATAAAGCTTTTAATGCAAAAGGTTATTATAAAGCCCCTAGGACTTCTTATATAGGAAACTAACTAAGCTTTCTAGGTTATAAAATCTTGTATTTCTTTACTCCTATATTTAGTATTTTTACATTATTTACTTCGCACTAATACTTACTAGAACTATTTTTTAATTTCTCCCCTATCCCTTTAAAGACGCCTTTTAAATAAATACTTAAATAATATATACGCTAACTCCTCTTATAAGTAACTTTAAATAACTTTTACTATATAAGCCCTTTAATACTATAGTACTTATTAAAAAGGTTTACCTTTAAAGGATAAAATTATTACCGCTTATAGTAGACCCTTCTTTAATATAGTTTTAATTAATATTAAGTTTTCTTTATATTATATCTAAGCTTATTATAATATTATTATAATACTGCTACTCCGCCTTATAAAGTTGTTAGATCTCTCTAGTTAAAATATAAATAACTAAATTAGTTAGTTAGCTTAACCGTAGTCTAAGTTATAAATTAGATTACCTTTATTACTAAGGTATCTCTTATATATTAGGGGATTATTTAATACCATTTCGGCTAGATACTATTAATTTTATTATAACTATAATCTTATATAGACTAAGAAATCAGCAAGACTTGTCCTAATTAGTAATTTTAGATATAATTTTAAAATTAATCTATTATTTCCATTTTCCTATTTTCTTCCCTAACTAAGAATTACACGGTTTTTAAGAGCTAAAAACTATTAAGTGTAAAATCTCTTTTCTAGCTACCTATTTATGTCCTTTAGTAAGGAATACGGAAATAGGTCCGTAAGGGCTAGAATCCTATTTCTCTTATTAGCTAAGCGTATTTTAGAAAACTCGCAAAGTTTAATTTTCCTATAAGGGTTTAAATAGTACATAGCTTTTTCTAGCGTATAGGTTGCGCGCCCCTATAGATTTAAATCCCTTATTAAATAAGAAAACTAGCTAAGATACGCGCTTATACGGACTCTTATCCTATACGGCCTATTTTCCCCTAGGGGTTCCCATTATTTATAGGCTTTTTCGGCATATAGGTTGCACTTCCTTACGGAGTAAAATCCCTTATTAGCTAAGAAAACTAACTTTCTACGCTTAAATCTAGAATCCTACTAGGGTATTTTATCCTTACTCTAGCCAAAATTTCACCAGATTTTCGGTTCCGTTTAATATTTTTTAAGGTTTCTTAACTTCCTCCTTCTATAATAAAGAAATAAAAATCTATAACGCTTAGCTATTATATTACGTCTTTAAAATATCTCCTTATTCTTCCTAAGCCCCTTACCTTTACTATAACTACATTAAACCATTCTTACCTAACTTTTATATTAATATAGCTAGCGTAAAATATATCTACTACTTATATTCTATATTATGGTAAACATAGCTATAAGATATTATTATACCTATTACCACTACTAAACGGGGCATAACTAGGTCTAGCGACTTAGGTCTATTAAGTTTTAAGGCCGTATTCCCCCTAAAGGCCGATTGATTAAATAACTATACCTTAAAATAAAACCGTAAAACCTAAACCGCTCATTTTAAATAAGTAGATTAGGAAACTAAAGCAAGCTAAGAAGAAAGCTGTTTAACTATCTTAGACATTAATAGTATTTTCTCAATTACTAATAGCTTTAAGGAATCCTGCCAAGATTATATAGCAGTTTTAGGGTATTAAGCAGCACGCCATAGATTAGAATTAATACCTTTATGTAAAGCAATTACTTAGTAAGCAATATAACGTTAAGTAGAGGACACTTAGGAGGAACTACTTAGAGTATAGTCTATAAAGCAGAGCTAGAAAGAATAATTAGTTTAAGCTAGAGCCACTTCCCTACTTTAACATTGCTAGACAATATCTTTAATTAATTATAAGTCTTAAGAAACCTCTGATAGAAGCAATATATACTAGGGAATAAAAACTCGCAGCTATTTTCTACTATCGTTAAACTATAGTAGAAGAGGGGCATAGTTCTTACTAATTAATTACTTTAGATTAAGCAGCGTCAGATCTAGAAATCTAGTTAGAGCTACTTAATTATTGGATTAAGCGCCTAGTCGAAAACTAGATAGCGTAAAGTTTCCACTCTAGCGCTTCTACTAAGTCCCTTAAAATTTATTAGTTACTTCTATTTAAATTAGAACATACTATATTTTCTAAAGTTAAAGGCAAAATATAATATATAACATTTTGGCATAGCTTGTATATATATAATATCTATACCGCGGCTAAATATCTTAGGCGCTTATACTATATAAAATATACACGCCACCAACTGCAAGTAAGATGGCGTAGAGGACGCAAGCCTCCTTACCTCCTAGATACAGCTACAGCCGCTAGGGTTCCTTACCACTTAGAAAACCTATTTAGATATACCGGCTAAGAGAATATAAACCTATTTTACGTTATATTTATAAACGAATGCAATATAAATAGACGCTTATAGCTACTTACCGCTATATATAGCACTATAGAGCTTAAAAATAATTCTAATTACTAATACTTAACAGATACCCTAATAGATTAAACTTATTTATCTTAGGAACTATTAGATATTTATTTTACCAACCCTACTTATATAAGAGAAGCTGCAATTAAGATTAGTTTTACTTAGAGCTTTATTAAACCGTTTACCGAGCCTAATCTATACTACTGCGAGTAATACTAGAGTTATCTCTATACGAAATCACTTAAAGAAAAGCTTGCTAGAGAGCGTGTTACTATTAAATCCTTCCAAGATAAACGGCTCTAGATTTAATGTAAATTTTAAAAGTTTTAACTATAAATATAACAAAAAACAGATAGAATTGAGAGAAGGGTTAACGGTTATAAAGAATACTTAAAACGGACCATAGCAGCTATAAAAAGGTTAGAGTAAGCGCTTAAGCAAATTACTACAGCCCAGGAATATAGAAAGGAGGATAACGCTTTATAAGCCCTTATAGCAATAAGGTCTTATTTAATGGCTAAAGTAATAGAGCCTAGTTGGAAAATAGAACAGGTCGATCTAAAGATATTATTTCTTAAAGGTAAGACTAACTTAACTTAAAGAAGGCCTCTAGCTTACTAGTATATAGCGTTTAATAGCAAGTTAGATTACTAGGGGAGAGAAGAGCTCCTAACATTGGAACTAGAAAGCTTAGTTAACCCTAAAATTTTTAGCAATAGTAAGGATTCTATACTGGTGTTAAGATAGCTAACTAAGAAATTTAAAGATTGGAAGAGTACGGATTAGCCTCTATTATTTAGTAGATGGACTAAATTTTCCTATATTCTTTTAAAGGCCTTATAATTTTTAGCCCCTTATTTATAACCTAATTTATCTAAGTAGTTTTTATTTTTATTATATGTTCTCTTTACGCTGTTATAATTATAAAGTATATTTAACTGGTAAATTTTAGCTATAGAATATACCTAGCTAAAATTTCCCTAGTTAAACCTAAGAGATACTAAGCTTAAATTACGGTTAGTGTAAAACCGAAGCTTATTTCTAATATAGTTTATATATAATGCGGCATTAACTATAAATAAACGTTCCTAATATTAAATCTAACTAGTCTTAAGAATATAGTGGATTTACTTCCCTTATTTAATAATAAAATAACTCTCCTTATTACTTCCATTATAAGCTCCACATATATAGTATATCTAGTTGTTTATATAAACTATTAAGGACATTCCTATAGCTCCTAATATCTTCCCTTTCTTTAAAGCTTAAGAATAAACGCCTTAATACCTATTAGATTTAATGCCTAGATTTCTATACCTCTAAAGGCTCTGTATTGCACGCCTCCTTTATCTCTAAGTCTAGGATCTCTTCGAACTTTTATGCCTTTATTAGTAAGATATAATTTTCCTTACCTTCTATTACCTCCTTTAAAGCTAACCACTCTATCTACATTCTAGTCTATCCTAAGTCTATCTCTTCTATTAACATGCTCTAATTAGGCTTACGCCTATATTATACTTATTTAGAAAGACTTATTCTAATACGCGCGCTCTTTCTAGCAGATATTGGACCTATAATAGATATGTTTCTAAAAGGCGCAACGGCTTTTTGCTTACGCTATATAGCCAATCTGTGCCTACAAGGTAGAGTAGGTTTGTCCTTTTAAGTAGAAATCTCGTAGTTACCATATAGAGGTCGATGTGGCCCTGTAGTAGAAGGTATTTCTTTATACCTAGCTTTTAAAGGTTTCGGTTCTTTTTAAATATAGGTTCTTTCTAATAAAAGGAGTTAATGGTTTGAATTCCGATTTTTTATAAAGATAGATATACTAAAACGTACCTTTATTTTAGAATGTGCCCTTAACTTCGGCAAAAAATTCAACATCACCTATAGCTTTATTATATATAATAGGGTCTATAGGGAGTCACGTAACCCACAGCGCACGGCTTAAAGTCTCTTTATTAAAAACTTTAAGCAGCAACAACATTATCTAATTAAATTCGAATATGCTAGTTCTTATTAATTAAAGCTACTATTAATTTATTTATCTTAATCTTATTTAACCGTCAAGTCTCCTCCCTTAAAGCCTTAAATTCAGGCCGTTGCCGTTATTTCTCTTCGTCTACTCTGTATAATAGACCCTTTTAAAGACACCCCCGCATATAGTACACGCTCTCATTCTTGTGTTCCCGATAGCGAAGGCTCGCAGATATGTCGCCCCTCCGTGACTATAGCCCCTACGCCCTCTGCCGCAGCTATAATGGCAGCCGAAAAGCGCCTATAGGACATTTACGAATAAGAGCTAAAAGACTGTAAGTAGGAGCGTACTTATAAGGTAGCTTTAAACTAGGCTACCCTTAAAGCACTCGCTGCTTCTATAGCCTAGGCAAAGTTAGCTACAGAAGAAATACACTAGGCTTAGCTCGCCGCTATTAAGAAAAACCCTACTATAATTAACGCGGTAGAGGTTAACTCTAGTAAGTCTTTTCTTCCTTCTATAGTAAAGAGCCTAGATCTACTTCTTCCTAGGATCCCAGTCTCTGAAGTTACCGTAATCTAAAAGGGTATATTTATTCTAGAGAACCTTATAAAGCTATATAATAACCCATCTAGAATTAACTCTAATTAAATAGAGTTAACGGTAGACGGAAGAGTTATTACCTCCAGTAATAGCTCTAGAAAGGACTTCTCCTCTATAGGTATTTAGCTTAAGGGCTTTACTAACTATAGTATTATCGTCTAAACCCTCTAGGCCACATTAACCCCCTTAGCTATCGTAATAGCAAAATTTTACTAAGCCATTATAGGCTTCTCCGCACAGTTCGTCTGGAACAGCGTCCTTAATTTAGCTATAGTTGTCCACTAGAGAGCTATAAGGCTTAGTTAAACTAACCCTACTAACTAGGCCATCCCTATTAAACTATAAATAGCTAACTATAACTTCGCCACTTTACGCCTGGCCCTATTGTCCTTTTATAGTAGCTTATTATTAAAATACCCTTAGGCAGATATATCTACCTTATCCCTATAGGGCTAGGTATACGGTAATTAGAATACGGGCCAGCCGTGCTTTAAATTACTATATTCCTATTAATATCTCTATAAAGCATATAGAGGGAATTACGTTAAGAAAGACTGCAAGGGGTCTCCGTAACAATTTATACCCCCTTTACGCCCAAATTTAACGCCGAGATTTAAGGCGTTTACCCCAGGGTATCTACTTTATACTTTACTATCGCCATTAAACGTATTGGCCTAGAGGGATAAGCTACTCCTATACCCCGGAGATCTTGGCCCCCTAATTAAGGGTATCCTAATATATAGCGCATGGATTAGAGTTACTACCTTACTACTAGCGCATACGTGTTTAAATCAACTCCCTTCTAATGCCGACCCTAAGGTAATTACTATAAAGATTACTACTAATCTGCCCATCGGCCGTATTACTATTTATCCGCCTAAAGCGACCTACTGCTTCCCCTTAGAACTTATGCCTAAGCTAAATGGAACCTTCCGCCGTATTTATAATCTCTCTTCGCCTAAGCCTCGCCAAGGCCTCTCCGTTAACGCTGCTATTCTAAAGGCCCACTCTACCCTCACCTACAGCACCATAGACGACATTTTAGCGCTTATCCTCCTCGCTAGGAAAGGCGCCGTTATCCTTAAACGCGATCTTAAAGACGCTTTTTAGAATATCCCAGTCGCTATTACCAATCAACGCCTACTAGGATTTAAGTAAGAGAAGATAGTATATGTTAAATGCTACCTTCCCTTTAGTCTAGCTACTACGCCCTTTTTCTTTAACCTCTTTACAGAAGCCCTATATTAGGTCCTTAAACGCCACCTCTATTTAATTATTACCTTCTTTATACTAGTTTATTATCTAAATAACTTTATATTTATCTTACGCCTAGACACTAGCTACGCACCGGTAGTTCACGTATATAACTTTACGATTATACTACTTAGTTTCCCTCCTAACGCTATAAAAGACTCCTATAGCACGGTATTAAACATATTAGGCTATTAAATTAACACTAATACCTTCTCTTTATCCCTTAGCCCTGCTAAGTAGATAGCACTATAAGATCTACTCGCCTCTTTTATCCTTAGGCCCCAAGTCTCTCTTAAATAGTGCTAATAACTTAGAGGTAGCCTCGCCTAGGCCGCAAAAGTTATCTAGTTAGGGCGATCTTACTTAAGATCGCTATGGGACCTTATTACAGCTTTCTCTCTTATAAACCGCCGTACTTTACCTATCCCGCTAGCGGTAATCTCCGACCTAGCTTAGTAGAGTGAAGCCCTAGCGCTTTAAAATGGGGTTCGTTTCTTTTAGGAGGATATTACTTACCCCTAGATCCATCTCTTTACAGACGCCTTATCTAAATACGGTTATACTAGCTTCTTCTATAGCTGCCTACGCTACTCCTCCGCCGAGACCTATTCTACTCCTTATAATCAATAGCGCCCTTATACCTCCGCGCTGCCATAAGACAACCTCTTTACAGTATCCCCTGCCCCTAAGCACCTCCATGCCTACATTAATGTGCTTAAAGTACTCGCTATTACTAACGCATTTGTGAAATAGAGCCCTACCTAGCAATATTTATCTATTTACATCCATACGGACAATATAGTCGCCCTTATAGGCCTGTAAAATATAGTGCTTAAACGCCCTACTAATTTGCTCCTCTAATAAATCTTAGTCTAGGCTACCGCATTTAATATCCAGTTGTAATCTTCCTAGATTTTATCTAAAGATAATATACTAGCTGACGCACTTTTCCGCTTTAACTAGGCCATAGCCAAAAATCTCTATCCTTAGATTGATCTCTTAGTGCTAACGGCTTATCTTTAGGCTCGTTAATCGACCTACTAGGCCCGCCGCCTACATTTATTACCCAATCAGGCCAATTTTACTTAGTTTTAAGCCTCTTATAGTATAGCATTAAGCCTAGCACCTATAAGACGTACGCCTTAGGTATAAAGTTATAGGAGTTCTTCTGTGCTATAAGGGCTATAGTGCTATATCTAGCCCAGTTATCTAACCTTATAGAATAGGTAGCATAGAGAACGTATAGTAATAGTTCTCCGTATATAGGCAGGGTAGCTTTAAAGACTATATACTTATACCTCGCCGCGATCCGCTCTATATACGTTAACTATATTCTCCTAGTTATAGTATTTAAGAATACGTCACTTTATTACATACTAGATAGGGCAACCTCTTTTAACTTTAGCCCAAAAGAAGCTACTCCGAAGTTACCAATCTTACGCAGTATCCTTGCTAAGATCGCAACTAGCAGTAACTCGATCTAAGGGGTAAATACTAACGCCGCCTTCTACCTCGCCTTTATAGGGTGCCTCTATATAGGCAAGATCTCCTATACTAATAAGCAACAGTCTAAACCGTCATTCGCCGCGACTAAGGCTACCCGCTCAGACGTATAGATTAGCCCCTCTAAAGATCACCTTACCTTCTATCTTAAACGGAGCAAGACTAATAAGGATAAGCAGGGCGTTTAAATTATAGTAGCCGCCACGTTTAACGCGGTTTGCCCTATAGTAGCACTATAGAGGCTTTTTCTCCTAGACCCCTAGGCTCCCTCCACGCCGCTATTTACCGCATCTAGTAGCGCGGCGTTCTCCGCCTTATACGCGCGGAGGATACTTAAATTAAGGCTAACCCTCTATAGCATCTAAGCCGCACAGTATATAGGTTACAGCTTCCGTAAAGGCGCGGCCTAACACGCCCTAGACTACGGCTTCTCTAATAAGGAGGTCCAATGCCTAGGCCGCTAGTCATTAGACACCTTTTGCCTTTATTACTTAACCTTATAGGCTAACGCCTTCCGCCTTTTACAGAGGTTTTAACTAGGTACCCCGCCAGCGTTCTCTTTAACTTAGCCTCGCGTATAAGGCTAACACCTAAAACACATCTCTCTACACACATTTTCTCCTAATTTGGCTACGGTCACGCTTTGCTCTCCTTAAACTATAGGCTTATAAGTTTAGGGCTATTTTTCTTACCTTTTTATAGTAAAAACAGCTTACAAAAGCTAGAAAATAAGCCCGCTATTTATAGGCCCCTAAGCCACAGCCACCAATTAAAAAATTAACAAAAAATTACGTATATAAAGAGATAGATAATAGGGTCTATAGGGAGTCATATAACCCACAGCGCACGGCTTAAAGTCTCTTTATTAAGAACTTTAAGTAGCAATAATATTATCTAATTAAATTTAAATATACTAGTTCTCGTCAATTAAAGCTGCTGTTAATTCACCCGCCCACCTAAGCGTTCACTTCTTTACCTTATATATATATATATATTAGGACGGTGCTAGGGCATACCACCTACTATATCCTATTCCACCACTATCGTTACATAATTGGGCTCGCGTAGAATCACGTAGAAACTAGCTAATTAGGATTTTCCATCCCCGGAATAGAAAATCGCTATTAGCTCGCTTACTACTAGCGCCTTAGCGGCACCCTCTTCTTCTTCTCTTTAGCTTAGCATCTTTATATAGTTTAGACGCACTTATATGAGCCCGTTATATATATAGCTTATACCCTACTTCTTATAAGTATATACCTTCGCAAGTTTAGGGCTATTTTTCCTACCTTTTTATAGTAAAAACAGCTTACAAAAGCTGGAAAATAAGCCCGCCATTTGCAGGCCCCTGAGTCGCAGCCACCAATTAAAAAATTAATAAAAAATTACGTGTATAAAGAGATAGATTGTAGTTCTAGCACCTTATCCTTTAGAATTAAGCGTCTAGCTAAATTCGTTAATGCGGACCCCCCTAGGTCTAGTCGTGCCGTTAATTAATATAAAGTAGGTACCCGCTATTAACACGTCTTGCCCCTAAAATGGCGTAGTCCCTATCTAGTTATTAAATATGGAATTTTCGGAGATTCCTGCAAAGCTCTAGCCAAAAAAGTCATCCTCTAAGAAAGGGCCGTTATAAATGCCATAAATAAGAGCCATTGAGAAGAGGTTTGCTGTCTGGTTTACCTCCTAGTATAAGATAGTTTCTTTAACTGGAGGGCTAGGGATAGGCCTATTTATATCCTTTATAAAACTAGGCTTTATAAAAGACCTAGGACAGTATCTTAAAGGGAAGGGCGCAGCTATATCTTATCTCTATAAGACCGCTATTATATAAATTCTAATTATAGAAGGGAGACACTCTAATAGAGCTAAGGCGTTATAAATACTGAAATGCCTCAGCCTAAGAATCCTTTGGTAACGCAGAACCTTAAGCGTTTAAACTTATACTGACTTTATGGCCAACAGATCCTTAATCTCTAAACGAATCGAAATATATAGAATAAGCCAGCTAGAGACGCTGCATTATAGTAGACAGCTATAAGCTGCAGTATCCGCTTTCTAATGCACGAAGCATACTTAGCCTTCTCGCTTTCAATACTCTCAAAAAGCGCTATAGCATTTATTCGCTTATATTCTTTAGGTTCTAGCAAAACCCCTAGCCTAGTTAGTTATATGGAACTGCTACGCCTATCCCCTAAGCCTTTACACGGCAGGCAACCCCTTAGTTAGTGCCCACTATATTTAGATTTCCGAGTAGCTAGGATAATTAGGGTAAGGTTATTTATACTTTACCTTAGTTTATACAGCGTCTCCAGATAGCCCTACAGAGACGGCTTATTAGGCGGCGTAATTATATTAATTAGATTACACAGGATATAGAAGAAACTCTATTTCTAAAATATATTCTATGTCTACCTTATACCAGCTTCGCCCCCTTTAGGATCTTCGCTAATGCAAAACGAGGTATAACTAGTAGTATCCCCCAACCAGTTTCATTCTTATCCTTACTTAGCCCTACCCTTTCCTTTACGTTCTTAATCCATTGGAGCTAAAATAGTTAAGTAATCCGCTTCTAAAAAGCAACTTAACCCCACCCTATATAGGAACCCCTATTCCAAAATTAAAATCATTAAGCTCTTTTAAGGCGTTAATTGGAATACTTAAAAGTCTATTTATACTAAGCAAGAAGATTATTATTATTAGTGATGCTAGCATTTTAATAGATGCATATAGGTCTTATTTTAGAAGCCGTTAGAAGTAACTATCTAATATTGGCACTAATAGTCCCTAAGCTTTATATAACTCCTAAAAGCAAGTCTAGATAGAGCATACTTAGAATCTATAGTTGTAATTATAATAACTCCATAAAATATTTATATAGGGAAATTGTAAGATAAAGAAGCGAACTTCTTATACTAATCCTACCCCCTTTTACTAGCTTCTAAATAAGATTTCCCTAAGTCTCCTTTAATATCTCACTTAAAATATTAATAGCATTAAGGACTAATGCCTAAAATTGTTACCTAACCGTGTTCTAAAGAAACGCAGCCTATAGGCGAAAATAATACAGCTTTACAGCCGCCTAGATTTGGTAATATACTAAAAGTGTAAGTAGCGCATAAGCTTTAATCCGAAATACTTTTAAGGAAGACAACTATCGCCCTATTTAGAATGTATAAAGAAAAAGATTAAGCAGTAAAGTAAATAAATGGCCTATAGGCGCCGGCTAGCTTTAACCTAATATACTACTCTATAGGGAAGTAGATACTCCTAAACGGGGAAGCGATTTTAGCTGCTTTTTAATATGCCTAACGCTAGGACCTAAATCTTATTCTAATTATAGGCATACAGTTAAAAATTCTAGGTACGCTATAGCCGGCGACATTCTTAGTGGCAAAGGTAAGGAAGAGCTATAATTCTGTTATATAGATAAATAAGGACTACCTATTACAAGCACTAGGAACAGCATTTTATAGTTAAATTAAATACGTAATATACGGAGACTGCTAAGAGCTTGCCAAAAATATTTTAAGTAAATTAGCAGAAATGCGGAATTGCTACTATAGAGATGTTTAGAGAGACGGCAGATAGCAGAGTTAATAATACAGCTTACTTAGTACCGGAAGTTAGGCAGCCTTTTACTATCTAAGTGACCACGTAATTAACAAAAACATATATTATTGCTACGCCTTTATAGCTAGTCTTCTTCTAGGTATATATAATATCAAAGTTTATATTGGCATCGTCCTCTATAAGTAGCAACTATATTACTAGCTTATATCTTATATCCATAAGCCGCACTACCCGCGTATTTAATAAATATATTTCTCTAATATCGTGCCAGCCCTCTACTGCCCACTATAACGGCGTTTTACTATATTTATCCTTAGATTCCGTGTTAACACTATTCTTAAGTAATATCTTTACTACACCCTAAAACCCATTTTAGGCAGCCTATAAGAGTGGTGTCCGGCTATTACTATCCTTAGAGTTAGGGTTAACGTCTTTCTATATAAGCAGTAGCTTTACCACTATATCGCTTCCCCTCTACGCAGACTATAAAAGCGGCGTTTAGTTATTATTATTACTAGTATTAGGGTTAACACCATCTATGAGTAGTAAATCTACTACTATTGTGTGCCCACCACCAGCAGCCTATAAGAGGGGGGTCCGACCTTAAATATCGGTAGAGTTTAGGTTAATGCCGTCCTTTTGGAGTAGTAGCTTTACCACTACTTTATACCCCTTTTCTGTAGCTAATAATAGAGGCGTTTGATTATAGAAGCCCTTAGGGTTTAAGCTAACGCCTCTCTACATAAGTAGTAGCTTTGCTACCGCCTTATGCCCGTTTCTTACGGCCTATAGTAGCAGCGTCTCTCTAAGAGCGTTTTTAGGATCTAGATTAACATTATCCCGCGTAAGTAATAGCTCTACTACTACCTCGCATCCGTATTCTACAGCCAATAATAGCGGTATAGCACTATATTTATCCTCGGAATTTGGATTAATACTACCCCTTATAAGAAGCAGCTTCACTACTGCCTTATACCTATTTTCTGCCGCTAATAATAGTGGTGTTTATTCCTAGTTAGAATCCTTAAAGTTTATATTAACGCTGTCCTACGCAAGTAGTAATTTCACTACCGCCTTATACCTATTACTTGCGGCTAGTAATAGTAGCGTCCAACCAAAATTATTTATTACTTAGACATTAGCTTCCTTATCTAGTAACTTTTAAGTTATTATTTCTTATCTATATTCTGCAGCTAATAGTAACGCCAACCCTTTAAAGTAATATGCTAATTCGGTTAGTAAAGCAAATAGTAATATTTTTAGAGGAAAAGACGTAAATATTAATTCTATATTAGGTGGGACCCAAGGGAGTAGTACTAATTTAGTGGTAGATGGCTTACTATTTAAGTACCTAGCTATATAGTAGCATTAAAGAACCATAGCTTTATTTTAAGGTTAAGAGCTTATGGTTTAACCTAGCGGGTATAAGGTAGTTTTCTTTTACTATAGAGGGGGAGGCGGTTTAAGAAGTATCTATTAGTTAGACCATTATTACTTATTAATTTTACTATATACTAAATATAAAAATGCGTTCTAAAGTCTGGATCTAGAAAATAGAAAATAAAATACTAGGTTAAGAACCGAGTAATAGGAAAATAAAAAGGTTTTCCTAATATAGCCTATCTAATATAATATATATAATACTGCGCGAAACCTATATATAGCCTCCCTAATAGGTTAAAGGCTTATTTACTAACTTTTTTTTACCTATTTACGCCTACCTATTCGTCGCTTAAAAAACCTACCTAGAATGAACAGGTGGATATTTCTAAGTCGATTAAATATCTAATAGGTAGGAGCTGCTTGTTTACCTTACCTGTTTAATTTCCACCTATTAGGCCATCTTAGCAGCTAAAAATAATATTCTACCTAGCCAGTTTGACGTCTTTACGCCTACTGCGATTATATAGCCAGAAGTAGTATAGACTGCGCGATTTTGCCCACCTAGGCCATTAAATAGGTAGAATTCTACCTACACCCTCTAGGGTCCTGTATGTCTACCTAGGCGGCCTATCTTCTGACATATACTAAGTTTGGGTTAAACCTAAGGTTCTAATTGGTTAAAAATTTGTACTAGTCACCTGGTTTTTCACGTGTTACCCCATTAAATTGCGACCTTACGACCAACCCTTCTACATCTGCGATGCACCCCCTAATATTACCTAAATAAAATTTCTATTTGTACAGATTTATAGAGCTTAAAAAGCGCTTT
>Ga0307515_10004787_pt1 | contig 27703 bp, 6 predicted proteins | sample 17_EM_MG_FD_194513 | JGI IMG/M metagenome (GOLD analysis project Ga0307515, IMG submission 194513) | Populus trichocarpa ectomycorrhiza microbial communities from riparian zone in the Pacific Northwest, United States - 17_EM | ecosystem: Host-associated > Plants > Roots > Unclassified | place... | reverse complement strand
ATACCGAGGGAATATTTCCGTCGGTAAAATCCCTCGGAAATTTACCGACGGAAATATTCCTTCGATATTTCCGTTTGTATTTATCAATTTTCTGGTAGTGTACCAAGGGTTTTTTCTTAAAAAAAAAAATTAAGACCCATTGCGACGTGCAGGTTAGATAACTAGTATATATAACTCTTACTTGTTTGATCCTATTATTAAGTTAGTGGGTATAACAAACCGACTTTGAAGCGTGAAGATCATTATCTGTAAGGTATTAATTATCTCCACTATATTTCCTGTAAGGTTAAAGTGATATACATTTAGAATATAATAAATTAAGTCTTAAAACTTATAAACAACAATTTTTATAAGTTTTTTAAGAATTTTTATTTTGTTTTTGATAAATATAAACAAAGAGTTTGTAGAGAAAAATATGGAGAGAAGAAGATTGTTTTCTAAAAATTGATTTCTATCAATATTAAAATGATATTTATAAGAAAAATAAAATTTTTTTCGAACCAATATGTCTGTAACATTTAAAAAACATACATTTTCAAACTAATATATATAGAGAGCTCAAAAGACAAGCCTTTAAATAAATTAACTGAATAATTTAAAACTCAAAATACAAGCAGGTGGTGTAATGCATAATAACAAAATCTCTTATATTTTTAATGTGGGATAAAGTTTTCTCTGTTTATATACCTAATATGCAAGCTATTATAACACCTATATCAATTGAGGTCACTTTTCCATTACTATTTGTATTGAGTTTGTTCAAGGAACCACTTCTTCTTCTTTGATCAAGAGTGCAGGAAACCTGGAAATACATATATAGGAATGCTCCATTGCAAAAACATTGGTTCAAGTATATTGGTAACATCGTCTACTATCATCAACTCTCTTCAAACTAGTGGTTACTGGAAAACTACACCTGCATGCATATGTTCCTCGTTTCAGTTTTTTTCTCCTGCAGATATAATATACAAGAAATTTAAATCCAAAAACTACAATACCGCATAATTTCAATCTAGGTCATAGACCAATTCCACTGTGGTGGAATCATCACAAGCTCCATGTGGGCTTGGTGACATCGGCCATTGATGATGACCAGGAGGTGGCCTTGGAGCTGGTGGAGGACTGATGGGCGTAGTATGTAAGCGACCTTCGCTTTCCCTCAACAACGAAGACCAGTGAAGGAGATTGCCTACACACATCACAGCAATACATGGTAGAATTAGGTAAACAAATATTTAGGACACAGGTTTCTTTCAATCAGTACTGCCTCAAGTTTCTACAAACCTGTCTTTCTGCTGTAAAGAAATTTGGCAGAGAAGCACTAAGCAGCAAAAGCGTAAAACAGCCCACATAACTCCCATCATGAATATATATCCCTCTCATAACATGCATAGAATTAGATATTCTCAAAAGGAGGCTAGACCTCCATTTCCAAAGAAAATGAGAAAGAATGGTTAGGGTAGGGTGGTTGCATAAATTATTCATATATACGTACCCCCAAAATGATCATAAACGAGTAGAAGTCGCATAAAATATTCTATACAAACAATTTTAAGCCTACATGGTCAGCAGTTTGAACATAAAAAATCAAGTTTAATCAAGGGAATCTATCAAGTCATTTACAGCAAGTCTTTTATATTCATTGGCAATCAAACAACTCACATGCAACGTTGACGTTTTCCATTGATATCTAATATTAGCGACGATTCATGATGAAGGACTAACTTGAGAAATACCTAATATTAGGATGATATTGAAAAATATAATTATTTTGGAATGAATTTAAAAACCAGCCAAATCCAGCAATAAACAAATTTATTAAACTCAATCCGATTTAAGATTCAAGTCATGATTGAACGGGTTAACTGTATCAATTCAAAATAGTTTTGATATCAAGATTTTTTTAAAAAAATTAAAACAAAATACTTTCAATTTTTTTTTAAAAAAAAGTCAAACAAGGTTTATACCTAGATAATTAAGTTGTGAGTTGACTGTAGAGTCGGCCGGTTATAACCAAACCAACTTCCATCTACTTTAATTTGAAATTAATCTTATATTAACAAGTTATTAAGTTGATTCATCGGGTTATACCAAGTTTAATAACACTAGTAATATCTAAGAAAAGGATTTCTTTTTTCTTTCCATGTCTGTCCATTTCTCGCCGAAAGCAACAGCAAAACAAGATATTTTGGATTCGGATCTTAATGTTTTCTTTCCGGAGACCATATATAACCTATCATATTCATAAAAGATTGTCCATGTCGACTCTTCTATATTCTATTGCTCTAATTTTTGGTTGTCCATTTTTTTTTTCTAACCTCCCACACACATATAGATGGGTTCAGCATGCTCTTGGATGAAATATCTTAACATAAATATTAATATGAAAAAAACACATAAGAGTGCAACAATAAAATAATGCTTCTGGATTTGCCATAAATAATATACGATTGGATGTAAATTTCTAAATGGGAACCCAGCAGTCTGCCAATATTCATGGGCTAGGTAGGTATATGTATGTGAATCCTTCATCACTCAAAAACAAAATGTGTATTAGTTCTCATGGACGATCTCCGGGAGATGGTGGTGAAGGTCTGGGCTGGTCCCTGAATGACGCTGAGATGGTGGGGTTCTAATGCACAAGTCCAGTTACGGTCGCAATGGTGGAAGTGGTGCACTACAAATTTAATTGTTTCTTAAAAATTAGCACAGTAATATAAAAATATTGATAGAATAATATAATTTTTGAAAATAATTGTAAAATAGTATAGTTATATCACGATTCACAATTACAAACATTTAAGAATGTTGCAATTTTGAATCGTGACAACTTACAATATTGTGTTTTAAAACCATGACATCCTTAAATATCACAATTGTATTTTTTATATGTTATTGATGAACTCAACTCATTTAATAAACGACGTAGACTTAAATAGATAGATTTGCTTGTGTGCTATAAATATATTATGTTATGTTGTGTTTTTTTTTTTTTAATTATGAGTTTACAATTAATTTTAGTGTTTTTAGTATATTTATAATATTTTTTTTATGTGATTTTTTGAGTTGGTTAAGTTGAGATTTAAATAAGTTTTTCTCAAATATAATTTGGAGCGCTAAAATTCAAAATCAAAATCTTAAAGGTAATCATGTAAATGAAAAATAGCAGGATTGTTTATTGAGTTTAATTTTAATTTAAATATTGTTGAATTCTTGAATTTACAATTATCATTAATCAAAGAATTGGAGTTATTATGCAATTCACCTTAAATTTAAAAGAATTTTTTATTATAAAATACTTGATAAAAAAATTAAAAACAAGAAATGAAAACAAAAAAAAAATTGTAGCTATTATGTGATTCATCATAAATCCAAAAGAAAAATTGATTACAAGCTATTTTAAAATCACATAAATTATAAAAAAAGAAACATTGAAAACAATATAGTTTTTATGCAATGTTTAATTTTATAATAAAACCAAAAAAAAAACCTAATGTAAATGATGTTAGGATTAGACGACTAGAAAGGTCAATCTTAAGTAAAATAATTCCATGGATAATTCTCACTTGCCTTGAGTCTCCATGAGTGTTTAAACATTTTATGAAAATGAAAGTTTAAGCTAAGAATAAACTTGGTAAGAAAGTTTAACGTTTAGATTTTTAAGATACAAAATTTATAATTATATTGTTCATAATATTATGATAAATCAATTTATTATTCTAATAACAATAGCTTAACTACCTTCACTTGTAAAAAATGGACCAAGACAAACACGATTAATAATTCCTTTTAATAAAGCAATTAAATGTAATAGCCACTAGTGTTTTAGTAGTTTTTGCATTTCCTAACACGACATTTAAAGCAATTGTAAATATTTACTTAAAATCGTGTTTTTCAATCTTGACTTCTTTATATGTCGCGTTTTGAAACCACAACTGGTAGAAACTATGCTATTTTACCAATATTATTTTGCAGCTATGTTATTTTACTAAAAAGGTATATTTTTTTATGCTAATAGCCGAAAACATAAAAAAAAAAAAGAGAGGCTAAATTAATATAAATATTGGCATGATTTAGTACAAAAGACATGTAATTATACTAACAACTAAAAAAATCGTGGTTTAACTGTTCATATAAATAAATAATGAACCTAGTAAATATATATTTTTAATCATTTAACAACAAACATTGTGTAGTAGCATGAGTGGCTAAAGTGCACGAGGGATAGCGGAAGTCGCGAGTTTAATGCTCGGTGGTGGAATTTATATTTGATGCATTGTGATGGATGATCCTTCAATATCTATTATAATTTTTTCAACAAAAAAAGGAGAGCGACTTGGCGGGAAAAAAATGGCCCGGGCTTGAAACAGGTTCAGCCGTGCTGCGCCACTTAGGCCTGTGGCTAGATTCTTTGTATTGGATTCTTTTTTTTTTTATATATATATATATTTTTTATTTTTTTTTCTGTCTTATCCTTTATGGGTTTTTTTGCCTGGATTTTTTTTATTTTTTTTAGATTTATTTTTTTAATTTTATCCTTTAATATATAATTTTTATTGAGTTTTATTATTTAGTATTGAGCTAATGGCAAATCAATTTTGTATTTTTTATAGTATAACAAAATAAAAATATTAATTTGACCCGGTAAAATTCATAACTTGAATAACGAATTTAGCAGGTTGACTAGGATGAATTTGATCTAATTATTTTTTTATCCTTTAAACTTGTCTAGTTAACAAGATCACATCAAGATAATTTTTACATAATTTAATTTTAAATTCAGGCTAAATAAAAAATTGAGTTGAAAGATTTTAATGTTGAACTGATAAGCCAAGTTTATATCAAAATACCAAATAGGTCCATGAGTCATTAATATTTTTTTTGTTATATTAAAAAAAAATTAATTCGAGCTCCATGACTGTAAACTAGTTTTTTCAATAAAAAGATATTACAAAATATTGTTGTATCCTAAATGATTATGGGGAAAAAAAACTAATACATCAGAAACATATAATTATTGATCACTTGAATTCATTCATATATACGTAAATGGGTTTCCTCTCTGTTCGGTCTGTTGTAAAGATGATTGGAAAAGAGAGGAATTAAGCAACACAAACGTAAAAGGAACCCAATACCTTCATATTTCTCGATTTGTGATGGATACAATTAATGATAATTACCTACTCTACTAAAAAAACTGGGGAGGATCCAGACTCTTCATATAAAGAGTGAAGGAGTTGCTTTATATATATATATATATATATAAAAATCCTATCTTACTTTTATTTTATTTCAATTAAATCATTTTTAGCTTCGTTCTTCTCAATTTTATTCTTCAATAATGAATTGATGTTGAATTGGTTTTTATAGTTTTTTTCGATTTATTTTTTGAAGTTATCACAATCTCAAACAAATATCTTGATATTTAATAGGTGTTCAATTTTGTGGACACCTATTTTTTTTATTATATCATTAAGTAAAAAATAGTTTTTTTAAAAAAAATGTTAAATCCAGTGGAATTCATGAACCGGATCGCAGGTTCATGTTAAACTTAAAGCCTAAATAGATCCAATAAATCATCTTCTTAATATTCATCTTGAAAAAAAATTTAAAACCAAATCACGTTTTTTACCGTTCGTCAGGGTTATTTTTGGACTTGTCAAGTTAACTGGATCATATTGGAGCAACTCTTATACAAGTTCATTTTAAACTTGGCAAGAAGTTGGGTTGAGAGGTTTTAAAGTTGACCCGCTAGGTTGGGCACCATTTTTTTTCCTTTTTTCCTTTTAAATTCCACCTTCCAGTTTTTTTTCTTACATTGAATCCTTTTTAGCTTCTTTTTTTTTAATTTTATTCCTCAATATTTATTTGATTTTGAATTAATCTTCATAATTTATTTCAGTTTAGTTTTTATAAGGCTATCACGGTGTCAAACAAATATCTTGATATTTGATTGGTACATGGTTTTGTAAGTGTCTATTTTTGTTATCATATCATTAATTAAAAAATAATTGTTTTTTAAAAGAAAGTTGTTAAATCCAATGGAGTTCATAATCCGGATTGCGGGTTTAGTGGGTTAAGCCACAAAATCCGAGTTGATCCAATATTTTATTGTCTTAATATTAAATTAAAAAGACATTGTCTTGATTTTTTAAAAAAAACCAAACCATGTTTTTTACATATTATTTAGGTTGTTTTTCAACCCACCAAGTCAACTGGGTCGTGTCAAGGCATCTCTCACACATGTTAATTTTAGATCTGGGCTTGGCAAGGAGTCGGGTTAGAAGGTCTCAAGGTTGACCAACTAGATCCAGTTTAATAACAAGACCAAATAATTCTCTATAGTCTACAGGAAAAAAAAATTGAAAGAAAATAGTTAGGGATTAAAGTGAAAAACAAAATAAATGAAGGAAAGGATAAAAAAAGAGCAATAAATTATGAGGATCAAAATTGAAAACAAAACAAAATTAAATTAAATTCTAAAGGATGAAATAAAAAAAAGTTAATGCAAAGGATAAAAAAAATAGCAATCAAAATAATAAGAATCAAATTGGATAAAAAAAAATCTATGAAATAAAATGCAAATGGATGAAATTGAAACAAAAAAATAATCAAGAAGCCTTAAAATCAAAACAAATAGAAATCAAAAGAACGAGAACCAAATTTAGAACAAATACAAACGGAATGATACATCTGAATTTTTAAAAGCTCGGCTTGAAAACCAATGCATATGAGAGAGAAAAGAAGGGGAGGAGGAAAATTTTCATCGTCGTCGAACCGCCACCAACCAGGCCAAATGTGCCACACCAACAGCCGCGTTGCCACCTGCCGCATCGGGTGACACAACGGTCGGTGGATTTTGGCCATCGTAATATATACCATGTGCCTCTTGTTTGGCAATAAGGATGATAACGCCCCTGAGAGTGTCCTAATATTACAAAAAAAGAGCCCTCAAGGGCATCCTAATATTAAAAAAAATACGTGTGGCAAAGATGAAAACACCCTCCCTTGCCAGGTCAAATTAATTTTTGTATTTATCAATTTTCTGGTAATGACCTGACATTAGACCATTGTGAAGAGCCATTATTTTTGTTGGTTTTGTTGTCAATTACCTTGTCTTTAGTCGTTGTTTGAAGACCCATTAAAACCCCAAAAATCAGACCTGATATTAGTGTTATTACGATTATTGTTATAATTGTTTAGCTAGCCTCCACAAGATCGTCCTCTACCACAACTGAAATTATAATTGTTATTATACAAACCAGAGGTCTGACATTGAGCAACATGAGATGATGGTGGATGAGCTGGTGTGGGCAGTAAAAGAGTAGTGACAACAATACTCATAGATTAAAGAGAGGTATTATGAATGAACTCATTAGTAGAAAGATGATTATGAAGATCAACATATGAAAGAGGTTTTTCCTTGATCACGAGGCTTGTTACCAAGTCCTTGAACTCACCGTGAAGACCACGAAACACATACAAATTAAAATCCCCTAGAGAAACTGGTCGACCAATAGCTGCTAATTCATCAAACAATGTCTTTGCTTTTGTATAAATATAGTAATCGAATAATCACCCGAACAAAGATTTTGAAAAGAACCATGAAGTTGCATAATGCGAGAATTAGACGGATAAAGGGCTTGCTTAAGAGTACGCCAAACACAGTGCGAGGTTTTGCAATCAACAACAAGATGCAGTACATCCATTAAAAGAGAAGAAAGTACTGCATTTAGAATAAGTTGGTCTTGTTGTTTCCAATGAAAAAAAATATTAACTTAAAAAGAAGAACCATCAGCAACAACCATGTGAGGAGGAGGAGGAGACGACAAAGAGCCATCAACAAAAAGGAAAACACCTTGTCCAAGAGGATACGACTTCATCTGCATTCGCCAATAAAAATAATTTGTGTTTGTAAGCTTTAAAGAAATAACTTGATGGGTATTGGTTAGGGAAACAATGCTTGCAATTGAAGCCTCTATGGTGGCAAGAGTCACGGCGGCAACAATAGGGGAAGTTGGTTGCACAGCAGCAATAGAGGAAGATTCCAAAGCAGAAGGAGAAGAAAAAGTATGAGGATTCACAACAGCAATAAGGGAAGCTTCCAAAACAGAGGGAGAAGAAAAAGTTTGCACCATAGGTGATTTGAAGAGTCTATTAAAGAAAAGAAAAGAAAGTAAAGTTTTAAAGTGTAATGACTATGATACCAAACAGCTGAGAACAATAAAAGACTTAATCTATTAGTTAGTTAGTTAGTCAACGTTTTCTATTTATATATATATATATATAAAAAGTAATATACAATAATTAATAGTTAATGTAGTAGATATTACATCACAAAATAATACCCTTTTCCGAAATATATTCAAGCCTTTTAATATACTATAATACTCTGTGTGTGTGTGAGAGAGAGAGAGAGAGAGAGATGGAAGAGTACATAGGTGGCCCAATATCTGTTACTCTTTGCCAAGCTTTCTTGCTAGAGCTTCATGTGTTTTAACTATTCACTGCCTAGAATGTGTAGTAAGCACATGTTGAGCTGTCAATTCTCCTAGGGAAGGTGTACAGTTCCAAAACATTCTTTGCTCATATGTGAACAAAACTATACAGATAATAAAAGGAGTCCTTCCATTACACTAAAACAGTAACGAATTTGGATGTTCTGCTAGAAAAAGTGGGAGAATGAGCAGTACAAAGGGAAAGATAAAGACGAGGAAGGCACTGGCTACATATACAGAAAATGTACTATCAAAGCTCCCATTGTTCGAGAAACCCTTGAACTGTAACTTTCATACATGTAAAAAGACAGATGAGATTAAGCAAAAAAGTCCAGTGTTCCCTGACTGATACCTTTGCATGCATGGGTCAATCCAAAAAATGAGAGCAACAGTCCTGATGCTTCCCTTGTTTTACCGCTAATAGTTGGAAGGGGGCTTCATAAATTTGAACAAATGTGGTAAACAGATAAAACTATTAGTTTGCGCCAAAGGGTTTGAAGTCCTATATTTTGGAGGAAAAATGGAGAGTAGCAGCATGAACAATACTGTTGGGAAAGATGATGATCTCTTAGTTGACACTGCAGAAGCTGAGGCTCTCAAGAAGAGAATCTCTAGCCATCCTTTGTATGGACTTTTGGTCCAAACTCACATCGACTGTTTGAAGGTTCTCTCTCTCTCTCTCTCTCTCTCTCTCTCTCTCTCTCTCTCTTGTGTGCACTGTGTGATGTAAAATTATATCAGAAGCATTAAGAGGTTAATTCAAATTTGTTTGTGAAATTATTTTTTTCTCAGCACAAGTAACTCAACTTTTGCCTCATTAATTTCAACTATATTTATGGCAGTGTTACCAAAATTTATTTAATTTGATCATGATCTTGAGGTATCAAAATCATGTTAATGTGTGTATCAGATTATGTTTTTCCTTCTACATTTTTATGGGGTTGTCAAGAGTGCAATGTTAAGTGGCTAAGATAGCACCAACCAACACTCTAGAACATTACACTTGGTCAGCAAAACACAAACGGGAAAATTCTACAACATGATCTTGAGCTTCATGGTCCATTTTTTTGTGGCATTTTTTTTCTCCTTCCTTTTTCGTACTGATGAAAAATCCAAAACATGGTACTGTGATGCTAGCAAGTTTCAAGAGTTTGAAGTTGAAACACGTATACAAGATTCATCAAATTGTGCAGATATGAATAGCAAATAAAATAATATATATAATGTCCCCATATATTGATGAGGATTCAGAATCCTACACTTATCATTAATTTTCAGAGGCTGCATTTTCTTTTCAAGTTCTGTTCCAAATATCACAGTGATCAGATTCCATGAATTAATGCATAGGACTCATGCATATGCATGAATGAAAGCAATACATGACATTTTTTCTTAATTTTTTCTATAATGAAATCAAAGATTTGAATACGATTTGCATTGTTTCTTCTTGCTTTTGACATATCAGGTTGGTACCGTTGGTGATGGTGACCGAATCCCTAGGGTGAGGCCGAATTTATCCTGTCAATTTCCCAATCCAAGCTCCCTCAGTCAGCCAGAACTAGACAGTTTCATGGTAATAAACTCGAGCCCTCTCTCTCTCTCTCTCTCTCTCTCTCTCACACACACACACACACACACACACAGACATAGACACACAGATATGTATTTCCTTTAAAAGACAGACAGCAAAGAACTAGGGTAAATGTTCTAGAAAATAAATGCGCATTCCCTTGCTGTGTGTAGGTTAGTCACACTCTTCCTTATAATAAGTCATTAGTCAAATCCAACATGGTATGACTAGACTACTTGCTTTAATCACATCACTAGGTTTGAAAGATCATTTTTAAAAGACGAGACTGAGTTTTTTTAATGAAAATAATAAGACAAGACTAGATTCTGTCTATGTTAGTCTGTTCTAGTTTACAGACAATGATATCTTGAAGTTGAGACTGTTCTAACACTGCGCATGGCAGCCAAATCGATCTCGTGTAATCATTGAAGGGATATGCTTTTTCTTTTTGTAGTCATTGATGTTAAGTTTCAAACTAAACCGTGAAAAAAATAAATCTTAAATTAGTCTTCTTAGGTTGAGGTAATGAACTTAGGTGATGACCGGTAACAGAGAAAATAATGCAATGATTGAAATGAAAATGAAAAATTCTATTCTAATTTTATAGATATTGAATTGATAGGAACTAAAGAATAATTGAAATGAAGACTGAGAATGAAAAATCAAATTAAATATATAGTTTAATTGTTATAGTGCAATAGGTTATATTTTTAAATGCTTTTTAAAAGTGTATTTGTCTTAAAAATAAATTTCAAATTCATATTTTTTTAGTGTTTTTTAATGATTTTAATGTTCTAATGTTAAAAATAAAATAAAAAATTTAATTCATTTTCAAATAAAAAAAATTTAAAAAAACACTTTAATTTTTATTCCATTAAGTGCCACTTAAAAAAAACACTTCAATTTTTATTTTATTAGGTGCCTCGGGAATTCCAATTGGACATCATTTTAAAGAAGATTTGACAAACTGAAGAGTTAAAATATAAACTTTTGATTTTATGCACTCTTTATTCATAACACACAACATTTTATAAACTTTTGACTCACTACTGTATTCTTAAGTTTTAAAATAATATTGACCAAGTTTTAAACATTATCTTAATAAATAAATAAAAGCTCTTTTTTAAAAGACTCTCCTCCCTTTATAGAGAAAAATGTTTAGAATATTAAATTGAAGGACAAATTTGTGAATTTAATTATAGGTTTAATTGAAATTCTTTTTATAGTAATCAAAGAAATATTAATATTGGGATTCCAGAGCCATTAATAAGATGACAAACAAAAAAATATGAAAAAAATTATTTGGTTAGATGAAACTATACAAATTATGTCCATTGAATCAAGTCAATCACACATTTAAATTTTAAAGGACAAATTTGTGAATTTATAGGTTTAATTGAATTTTTTTTTATAGTAATCAAAGAAATATTATATTATTGGGATTCCAAGCCATTAATAAAATGAAAAACCAAAAAATATGAAAAAAATTATTTGGTTAGATGAAACTATACAAATTATATCCATTGAATCAAGTCAATCACATATTTTTCAGTCATCGGTCAATTAAAGTTGTTCTAGTCTGATTGAAATTTCTCTAAGCTTATTATACGCTCATATATAAATTTAAAAGTTTAGTATTTCATATTCTCTTTGAATATACAATATTTTCGCAATTGATTCTTGTGGGTTTACATGCAAAACAATATAACCTACACTACCTAGGCAAAAAAGAAAAGAAAAAAAAAACCCTCAAGGTCACCATTGATTCGCACAAGAGCTTATCTAAGCATGCGCAACTGAATAAGACGTGGTCTTTTCTAACCTAGCTAAGAAGCAACAATAATAGATGAGATTTTAGGAATTATTTAATTTATAATTTCAAATAAAAACCTTTTAAATTTAAAATTTAAATATGTCTATTGCTAACTTAGTTTAATTTTACTAATTGAATAAAAAAAAGAGTGAAATTCGAATTCCTAAACATTTAGTTAAACAAATTTGATATTATATTAAAAAAACATCCCAATTTAAATTTGTTTTTTTGAATAAGGCTTCATTATCGTTTTATTATTTTATAATATGATGCTATTAAGTAAAAGCAACACATATTAACCTGTAATATATATATATATATATATATATATATATATATATATATATATATATATATATATATATATATATATATAATTTTATAGTAAAAAAATGCATTGCATGCTATATATTTGATGAAGGAAACTAAGAAATGTGTGAAATATAGTTCCAAGAGAAGTAAGAATATATGAGTTCAAACTTTCTTACTGATTTTGTTTCATTAATTTCTCTACGATCCTCCAAATTATGTCAGCTGTTAGTAAAGAAAAATTCCAATTATTATCATTACATAGAATCATGTTGTAATGTCTTTTAATGATCCAAAATCAAACGTTAAAATTTAGCTGGTCATATTTAACACTACTCTCTTATAAATCATTGCTCCGGTTTAATTAAAATGAAAAATGATATTATATATTATGGAATGTATTATATTATATATAAGAAATATTGTAATTTTTTTATATAGATTTATTCTGTATAATATATTTTACATTATCATATGTTTGCTGACCTAGTCAACATACATATGATAATGTAAAATATGCTAGACAAGAGATAAATTTATATAGAAAAATTACAATATTTCATGTAATATAATAAATTTCATAATATCATACAAATTAAGTAGAACTTTTCAATTGATCAGCTGATATTGAAGCAGCAATGTTTTTTTTTTGGGTTAGTTCTTGCTTTTATACAATGGCACATAACGATATGGTATGATATAAGAATTTATTTTTGTTTTCACCAAATAATTTAAGCATTTGGATTTACTAACTAATCATTTTATAGCGTAGTAGGGCTTCTATAACCTCGTGCATAGGATCAGTTCAAATTCTGGTTACTCCTCTCCTCTTAAAGATAAGCTTAATTATTACTGGCACTCAGCTAATATATTTTGGATTAAGCGATCATTTGATAAGATATATATACTTCTGAACCTGGTTTAGTGGTCTTGATCATCATAATGTTGAGGCAATATGCAGGAAGCATACTGCTTTGCCCTGAGCAAGTTGAAAGAAGCAATGGAGGAACCCCAGCAAGAAACAGTAGCTTTCATCAACAGCATGCACTTACAGCTTAAAGAGCTCACAAGAACCCATTCCAAGAGTACTGCTGAACATTCCACTTCCACTACATCTTCCGGTGAGCTACTTCACACATCCCATTATTGTCTCTGTTATGTTGCCAAGCTAGCTATGAATGATAATTAACTCAAGGGTTTTATACGTACAAAAATGTTTTAAAAAAACTATTGCAAGTAAAAATGTGGCAGATGATAAATGATTAACGTTTGATTCCAAAATTTGTAGTAAATAATCAATCAGTTAACATGGAAAAATAATAATTAATTTGGTATATAAAACTACTAAATAGTGTTTTATCTCTGGACATATTCTTCTGCAGGAGAAAGAATTGACTAGAGCAAAATGGACCAAAGAATGAACAGAAAGCAGGATTATTTCTCTTTGGTGAAATTAGAAATGACTAGCTAGTCATGGTGCACCCATTGAGTTTTAAGTGAGTGCTTATTGTAAGCCGTTGTCTTTGTGACTTGCATGTGAGAACAACATCATATTAGTTATTATAAGTGTAAAACATGTCAAATATCCTAAACCAGTTGAAATTATGTGCCAGTAGGTGTTTCTGCATATGCTATTTTCATTCTGTCTTTAATTTTGGTCTACGGCTAGAGATGCAGATGCTTGAGCAGCATCCCCTTGTAGGAATGGGAGTGAATGATGGAATCTACATAAACAAACCCAGCTATTTGTTTTGAACCTATTAATAAATCGCTGTTTTCAATGAATAAAAAAGATACAGTAACCATAACAATGCTGCTAATGCTAGACCAATTCATTCAATTGGAGGGGAAGAACACAATCTTCTTGTATAAAAAAATACAAGAAGATTTATTAGCCCAATAGGATTCAAGATTTTCTGTGCTGATATATTTTTCCTTACTGCTTGACAATGAATCCTTGCTGTATGCTCCACATGGTCATGTAAAGAGAGAACAAATATACAGTAGTATTGAACAACTTTCACTATCTTTGCTGCCTGTCAAAAAACTGTTTTACAGCAGTTGGACGCATACTTATTAAACTCACTCTGGCCGATGGGCTAACCTGGTAAATCCCATTTATTTTTATCAAACAACTGAGAGACCTGCTGCAGTTTTTTTTTTTTAATTAGTTGGAAACCATGCTCTCCGACTCCTTAACAAAACCATCTCCAGTGCAATCCTTGTCAGACTGCAAACCTGTCTTGATAGCTTTCCTCTGTTGCATGGCTTCTTGTTGCCGGCGCACCAAATCCATGTGCGTTGTGAAATACTCAAGAGATGCTCTGGAAGGACAAATAGAACAAGGAAGAAAGTTTATAGCTAAACTGCAGGCAACTTTTTATAGCTTGCGACTTTAGATATCTTCGATAAGAATTACCCTCTGAAATCTTCTATTGATGAGAAGTTGTGCATTTTCATGAAATCCTTCAGCTCTTCACAGAGTTTCTTCACAAGGCCATATCCATGCATCATAACCCCAGTGCAGAGCTGTAGTCGAACATCAATGGTCTTAAATATTAGCACATAGTGCAGAAATCCAAAACAGTTATACAGTAGAAGTGAAAGATGGCTTTTAAAAAAATTCAAAAGAAAGGCAAATTATGGTTCTCTCTTTTATTCAGGAGGAAGAAAATAGCAGAGTAACCACAAGTCTTACGAAACACAAACTGAAAAGTATAAATTCTGGAGGCAAGGAGTAATATTTTAGTAGTTATTCCTACCTCATACCTGCCTACGGACAGATTCTGTGTGGAAATCACAGTCTCTATAAACGATAAATTTTTAGCTAAATGACATCAGAAATTCAGAGAACCAATTCCCATAGCTCACAGTATGAATGCTTTAACCAAGGAACAAGTAATAAAATTGATCACCTTCTATGCGAATGAAGTAGAGTGCCCTGCTTCTTGAATTGAACAAATTGAAATGAGGCCTTGAATAAGCAGAAGAAAAGGGCAAAAGCTATAAGGAGGTGGAGCGAGTTTTTAAACATTCTCCTTCAGGTGACAAGTCCAATCAATTTAATCGAAATCTTGTTATGAATAGGTGAATTATACTCCTCTTTCAAGGATCCCCTCCAGTTTTTCCTGGGCCTTGTATAAACAAACCCAAATACATCCTCAAACATTGATCAGAACAAATTGTTTTCAAATTCCTTGTAAAAGATATGAAATCAGAAGCTATTGACTTCTACTTATGGATCACACCATGGATCGATAAGCTCAGTATTGAATTTTTCACGTTGAGTTAAAGTGTGTTAAACTATACAGAATATCAAGCTTGGGTTACAAAGACATTTGCTGGTTTGTCACGCCTTAAATTCACTAATAACCAAAAAGAACTTGCTCCAAACTATTCTCATTTTTTTTGTTTTTTTTAATAATCAGCTGCTCTTGTTTTGTTTTTACAGTCTTTATCTTTTCCTCCAGCAAATAGTAGTAGTATGACAGTAAAATCCACCTAGTGTTGACCCCAAGCAGTTTAAAAATAAATATCAGCATCAGAGTAGATTTACCAACTACAAGGATATCAGCAATCTTATGGTTAAACAGGCAACCGATTTTTATCAGGTACATGTAAATGTATTGAGACAGTAAGAACATGATAAACAAAATGCAAAACAATTATTTTTGCCTACCTGAACTGTATTTGCTCCGAGAAGAATAAACTCGGCAGCATCACCACCGGTCTCAACAACTCCAATACCAGAAAGTGAGTGTTGGTCCAAATCAAATTCTGATTTCATCATTTTAGCAATACTCATTACTTTCTCTAGTGCAATAGGATGGACTGATTTGGAAGAGTAACCCCCAGGAGTTGAATATCTGACAACAATATTTAAGCACCAAGGTGTTACTTAAGGAATAATGATTGATATGAAATATTGTCTTCTGTCAGCTAATACAAACCCTTCAACACAAGGCTCTGGCCGTAAGGTTTTCAGATTTATTCCCATAACACTCATGATGGTATTAATAGCAGACACTCCCTCGCATAAGGATAGTAATGCCACCCTAGCTGGCTGTACAACAAGATCAGAAAAAAGTCATGAGTAAAAAATGTAACTGAAATATTACTGCTTAATGCACAATACTATGAAAAACAGCAGCTGAAAATAGATCGATGAGATCAAACGATGTATGCTATTCAATCATACAAGTGTTGTTAAGCCAGACATATGAGAAGAATGAAATTGCATTTCTGTACCACATATACTCAAAGGGAATGATGTTTTAAGGATTTTTTAGATTAGATTTCTAATGTTAAGCAAGTAAATAACAATTGCATTTCTTGTAAATAAACACCATGTATAAAACACAAACAAATTTCTATCCTTAGTCAAATATTTCTTAACTACATGATAAATCAAGCTAAAATTGCATGTTTAGTAACGAAAGAAGAAAATGACATGTTTTATGTCAGTGATGTTAGGAGTCATCTTTGCCCATACTGGGACTGTAGCTTTTGCATTAATCCATCCACGAACCTCTTCCAATAGCGCACAATCTTGGCCAACTGCAGCACCCATTTTACGCTCAGGCATTCCATGAGGACATGAGAAATTGATTTCTAAGGCATCCTAAGAAACATTTTCAGGAATATTAGATGACAGCAAGCATCCGACTTAAAAAAAAGATCACAAAAGTAAGAAATTGGTGATGACAAAATCTTACAATTCCAGTTTGCTCTACTCGGTCAATGAGTTCCTCCCAAGCAGCTTTGTCATACTCCTCCATGATTGAAGCAATGAGAGTCCTATCAGGATATTCTTCTTATAATTGCTTAAATTCTTTCAGCATTGTTTCAAGAGGCCGGTCACTTACGAGTTCTATATTCTCCCAACCAATAATTTGCCCCTTGGCTGAGCCATTTGCACCTGCTCGTAGCTGAGCATATCGAGGAATTACATTTACAACTTTCGCTGCATCTAGTGACACCTAGCAAATTAAGAATTGAAGATCATTTTTGTTATGAATAGATACAATAGCTGTAGCATGGAAGGCTGCCAATATGCCTCAGTTAAATTGAAAAGAAAAGCTTATCAACAATCAACAATGCTACTGTATCCTGATCAACATCTTGCATAAGCAAGCCTAATTATTCCTAAGAAAAGATTTCACTTTTTCCACCATGTCAATTCGGATACTATGAATGAAAGTTCTATTTTGACAAAGACAGGGCAATCAATACCAGCGAGGAAAAGGAAGAAGCCATGGCGATCAATCACTAAAATCATGGATTTCTCATTTTTGCATAAAATAAGAGTCTAGAATCTAATCTAAGAAATAATCAACAAGATCATCAAACTTTGAACCATCCAATCCTCACTAGATTAAGCCAGAACTCAACTGTAACACCTGTATCTTAAACATCAGCATTGATATGATCCCACTTCCATCATCACTCGACCAACCCCCAGAAAAAATATGTGTATATATATGATCAAGAGAACATCCACATAGCATGACTCTTTCATTTCTTTCCTCTTGCAACCCATTTACAGTGACGCTCAAATCAGGTTCTCCCTGACCCAGAGAACCCACCAACCTGAAGAACCCAACTTTACTCCTGCCACGTTGTGTTCTCAAACTCGGCCGAGTAAGCTCAGTCACAGAATTCCTCCCTCTGATGTGGGTCAAACACAAAGAAGCCATAACTATCAATCAAGAAAGAAAGAACGAAAGAAGTCACAGAATTGTTTCCAGCTCTTGAATGTTTATGTAATGGAGATGGAGACATGGGAAACAGTTTGATTGAATCCGAGTTAATAATATTCAGTATGGGATAGGAAAGAACGTAGATTTAGAGGAATCGATTACACGTCTTGTAGGAAGTCGTACCTGTCTTTTGTTTTGAATACTCTACTACTAGACATTGTCTGTGGGTATAATTTTTTTCCTTTTTTTTAGATAAAAGCTATGTAATGTTTTGCGTCTCTTGTCTAGAAGAACTGAAAAGTATAAACATTTGACCTTTGCGACATGTTCCCCGCGATAAGGAGTATGAAATCAGTCGAGGATGAAGCAGCTACTTCGGATTTTTTTATTTCCAATTCTTTTTACTTCCTCCTACGAAAAACCAAGAGGTAAAAAGATCAATAAAAACCGGTCTTTCAGTATATAAAATAAAAGTATTTTGATTTAATGAATAAATAAATAAAATCCTAGTATCATCAGGATTGTCCTGTATCCATGCTTGGAGTCTGAAAAGAGCAAAGGGATGGTGGTCTTACATGACCGATCAAGGGTCCAATACTAAAGAAAGACTCTACTATTCAATGGTGTCGGTCTACCTCTGGCTCAAGCTAAACTTGGGCTAATTTTATGGGTAGATAGCTCTTCTCTCATGAGGAGCTTTGCTTTCACTAGCCCGAACCTAGTTTAAGAAGACCACACATCAGTCATTTGAAATTACGATAACAACAGTTTTTTAAAGTATTTTTTATTTAAAAATATATTAAAATAATATTTTTTATATATTTTTAAAATTTATTTTGACATCAGCATATTAAAACAATCTAAAAAATTAAAAAATAATAATTTGAAATAAACAAAAAATTTCATTTTTTTTTGCAAAAGTGCTTTCTAGTAGCAAAAACAAAAAGGACCTAAGAATGACAATGAACTAGATCAATGGTCATCGCTGCGTTGCGGGATAGATCAATTTTTTTAATATAAAAAAATACATATAACTTACTAACGTGTTTTCTAATAAAAAAAAATAATAATCAACTCAAAGTATAATGCATATTGGATAACATCATTTTTCAATATTGATACGGTGATTTGTTGGATAATATTTTTTAAAATATTGAGATGATGACATATTAGATTGACCTAGCTTAATCTATCAAATTTGCAACATGAGTCAAGAGACCGTGATAACCCTATAAAAAATAAATCAAAATAAATTATGAATATCAATTTCTAATCAACCCATTAAATGATGAAATTAAAAAAATATATTAAAATATAAAAAGGAGAAAAAAAAACTACTTGAGTCAACTCAGATTAACCTGTCAAACCAGCGATTCAGGTCATGAAACCGAGATAATCCCATAGAAAGTAATGCGAAAAAAATTACAAAGTCCAATCTCTAGCTAATGTAAATATTTAAGGATGAAATAAAAAAAAAATCAATTAAAAAAACAATCAAAGTCAACTTGGGCTAACTTGTTACACTCGTGACTTGGATCATAAAACCAAGATAACTTTTTAAAAAATAAAATAAAAAAATTATGAAACTTCATTTCTAACAGATCTGATGTTGAATGTCAAAATTGAAAGAGAAAAAAACTTAAATCCCTCATATCGAATAACTTCATAGAAAGTAAATTTAAGAAAATAACAAAGTCTAATTCTTAATCAACATAATATTAAGGATGAAATCGAAAGGAAAAAAAAGATTGAGTTATTGGATAGTGAAATTATATATATATATATATATATATATATATATATATATATATATATATATATATATATATATATTTATTAAATTAAAAAATGATCCAAAAAACAAATCAAATCAATCTGGATCAATTTTTTAAACCCACAATCCAAATCAAATAGAAAGTAAATAAAAAAAATATAGAGTCCAATTAAAAAAAATCCAAATTAAAAACAAACAAAAAAATGAACAAAGTTAGCTATGATCATGAAATTGAGATGACCTCATAAAAAGTAAATTAAAAAAAATTATGAAGCTCGCTCAATGTTTAATAAAAAAATATAAAAAAAAACTCGAGTTAACATATTAAACCCACAACATGGGTTATAATATAAGGATAAATTCATAGAAAATGAATAATTTTTTTTTTCAAGTCTGACTTCTAACAAATCTAAAGTTAAAATCGAGAAAAAAAAAACTAAATTCATAAAACCGGTATAACTTAATAGAAAAATAAAATAAAAAAATTACAAGACACAATCCCCCCTAACATTAAATAATCAAATTAAAAAAAAAACATAAATAAAAAAAAATTGGGTTGTTGAGTAGAGGAAAAAAAAAAGCACTAGTGTTGATGTAGCTACAATGATTTAGTCACACAAGTATTTTGTTAATATTCAAAAGTTGTATTTCTATTATATTCATAATATTGAATATGCATAGTTCATTGAATAAAAAGTAAATATTTATATTTTATTTATAAAATTTCGAGTATTCATTACCAATGTATTATTATGTATAGCATCAAGTTTAGATTGAATTTTATATCGATTTTAACAATATTTATACACTATTTATTATTCATCAAATAAAATAATTATTAAATTGATAAAATAATTATTAAAAAAACCTATTTATTTGAATCGGTTCAATCAATATTTATAAAGTTCACGTTAAATTGTCATCTTCAATCTCTACTCTTCATATGCTCAGGAATATTTCACTATTTTATCTCCACATCTTCTGGACCTCAAATATAATTTCCAATGTCACTTTCCTGAGATAAAGCTAAATTTCAAATTATCATTTTCTATTTGATGAATGACATTATTAACAAAAAAAAAAAAAAACAAGGGTTTTTATTATTTTTTTCAATCAAATTTTTTTAAATTTTTTTTTTAATATTAAATTTATTTTTTATTAGATTATTTCACTCTCATGACATATGAATAATGAGTTTAGTGGGTTGATTTTTTTTAAAATTAATTTTTTTAATTTTATGTTTTAAAATTAAATTAATTAAAAATTAAATTTTATTTTTTTATTGACCTGGTTGAATTTTAAATTTTTTTTAATTTCATAAATTAATTAAAAATTAAAAATTTTTCTTATTTTTTATTACACTGCTGAGGACTTGTGAGCTGAAAATTACTTTAGGAGAGTTGTGGGTCGTGACATCATTCATGATGACTAGCAGTCTAGCAGCATCTTGCTTGTTGCCTAGTGGGTGTTCTGTGAAGTCACGTTCATGCATCTGAACAAGATATTTGGTGACTCATCATGCAATCAATTATTCGGCCTCTGTGGGCCCATGCAGTCCAGAAACACATCCACATCAACGCCCAAAAACATCGACCTTAGTCATCTAGATGGGAGCTAAATAATAAAAACTTGGAATGAAAAATTTTTTTTTTTTATGGTTTTAGATTTAAACCATGTAATTGTTCATATAATGATCATTGGAAACTTACGTGATCGTTAACTTCAGGGCCCGTAAGATTAGTCGAGGTGCGTGCAAGCTGGCCTGAACACCTACGTTAAACAAAAAAGAAAAACGTCGACCTTCTTTTGCTGTAGGTGCGTCAATCTTCTGTCTGTTTATTTTTTATTTTAAAAGTGTTTTTCAAATAATTTAAATTTTTATTTTATTTTTTTATTTTAAATTAATATTTTTTTGATAATTTTAGATTATTTTTACATATTATATTAAAAATAATTTTTAAAAAAATAAAAAATTTTATTTTAATATATTTATAAATAAAAAACATTTTAAAAAATAATTCATTTGGTCGCTATCAAATAAGCTCTTGCTCTATATGTACGACGAAGTTTCCATTACTTCGAGTCTATTTTCGGGACCCCATTAATACGCAACGCAGTATGGATAAGTTCGTCTCGACAATTAATTTATACAAGAAATGTCTTTTGTGAACTATAGGCTTAAATTCTAAAAGTTTTTTAAACTTAAAATTTAAATAAGTGTGTATTATCTTATATTATTAATTAATTTTAATTAAAAAAATTCAAATAATAAAATTCAAATTCATAATCACTTAATCAATAAAATTCTGATATTATATTAAAAAATTTATATCAATTAAAAAGTTTAAATTTTTAAATGATATTTTAAATTATAATTTATATTAATATGATAATATCTAATATTTATCCAAAGAAAGATTAGAAAAGAAACATGCGAAGTGACGTGAAGATTGTGCATCTTGCTTGGGAATAGACAGAGAAACCAACCAAATTTGGATCCATAATAACTTTAGAGTTGTGATAACTGTAATTTTGTATTTTTTTATTTAAAAATATATTAAAATGATTTTTTTAAAAAAAAATTATTTTTGATATTAGCACATTAAAACGATATAAAAATATTAAAAAAATTAATTTGAAGTAAAGAAAAGAATATAAAAAAATCAAATTATTTCAAAAGTGTTTTTAAAAACATAGTTTTTAAACCCGGCTCGATGGTCGTTCCGGCCCAATGCCTGGGTCATAGGTTTTGATCAGATCATCAGGTCACTCGGGTCAATCCCAATTTTTTTATAAATCAAAATGATATCGTTTTAGTTAAAAAAATAAATAGTCAACGGGTTGTAACCGGGTTTTTGACCAGGTCTTACTAGGTTAACCAGGTCAACCCGCCAGATCACCCAGATTTTTAATTTTTTTTTAAACTTAATTCAATTTTATCCCCAAATTAATTGAGTCTCACAAGTTTTTTTCAAAACACAAAAAGAGGCAGGCGAAAACAACGTATTAAAGAATTCTTCAAGGACAAATCACAAATCTTATCACGATTTAGATAGGCTTGCAAGCCAATAGTTTATCAAAGTGCACGTGAAAATTAATGAAAAAAATAATGGGATTAAAAAATGTATGCAAATGCACCAAGATCTTGCACGCTTTTATGCTTTAGCAGGAAAGTGGAGAAGGCTCCCCCACAGTCATGATCTCAAGAGTAGTCACCAAGAGCTCACCCCAAAAACACGTGACCATGTTTTATAGAAAGACCTTGAAAAAAAAACGAAATACTCTATAAATATTCAAAATTATATACTTCTTTTTCCCAAAATAAGAATTTATTAATATTTGAATATATTGAAAAACATTAATCACCATTTTGTATTTTAAAGGATATCTTATATTGATTTAAAATATATTTTTATTAATTTATATTCAAATTATCGCGTGCTACGCTTATTATTTTTAGTTTTGACAAAAAACAATTACAGAAAAATATAATAAAGAATGAAAATAAACTAAAGATTACAATATTTGACTATTTTATTATAGAAATATCTGATTGGTGAACGATGATGATATTTTCTTATAGAAATATCTCACAGTAATTTCAATATATATATATCTGCTAGAAATGAAAAGGGACTCAAATCACCATGCATGGATGGGAGCTAGCTATGCGTCATGCTACGTCCTGTGCTGTACCCAGAATTTTATTTTATTTTTTTACTTTTTTCTATGAAAAAAGAATATTCAAGTCATGAGAGTTCTTTCTTGATAGGTTAGTATTGAAATCTCATTAAATAAAAAAGTTTTTTTTAACTTTTTCAAGAAATAAAAAATAGTACCCAAGTAGATGAACTAAAAATGAAAATATAAAGGATGTAAAGAACAAGAAAATGAAAAAAAAAAAAAAAAGTCTCATTTTGAAGAAGCAGGATTCATTGCTTTAATGGAACAGAGCTACAAAAGATTCAGATTGAGAGAATGTACAAAAGAAAATCCCAAGTCCAGATTCCAGGAGTCTGTACAAAAAGACTCAAAATTATGTTCCCAACCCACAAATTTAATTGGGCGTTCGGGTCAAATCACAAGTCCACTAAATCGGATCTTGGAACTTTACATGCAAAAGGGTGAGCCAATAGCTGAGCTGCTGTCCACCTCTTACCAGACTCTTTCTGCAGGCAACACTGAATAAAGTCCCGAAACTCCTCCGACGCTCCCTCCGGCAAGCTCGGCGGATCCCCAAAACAAATAGCACACATCAGAGTAGCCCAATCGGGTCTTTGACCCGGTGGAAGAAATGGAAAATGGCCCAAATAAAGCTCCAATAAAATAAGCCCCAGGCTCCAAATATCAGCAGCATAACCATTGTAATTGCCACCGTAAGTATCAGGATCAAACCTTTCCGGACTCATGTAAGCACAAGTACCAACATACGAATTACAAGCATCTAACGTACGATGCATGATTTTACTCACACCGAAATCAGCAATCTTCACTTCCATGTCCTTGTTAACCAGCAGATTTGAAGGCTTGATGTCTCTGTGGATGATTTTCTGGGCGTGCAAGTAGCTAAGACCATTCAGAACCTGACTTGCAACATGTGACAGTTTGGACTCATTGAACGTACCATGTTTTTGCAGAAGTGAATCGAGTGTGCCTAAATCCATGTACTCCATCGTAATTGCTATGTCCCCAGATGGTTTTTCATAAACCCCATGGCACTTAACGATGTTGGGGGAATCTGTACGGCGGAGAATCTCGATTTCTCTGTAAATTTGGCGGCGGACTAATGGGTCACTATCTCCATGTACAACTTTAAGTGCATAAATTTGTGAGTTTCTCTTGTGACGTACTTTATATACCGTGCCACCGTTACCATGGCCTAGCACGTGTATTTTTTCAATATCATTGCAAGATATGGTAGAGGTGGTGTTGTTGTTGTTGATGGTGGAGGTGGGGGGAAGCGGTAGAGGGAAGCGGGGGCGGCGGTCCGAGAGTTCGGGGAGACGGAGGTTAACCTGGCGGCGTTCACGGACAAGGGCCATTAAGTGAAGAGGGATATGATTTATTTTTATTTTTTTTCCGGGAAGGTTAGGAGGAAGTGAAGAGGCGTGGGGCTTGTTATATAAGTGGAAAGAGTTGAAGCACGTGGAAGATTTTTTGGGAAGGATGGTGGAAGGATAGGGAGAGGAAGGAAGGACGTGGTGGGGGTGGGGTGGGGTGGGGTGTTAAAATTGAAAAGAGCTTTTGTTGGAGAGTGATGAAGTGTAATAATGGTGGCTATTTTTTTATGTGGACTCTATGCATTTCTTATCTTCTCGTGACCAAGTAACCAGTCTTTTGTTTTTTATTTCTTTTTCGTGACATTTCTTTCTTTTTTCTATTATTATTATTAAAACAATTGCCATCACTTTGAGATATATGTGATTTTTATTTTATTCTACTATTATCTTACGACACGTCACATGATGTGATAAGATGTTTAGTATTTATTAGATATTTAAAATTTTAAGTATTTTACATGTGATGCAACGGAATCATTGATATTATATATCCTGATTAAAAGTAAGATTTAAAACCATGATTATAATGTAATTGTCACGTAGTGAACACATTGAAGTATCGATTTCTGTAGATGCCAAATATTTCAAACCGCTTGATAGATAACGAAAAAACATCAATCTGAGTACAAGTGGGAATAATTTAATAAGTATATATCCGATTGAATGGATATCTAACATTGAGAGAGATGTAACTCTTCGGGTTTTTGATTTGTCACTTATGAATTATCAATTTAAGTATTATAAATTTTAAAATTAGTGAATGTTTATATAATCATTAACTTTAGGGTCTTGAAAAATTAGTCGAGGTGCGTGTAAACTGATCCGGATACCCACAGTTACTAAATAAAATCTCATATTTGTTTTTTTTTAGTTTTAATTGTTTTTATATGAAATTAATATTTTTTAATTGTTTTTTAAAGTTTTGTATGGTCATCTAACAACCCTTTTCGGGAAATCCATTTATTATTATGATGTATATTGATTTTTTTTTTACTTTTAGTGTTTTTAATCATTTTGATGTACTGACGTAAATAATAAATATTAAAAAATATCATTTTAATATATTTTTAAACAAGAAAAAAACTTTAAAACACAATCTTTATTATCATTAGCCTGCAGTCGGCTGATTCTTTCAGGATTAGATGAAGTTTGGCCGAATACAAAGCGAGACCAGAAGAAGCCAGAGGGCTTACCTTCCCCTCATTTTTCTATGAATTATCACAAGATGCTTACCTCTTCCATGGAGATTTCAAATTATAAGTTAGGTTTAATGTAGAGATCCAGATCTCAAGAGAAGAGAATCTGCAGTATATGCAATATTAAGCAAAAGGCATCTCACCTTCCCTGCAAATGATCAAGGGATGCTTGCATAACGACTATACTAACATGCATAATAATGCAAATGGACCCAATGAATATAACCTAGGAACAGTGGTAGATACTTATATTGGGACATAGAATTGGTTGAAGGTGGGGATTCTCTTAATGTCGTGGTCCTCGTGGAGCCGGCACCAAGTTGGCCAAATTGGAAATTAATGCCATGAATAATGGATTAGGTTCAATGTAGTTGCAACAACTTAGCCACCCAGGTGACAAGAAGTTTATTCGGGAGTGGGGTTGGAGTTGCTTTTTAAGATGTTTTTCATTTGAAAATGCAATAAAATAATATTTTTTTAATTTATTTTTAATATCAGCACATCAAAACAATCAAGAAATGAAAAAAAAATTATTTCAAGCAAAAACAAATTCAACATTCATTGAAACTCGTACAACCACAGCTCCAAACAAACACTACACATTAATAAGGGTATCCCAACCTTAACCAACACTATGCTCCAGTCTATTTAGGAGTATGGTGATGTTTTTTTTATTTAGAAATACATCAAAATAATTTTATTTATTTTTTTAAATTTATTTTTAACATCAGCACGTCAAAACAATAAAGAAATATAAAAATAAAATTATTTCAAGCAAAAAAAAATTCAACCTTCATCAAAACTCGAGCAACCACAACTCAAAATGGGCACCGTGCATTAATAAGGGTATCCCAACCTTAACCAACACTCTTCTACAGTCACTCAGAATATCTTTCAAGGGGTGACCGGTAGAATGCAGTTTTTAATGGTATTTATTAATCTGGGCAAATTCCAAATTAACTTGACACTCTAAATTGATTCTTAATGTACTTTCGAAACTAAACTTTTCTTAATTAAGTCCTTGATGTTAATGTACTCGAATGATTTTTACTCTAACACTTTTTTTTAATTATATAAACCTAGGTCAAGAAGATTCATCCTGTTAATTTTCTCTAACTTATAGGACTGATGTTTAAGTGGATTCAATCCCTCACTTTTATCATTTTAAATTTAAATTAAAATTTAAAAATAAATCACATATAAAAAAGAAATTTGATTCATAATTTTGAATTCAACCTAGATATCTAAATTAAAAAATATTAGAAATGTTACTGTTGAATATATTGTTGTGACTTAATACTAGTAGAGCCGACATTGTTCCCGCACGCACAAAACAATATGGATAGCATTGTTTATTTTTTTAATAATTCATTTTGGTTCTTAAAGTTTTATTTTGTGTGATTTAATTCTAATTGAAAGCCAATTGCGTCTGAATTCTTAATCAATGGTGGAAATGAAAGAAGGGGGGCCAAAATAAAAAGGTGTCAACAAGGATGGCGTGTCAGAGATTGCATGAAAAATACACTTAGGTCTTCTATCTTTAAAAAATTACTTTATGTATACAATTTAGACCCCCTTAAATTTTTTTTAAAAAAATCAATTTTAGTACACAAGTTCATTTGTGTTATTTTTTAGTTATTGGTTAGAGAGAGAGGATAGAGAGAGAGAGGGGCTGCTAGATTCTGGGGATAAAAGAGAAAGCCAACGTTCACTTCATTTTCGCTCACTGAAATAGTTTTTCCTGGTGTCCTCAGGTTCCATGAGATGAAAAGAGCTTTATGGTG
>Ga0307515_10004786_pt1 | contig 27709 bp, 13 predicted proteins | sample 17_EM_MG_FD_194513 | JGI IMG/M metagenome (GOLD analysis project Ga0307515, IMG submission 194513) | Populus trichocarpa ectomycorrhiza microbial communities from riparian zone in the Pacific Northwest, United States - 17_EM | ecosystem: Host-associated > Plants > Roots > Unclassified | place... | reverse complement strand
TACAAGAAATATTCATTCAACTAGTCTCTAGCATATTCGCATGTTTTCAATTAAATCCATCAATCTAAAATCGCTGCTTGCCTTTCACTAAAATGTCAAGAGCCTCCAAAACAATAACTACGTTTCTAGTTCATATATTTTCCATTTAAAATATTAATTTAAGATTTTGAAACTTCTTTTACTAACCGTTTTCGACCTTAAACAAAGAGGCAATAGGGCTGGGAAAAGATTTTCCTTGAATTTTATCAATTCAACTATCTTCCAATTTAATTTAAAATCCGATCAAAACACTTGATGAAAGCAAGAATTCAATTAACATTTAGATAGATTATATTCAATTAACAGGAATTGAAAATATGAATGTTTAATTGATCAAATTGATAAAAAGAAAAGGTTTTTTTAGCCCTACATATTACAAAAATTATTTAAATCCAAGTATTACAAAACTGGTGACCCAGCCCATGATCATAGAATAAAACTTCTCCTGATTTGACTCAAAATAATTGGATAGGATTGGACCTGGATTCCCCCCCTCGCAGTGCTTTACCACATCCGGAAGTTATGCAAGAAGGAAAACTAGATTGTGTTTAGCTATTGATTTAGTCAATTCCATGGCATATATTTATATATTATAGCTCTGACTGTATTCAATTTCCCACGTAGTGAGAGTTATGATCTGGTTTTGTGATCAAACCGTTGGCTCTCCACTTCAATTTTTATATATATATATGATAGGTATGCTCTTTGCTTGCGTGTTATTCAAACCTCTTCCATACATTCTAAAAGTACATCTCTATATTTTTAAAAGAAAGCATCTTTTGAGACGGGATGGAATGATGCTATGGGCCTGAATGATGTTTTTGACAAGGGAGGGATGATGAAGAAGAAGGGAAAAAGGGAGGAGAAGAAGAAGAACATGGGCGAGAGCCATTATGGTTGCTGTCTTTGGTGCTGGGATTCAATGCCAATTTACACAGCAGGAGGAAAGGTCACTTCGTTGGTGTGTGTGTGTTTGTGGAAGGTCAGCACTAGCTTTACGCTTCTCAAATGGCGAGGTGAGGTGATGTGTTCAATACTCAATTCATCAAGGAAGGTCAGACTATGACTTCCTTCTCAATTCATTTGTTTTTTTATTGCTCGAGATTTTTTTATTATATCCTATGCCACTCCATAAAACTTTTTGCCTTCAAGGAAGGATTACACTCCAAACTCCAAGGCAAGATGGGTTACCTCTTCACTGAAATTAAAGGCCAGGGGCAGTTGTTTTTGTTTTGAAATATATTAAGGTAATATTTTTTTATTTTTTAAAATTTATTTTTATTTAAAAACATTAAAAGAATAATTTAAAATAAAAATAAATAAATTTAATAAAAAACAATTTTAATCTCAATATCAAACACTCATATTTAATGTAGTTATTGATAAAAACATCTAGGAAGTGATCTTTGTAGCAAGTAAGAGAAGAAGATTGTAAACACGGGAGTGATAAGTATAAACTCATCCCGGTTAGATTCCCCTCAACGTCTTAAAATGGAATATGAATACATAAAATATTAGTAAAAGAAGGCCACTAAGTAATTAATGAGCACATGATGCCAAGTTTTAGTCACTCTTGCCTGTCGGGCCAAGGGAGAAAAGGTTGAGTATTTTTTATTATTTATGACAGCAAATGTTATCTCTTTTTTTTTTTTTTCAATAAACTCGTCAAACTTACTGTTCTAATCATGAAATTAAAATAAGTTCATAAAAAATAAATTAAAAATAATTATAAAACACAATTTCTAATAAGCTTAATGTTGAAGAATTGAATTAAAATTAAAAAAAAAATAAAAATTGTTAAATAAAAAAACAAAAGAATAAAAAACTTATTATTCTAGTAATTAACAATTTATGACGATGAGTAAAGTAAATCTCTGTTTTTTTTCTTTAAGTGTGTGTGTGTGTATATATATATTGTTAATGAGAATAAAGCAAATAGTATACTGATATTAAAAGACGGGCCAAACCTCTTTTATAACTTGACTTGGTACTGTAGCCAAATGCATCAAAAGAAATTCCTTTCTTGTCAATAATTTGTTATCATCTCCAAATAAATTATTTGACTTGATAATTTTCTTTTTCTCGGCGGCATTCTTTAATTAGGAGGGTAAGATTGAGTAAATTGGTTTTGATAAAAAATTTTTTCTTAAGGTAGAGTTTTTCATTGATAATAAAAGATAGAAAGACTTGACATCTCAAATCTGAGATAATCAAATTGATAATTAAGAAAAGGTGTAATATTCTTATTAAAAAAAGTATAATTTCCAATTAAAAAAAAAGTGCTAAGAGCATCTAGCTCAAAAAAAAAAAAAATTTCAATCAAAACAATTATGTCGTGAGTGCTATTATACGAATTAATTTTTTTTTTAAGTAACAATAAAATTGTTGTAGATAATTGAAATCTCCTAGCTAGTTTTTTTTTAATCTATATTAGATTTAAAATTAAATTATATAAGAGTTTTTCTAATATAATCTAATTAACATGATTGATTCAAAGATATCCTGCCTAACCGGTAATAGAAATTTAATGATTAAATTAAAAAAAAATGATAAAATTGACAAAGAAAAAAAAACATTTCATCAACTTGAATCTTTGCTTAGTTTAGATTTAAAAATAAAAAAAGAATAAAAATGAAATAAAAATGGAGTACATGAGAGAAAAAAAGAGAGGGGGGGGGGGATTTAAAAAAGAAGAAGAAGAAGCATCACTTTAACTTTTCACATCTTCATAGAGATTCCAAGTTGTTTAGTGTAGAAGTACTTTATTCTCCATAAACAATAGAGGATTGGTCTGTATAAGATAAGAGAACATTATTTCATAAAAATCTCAATAACAAAACTTGACTTCTTTATATTAGGCTTACTTGAGATTAGTGATATTGACTGTAACAGACAAAATCCATGGATTGAAGTAATTACAAGAGGAGACACCAAAATTGAAGAGGGGGGAATCACTAGGAATCTTTAAGTGTAGATTGCATCATCCTAGTATGATAATCAGAGCAAGATGTGTGTCTAGTCAACAATGATGAACTAAATCCTAACATGGAAGTACCTAAATTGAACTCTAAAAGATTATCCTCTAATTGAAACCCTCCTATAACAATTGAGGAACTGGTCTTGGACTTGGAGCCACCATCCAAGAAACCTAGGCACATAACCTCATCAAGCACCGGCACCATCGCATTCCTACCATGCACCCTCCACTTCACCATCTCACTTTGCAAAACTAGATCAATGACAGGAACCATTGGCCCCAACAACATGCTGCTAGGAACTTCTTTTGAGCTAAAACAAAGACCAAATGGTGCCACAGGTGCCACAACTGTCATGTTCAGGAAATAATTATTAGTAGCAGCCTCCTTGTAAGCTTTAATAAAGGTGCTGTATATTGAGCTCTCCAAAGTGGTGTAGGGCACAGTTGTGCTTATTTTTGTGCCTCCACCAATACCCTTTTGCCTTAGAGACAATCGCTTGCCATTAATTTTGATGGACTTCACGTTGATGGAATAATCTTGTGAGCTGCCACTGCCATCTGGGCTAGTCACTAGTGGTGTGTACATGAGTGACCTTGAAATTTCTGTGCCAAAAATTGAGTCGTAACCAGGCTCATGGCCGAATAAAATGAGACCATCTGAAGATGATAGGCAGGTTGCAAATTTTCTCTGGAGCCCAAATTTCGAAGCGAGCTGTGATGGAAGAGCAATTCGAGACTTACCGAGGCCAAGCATTCCTTGGGCACCCCTCGCTAGCCTATTTAAAAGAAATCTGGGTGCACAAGAGAAGAGAAAGTGATCTACTGTAGTGACTGGACCTGCTTTTGACCCGTCAACTGATTCGACGGTCAAGATGTCTTCTACAAGCTCACCTCTTGTTGCTGACCGTGCGATGCTGTTCTCTGTGGAGAGACCACAAGCGGTACGTTTACGTGTAGGCATAGCAGCAGAGAAGGCGCAACTCATGTTGTTCGGCTTTGCTGCTGCGCACTGGATTGAGCAGCTTGGAATCAGACGCCTAGATGAAGACAGGCGTCCTGAGGAACAATCAAGCCAAAGAGATGGACACCCCAGATCAAGTACAACCCTGATGGGTTCTCGAGAGGTGCCATGATAAATTGTGGTCAAGAATTGGAAGGTTGCAGGATCTTTGGTCACAGGAAGAACAAGAGACCTAATTGGTGAATTGGGAATTTGAGCACAAGATGGGTTGACATTAAAAATGTACATAAAAGAACAAAAGAGAAGAAGAAATTGAATACAGGCCATCATCAAATGAAACTTGCAAGAAGATTAGGGTTACCTGCGACTACCTAGTGGACAGACAATTGTAGTTTGTATGTCAGATGCGGTGGGTCGACGCAGCTGGGTTATCACATATCAAGTAGTACAAACTCCGAAGAATGGATAAGGTCTTGCAATAATTTTATTTTGCTGACTAGATTGGTGGTAATGTCCACTAAAGGATGGGTGTCCAGTGTTTATCTTCTTTCTATGCGCATGTGTATCACGACTTCGGTTTTTTCTTTTCTTTGTATTAAAAAAATAATAAAATCTGCATGCTCTCCTTTTTACAAATTACATAGTTTGGTGATTCAAAGCAAAATGCAAAAGTTCTTGGCAGAAACTGTCAATAATATAAATCACTTCGAGGGTAAGATTTATTGTTTGTTTCCGATTGATTTTATAAAAATAATTTTTAATTGAAAATATATTAAAATAATATTTTATTTTAAAAAAATTATATTAAAACATCAAAATCATGAAAAAAAAACATATTAAAAATTATTTAAATATTTCTAATACAAAAAGGGACTTTAAAAAGGAATTTAAAAGACAATGCAAACAGTAAGTAAGAATAAACTAATTACTTTTACTGCTGGATGAATAAACAGCACACATAACCACATGGTTAAATTTATTTCATTTCAAAATTCCAAAACATGAAAAAAAAACCTGACCGAACTGTCGTTCGAATTGTCAGAAGCGTCGTCGTGAAAGGAGAGTGATTTTTAGATGGCTTCTTCTTTCTCCACCGATCTGTCACTTGAGCGACTGTGTCACCAGTAAGAGCCAGGGAGCCTGCGGTCACAGCTTGCTTTAAAGGGAACCGGTAACCGCCACCCCCGGATGCTGACTCGGAGGATCTCGATGCTTTACTCTGCTGTTTCCTCCTTTTATGCTCCCATTTCCACCCCCACAAGCCTCTATTCCCACCACTCCCTGCTTCCATTAGCTTGATGATGAAAACCAGGGGAATGAAGGGCTCTCAGATTTTCTTTTCTTTATTTTAATTGCCCAATTTGCCCTTCTAAAAGAGTTCAGTAACCTTACAGTTATGCCCTTGATCTTTTTCTAATTTTACAACTGAAACGTGTCTAGAGATCAAGATAGTGGTTTAATATGCTCATAAGTCCCTCTGCTTTAGTAATTTTCTTAATGTGGTGCCTCATCAATTAATTTTTATAATAAAGCCCTCCTACTTATCCTCCCATGCTTAAATAAGTCTTTTTGTTTAAATCTCAATGTTATTGAGCCCTTAGGGCTTTCTATTTTATTGCATTGAAAGCTCAATGAATTTGAATTTTCTTTATTAGACCGATCATTTTGAACAAACAAATCATTTATGATGAATAAGATGAGTTTTAAGATAATGATGCGGAGTTCTTGTAGAGTGGAACCATGCAATACTAAATACAAGATAGATCTTTCAAAGAGCAATGCGCTTTACGAATAAGTCAATTCATTTGAGCTCACTAGATTCATTCTTTTTTCTATTCAAATATCAGCCATGTCTCTGTATTTTCATATTGAAAATTCTTTATAAATGAAGAAATACCAAATAGGCTTCTTACTTCTCAAACATATCCTCCTACATTTATATATAAACACCGGTTTATCAAGAATACATAACAAAAATACTTTAAATTGTTGATTCATCACCAAAGATGGCTTAAAACCAATAATTCATTATCCAACAGATTTTACCGTTCTAATACTCGATCTGAAAGTTATCAATATTTATAAAAAAATTCTTATTTAACAAAAGGCTATTGGATCAAGTGACAAAGGCATTGCTGAGGAAAAGATGGTTTTTCCTAGATGAAATGAAAATTGGATTCATGTAATAGAAGAAAGGTTTCTCATTTTTATCCTAAAAGATATGTGGCATGAAATATGGATTATGTATAAAAGAATTGACTAGGTGGTAGAGTCAAGAAAACACCTCCTTCTTTTATATTGAATATATTACTGGTAAAATGTTCATGACCACTATAACTTAGTTATAAAACAAGGATAAATTTTGATATTACAATTTTAATGATAAACTAATTCAACTTTATCATCATTTTATAGTTTAGTTATAATACGAAATAGTTTACTGGTCTGCGCTACACTGTGAATCATATAAAAAGTTGAACGTGAGAATTTTTTCAAGCCGTATGGAACTATTTGGTATTATTATTAAACTTGATTCAACAGGTCAACTTTGAAACCTCTCAACCTGATTTTTTAACTAACTCGGGTTTAAAATTAACTCATGTGAGAGTTGTCTTAACATGACTAAGTCAACTTGGTGGGTTCAAAAGGAACTCAGATGATCAATAAAAAACGTGATTTGACTTTTTAAAAAAATTAAGATAACATCTTTTTTATTATTTTAATATTGAAACGACGATATATTGGATTGATTTGCGGCTTAACCCTCTAAACCCACGACCCGGATCATGGACTCCACTGGGTTTAACAACTTTTTTTAACTGTTTTTTACTTAATGTTATGATAACAAAAAATAGACATTCATAAAATTAAGCATTAATCAAATACTGTGATATTTGTTTAAGATTGTGATAACATCATAAAAAAAAAAATTGAAACAAATTATGAAGACCAATTCAAAAATAACCCTATGTTAAAAGATGAAATTGAAAAAAAAATAAACAAAAGCCAAAATGAATTCAATCGTAAGAAAAAAATTGGAAGATGGAATTAAAGAAAAACAAAAAAGGAAAAAAAAGGGCCCCAACCCAACATATCAACTTTGAAATCTCTCGACTCAACTCCTTGCCTAACTTGCGTTTAAAATCGTTTTGTGTAGGGGTTGCTCCGACGTGACCCAGTTAACTTGGTAGGTCTAAAGACAACTCAAATGATCGGTAAAAAGCATGGTTTGAATTTAAAAAAAAAAATTCAAGAAGACAGTTTTTTAATATTAAGACAGTGACAAATTTGATCGACTAGACTTTGCAACTTAACTTGTCAAACCTACGATCCAGATCATGAACTCCACTAGTTTAACAATTTTATTTTTTAACTATTGTTTACTTAATGATATGATAAAAAAAAATAAGCACTTACAAAATTAAGCACCAATCAAATGTCAGGATTTTCGCATGTGAATGCGTAGCGTCGGAAGTCGCTACCTAGTTGTTTGGTTTAGGGTTGCTAGGAAACCTGAGTATACTGATCTTATCAGAAATTTCAAGAGTAAGAGATTGATTGTGGTTAAGAAAGGTATTATCACCCCTAGCACACCTTCCTGGCGTAAGCTAGATTGTGTGATCTAAATGTAGTTTAAAGGTTTTGATGAGTTTCTAATCGATAGTCTGTCATGGCTCAGGAAAAAGATTTATTCTTACAAATAAATCTAGTATTTTGAATTTATTATGGGTTTGAGTGCTCAAATGAATTCTTATGAAAATGGTTTCCACAATTCATATATTGCGGTAAAAAATACTTCAAATTAAAATTGGTGAATATCTAAAATAATTCTAAGAATTTTATGGTCAACTCCTGATATTTAAATATTAGCCTACTTGTAGGTCCAACATTTATACCATGATATTGACAATTAATTTCATGAATTAAAATTTTAGGGGTTCTTAGAATATTGGCTAAATTATCATGGATTCAATAAATTAGTTATTAAATTGAAATACATGCAAATATATATTTTGTAAAAAATGCTAAAACACAAAATGGATATATAAATAAGACAAATAATGATTTTTGTATTTTTGAGAGACTTGGACATGTGCAACACGCAAAGAAAAAACATTTCTTTATATACTATTACCATTTTTATATTTATTTATTTATTTGTATTTTTACAAGGCCATATTTGGCCAAAAAAAACCAAATTTTCTTGAAATAAAACTATCCAAAAAAAGGCTAAAGTGTGTTTGCCAAACACACTTTTAAACCAAAAAAAACCTTAACAAAAAATGTTGTAAACCAAACAGGGCCTAATGACTGACTCGGTTCTGACCTGATTGGGTTGACTCGAATAGGATGACCCGACTAGGTTGACCCGAAAACAAATCAAAATAAATACTCAAACCCAAAACAGATTCAACATAGGTCAAAACATAAACATTCAAAAATTTCTCAAGAAAAACAAATCAAACACAAAAAGAATGAAGAACACCAAAAACATTCAAACTTAAACCCAACAACATGAACATCAAACCATACAATATTTCAAACAAAAAGTTTATTCACAATCATACATGGATCAAGAATCAAACGTTAGTTTACTTCGATGATCACTCAAACATCATGATTTTAGAAAAATGAGTTTCGGTTCAAAACCAAAATCTTAAGATTAAAAACCAATTAAAATGTGTTGTTGATGACAATGAACACCATATTATTGCTTAATCAGACATAAAGAAGGTTATGTGTAAAGAAATGAACACGAAATGGTCCAAATCAAGGGGCTAAGAAAATGTTTTTCCTAAGAACACGAAGAACACTACCTTAAACCTAGAAAACCCAGCCAATTGTCCAAACCCAGAATGACCATTTTTAACCTCTAAAACAAGTTTTCTTAGCTCTAATAAGACACATTATCAAAACCAAGCATACTTGAATCAAAAGACTAAAAAACAACAACAAATCATCATAAAAATACATCAAATTTCATTTGCCAAAAGCAACCTACATATTCAGGCAATGTAGGATTCAAAATATCTTTTTAAACCTTCAACAAGAACCAAATAACACTCAGAAACCCAGAAATATGCATTAACTAAACCAGAAGAACACTCAGAAACCCAGAAACATGCATTAACTAAACCAGAAGAACATCATAACCTTGTTGCCACATTTGGAAAATTTCAAATCAAACTCAAATGTAAACATAATGTATTAAGGCAATCATCAACATGCCAACACATTCAAAACATTGCATTTAAACAATAAAAATTAATCCAGCAGGCCTCATCGACTCCATTTTCAAGGTTTGCAAGGATATACCTTCCAAGCTTGAAATCTTCAAATAAGAATGGATTTCTAATGCTGCCTTCCTTTATTCTTATCTCCAAACCAAAAACAAATTGAATCCTTGATATCATAAACTTGATTGGATTACTTAAACCTCAATCAAAATTGTTTTCCCTTTACTTTTCCTTCATTTCTTCCTCTCCATGAGCTCGTGATTCCCTCTTTTTATAGTTAGATTTGAGAGCTTTTAGATGAGTTTGTTAGGGTTCTATCAAACAAAAACTAGGCTGGTTTTACCACAAGATCAATAGTTTTGGATTTAGGTGGTTTTGTAATAAACTTGGAGGCCAAGGTGAAATGTTTTTGGCCTTTTGATCTTGAAATAAGGGTTTTAAACCCTTAATAAGAACCCTATAGGATTTTTTTTAGGTGTGAACACACAAAAGAGCCGGGTGGTTTTGTGCAAATAAGTGTCTTAGTTAAGGCTTACCGAGTTGGCCACTTTATGGCTTTGCTAAAGCAACTCCGACGTCTACATTGCCTGAGACCACCTAATCATGGTAAAGAGGGTGTATACCTTTATGTTGGATCCAATCTTGCTCAATTTAGAGATATGTAGCTCCGTATTCATTCGTTTGAAAGTGCCAACCCAATCGGCATAGAATCTGAAAATGCAGCAGTGACTGATAGTAGAAAAGATGTTTTTGAGATCATTGGAGAAAATGGAATGTAAATGTTTGATTTCATAGAAATAGAGTTGTAAAAGGGGTGTTTCTCAGTTGAATAATGGTGGTTACAGCCTCAGAAGTGGTAAAAAATGGCACATTCATTCACTTGAAAGTGCCTACTAGATTAGCCAAAACTGCCAAAGAAGAAGATGTATAGTAGTCGAACGATGTTTCCTAGGTTAAACCCTACAAATTAGGGTTTTAATTTGGGACTTGACAAACTTCAATTTAATTCATATTCTTCCAATTTCTTTTAATTCCACCTGTAAGTTTCTCTTGAACTCTTAATTTCATACAATTTCACCCTACCAAACTCAATTACCAGCCCCCGAATTTGAGCGTCTTTTATAATTTGATCCTTGATTTTTGATTTGTTCAATTGGACCTCTAATTGACCATCAAAATTTTATTTTTTTCAATTTGGCCATTGATTTCAATAATTTCAAACCCTGAAGTCTCACGCTTCTTACAAGTTGGTCTTTGATTTGGAATTTTTTCAATCAAGTTTCTAATCGCCCATCAAACTTCAATATTTATGTATTTAAGCCTCTAATTTGACCAAATTAACTCTTAAAATTTGTAATTCGACCCTTGCACTTTAATTTCTTCCAATTAAAGCCTAAATTGACTTAAATAATCAATTTTTCTTGCAATTAAGCTCTCAATAAATTCAATTAAACCTTGAAAAATTCTAATTGAGTTCTTAAACACACAATTTAGAATTTACCTGCTCAAAATTGAATTTTCTTTGCTAATAGTCTTTATTAGTTCAAAATATGGTGTCAAATTTTCAAATTTTATATATTTTGATCCTCTTCAACCAGTCTTTGGCAATTTCCTTAGCGTTCCGGTGTGTTCTTCTCAATTAAACCAAATTGTTGCCTTCAACTCAATTAACCTCAAATATCAATCTAGAGACCCTCTTTAACGAGAACTTTGGTATTTGTCTTTAGCTCAGTTAACATGAAATCCTAATTTGGTGATTCCCTTTAATCAGAACCAAAATGTTACCTTCAACTCGGTTAACCTAAAATCTCAATCTAGAGACCCCTTTTAACAAGAACCTTAGTCTTCATCTCGGTTAACCTGAAATACTAATCCAGTGATTCCCTTAAACAAAACCAATATGTTGTCTTCAGCTCGGTTAACTTGAAATCTCAATCTAGAGATCCCTTTTAACAAGAACCTTGGTCTTTGTTTTTAACTCGGTCAACCTGAAATCTCAATCTACCAATTCCCTTTAACCAGAACTAAAATGTTGCCTTTAGCTCGGTTAACCTGAAATCTCAATCTAGAGACCCCTTTTAACCAGAACCTTGGTCTTTGTCTTTAGCTTAGTCAACTTGAAATTCCAATCCAGCAATTCCTTTTAACTAGAACCAAAATATTGCCTTAGTTCGATTAACCTGAAATCTTAATCTAGAGACCCTTTTTTAACCAGAATCTTGGTCTTTGTCTTCAGTTAGGTCAACTTAAGATCCCAATTTAATGATTCCATTTAACTAGAACCAAAAACTGAAAAACAGCTCAGCTAACCTGAAATCTCAATCTGACGATTTTTTTAACCAAAACCAATAGCACGGTCAAACTGAGATCCTAATTTGGCGATCCTCTTTAACCAGAACCAAAATTTTTATCTTCTTTTTTAGCTTAGATGAACTGAAACCCTGAATCTCAATGATCCCCTTGAACTAGAGCTTTCTAAAGACTCTTTCTTTATCAGTCTTTTGACTCGTGTAAGTTCGATTTCAATAATGTTTTATGTAAAATAAAACTTGTGCAATGTTTTGGGGTTAAATTCGTATTCTTACCTGGTTTGGAAACATAGGTCCCACCCTTTCTTTGGTTTCCTATAAACTCCTTTTCTGGTGTGAGCTCGTTCATATGTTAGAAATTGTATGCTTGAGTTGGATCCGTTTCTTGTGCTGCCTTTCTTACCCATCACATTCTTAGGAAAAAGTCTCCAGCTTTTGTTTTTTATGGGGCCCTTTCTTACTCCATTGAATATATGTTTTGACATTGCTTCTTATAATGCTCTTGTTAATGCTTTAATTTTGCCTTTTCATTTTAAAGGCTTTTTGGTTTTATTTCAGCACAAAAATCTTTTTCAATAAGAAAATATTTTAATGTAGTTCTATTCATGAGAATTAAGATTTTCATTGTATGTATAAAAAAAAGTTCTTTAATCAATTCCTTTGAGGGTTTTATCAGATTTTAGAATGTAGGTCATCTTTAGGTTAGGCTTTTACCAGAGGTGACCTTCTGCTTCAGTTTTTTTTTTAAAATGTTTCAGTATTTACTTGAAGAAATTTGTGTAGAATAAAAGTTTTGTCTCATGTTAGAATTTATATTTTTCTTGCATGGATAAAAGTGGGTGGCTACTTATTTATCCCTTCGTGTGAATAGTAAGATCAATATTTATAAACCCAGGTTGTGTGCGCTTGATTAGAAAGGACTTCTAAAGACACGTAATGTAGGTTATAATTATGGGCTATGAAAGAAATGGATGTTTTTAGGCTCAAAAGGTTTTTAAGGGCTTTAAGGGATAAATTTCTTCAACCTCTTTTTCCTTGTGAAATCGTCTTATGGACTTCGTTTGGATATATTTTTTCTTTTTAATGAAGAGTCTTACTTCGAGATCTTTGCCTCAGTCTTAGAGTGTCATCAAACCATCATTTTCCTTCTTCTTTTTTTCTTTCCTTCACTTCTTTCTTTCCTTTTTTTTTTCTTTTTATATATTTTTTGTTTCCTCTTAGTCTTCCCCTTTTATGATGATGCCCTCTAGTGTTAGGTTCTGACTTTCATAGATTCATGTATGCATTTCAGCAGTTTGCTCCCATTTTCTTTTTGCCCCCAATGTGAGGTGTGGTCCTAGTCATGGTTTTTGTAAAGAAAAACTTATCTAGGTTCAAATTGAGACAACATGGTATATATTTTTAGAAAGTGAAGGGATAGAAAAGATGACCTTTCCTCATTTCAAACATTCATCATTAGTATTGGTAAACCTCATCCTTATCCTGAAAGAACTTGCGGGTGATTATAAAGTGACTACCAAACATTTATCCATGCAATTCAAAATGCTATTTAGAGACAGGGTTTTAGCTCATAGTTGGCTTTGGTTTGGTCACCTTTTAATCAAGAATTTCTTAAAAACTTATCTTGAGCATTTTTATGATCCATTTCTCGTACTTATGCACAAAGCCAGTTCTTTCAAGATCTTTCTTTTAGGAAAAGGATTCCAAATGTTATGAGATCATGCAATTAAAAAAACAAAAAAAAGGTTCTTTACACGACGAATTCATGGCCTAACTTTACTTTTATTGACTTGAGAGGAAATGAACAAATTATATATAATATCTTTTTATAGAATCATAATTCACAGGTCTAACTAGATCTTCTCCATCCATTCTAGACAACCTTAAAACACCTCATGAGAAAGCCTTCTTCACTACATAAGAACACTTGTAGTTTGGCACCCATTTGCTCTAATCTTCTCCTAGCAAAGACAATATTTTCTTCAGTACTAAATTTCCTTCCTGGAACATTAAAGGTCTAACCTTCTTATCATATGCTTTAGCCATCATTTTCTGGTAAAGTTGGTGATGACAAATCATAACTATCCTCTTCTCACTGATCAGGTTTAGCTGTTAATATCTCACTTTGGCCCATTCGACTTCTTTTAGCTCAGAATCTATCAATACTCTTTGTCACACCCGGACATCGCGACGACCCATTAAAACAATTATCTGAATAATGGAAAAAGAACAGATATCTGACATCTTATTCTTTTAGGGGAAAATGTCTTGTTTCAAGGAGTCGTCACCTAGTATTATGGTCACTGGGAACCCTAACTGGTCAAAAGAGATTCTATGGTACAGAACTGGTTATGCGAAAGGGAAGATACTGTCACCCCTTAAGCGTCCTACTTGAGGCAAACTGCATTGCTAATTTTGTCTAAAATTACTATAGGTTTGTTTGTGTTTTGTTCTTATGGTCATACTATAATATTCATGACTCTGGCGTCAATGAATATTCACTTATGAATATTTCCAACTCTGGCGTTGGTAAATATTGTGCAATCCACAAAATACTGTATTCCTGACTCTGGCGTCAGTGAATAAACCCACAAAAAATCTGGATAAAAAACTATTTTTGATTGTGTTTGTTTTTTTATTTTGGATGGGTCTGACCCAACCTCCCCGATCTGGTCACTAGCCTAAGCTAGTGATCCGGTTGAGTAGCAGGCGTGCGTGACAACGCACGCCTGCTACAGGAACAAGTGAATTATAATTCACAGCTACGTGAATTATAATACAGGAAGGGAAACAACTCACTAGCGATGGATGGAGCCGCAGCCGGAAGAGAAAAGAGGAAGCTGACCACAGTGGGGCAAGATCTTCTCCCGATCGAAGAACTAATAGACGCTGGCCGGAAAAGCACGGTGGGGAGAGAGGAGTGCCTGTTGGAGCTTGTAGTCTGCTAAACTTGCTGGAGTCGCTAGAGCTCTTCCACTGCTGTTGGATTGAGCTCGTTCATGGCTGCTGGTGCGAAAGAGAGCTTCTAAATGTTGATATTTTTTATAGGGTCTTAGTTTTTCTTCCTTAGTTTGTCATTCCACTTTCACTTGATAGATAATCAACATTGAATTATCATATACATCTATCTTTCTAATTTTAAGCTCCAATGCAGATTTTAAAACAAGGATGCAAGTCTCATACTCAGCTATATTGTTGGCGCATTCAAATTGTAGTTTAACTAAATCTAGGTACTGCTTCTTATCATGAGAGATTATTACTGCGCCAACTCCATTTCTATATACATTTATTACCCTCTAGAAATACATGGTCCATTAATCTGTCTTTTTTTCTTCTTTCTCAATTAACATTATGTTTTCATCAGGAAAATCAAAATCCAATAGCTCATAATCTCTAATGGCATTGTCAGCTAGATGGTCAATAATTGCACTTCCTTTCACAACCTTTCTCACCATATGCACTATGTCGTATTATGCTAACAGAACTTGTCATCTTGCTATTCAACTTGATAGATAAGGCTTGTCACAAATATATCTCAAGGGATATACCTTTGAAATCAACCACATAGTATGATACAACATATAATGTCGTAATCTTTTTGCCACCCATACCAACGCATAACATAACTTTTTATTCACTGTGTATCTAGACTCACATTCCATGAACTTCTTACTTAGGTAATAAATGATTTTTTTTTCTTTCTGGTTTCATCGTGCTGGCCTAGTATATATATCACATAGTTGTTTTAGTCAATGTCAGATATAGTATCAAAGGTCTTCCTGATACTAGAGGAACAATCAAATACAAGTTTTGTAAGTACTAGATTTTATTGAAGGCTTCTTCACACTCCTCAATCTAAGTTCCATGATTCTTTTTTGTCAATAGCCAGAAGATAGGCTCACATGTTATTGTTAGCTAGGATATGAACCAGGCAATATAGTTCAACCTCCCTAAGAATCCTCTCACCTCTTTCTCTGTCTTAAGAGATGACATAGATTGAATGACCTTCACTTTATTAGGATTCACCTTTACCCCTCTGTCACTCACCATGAATCCTAGCAATTTCCTGGACTTAACTTCAAATAACATTTTATAGGGTTGAGCCTTAGTTTGTACTTCCTTAATCTATCGAATAATTTCCTTAAAATCTGGACATGACTCTATCTTTTCTTAGACTTGGCAATCATATCATCTATATACACCTCGATTTTCTTGTGCTTCATATCATGAAATAAAGTCATCATGACCCTCTAGTAGGTGGCCCTGCATTCTTCAGCCCGAATGACATCACCTTGTAGCAGAATATCCTCCAAGGCGTGACAAAAATTGTTTTTTCATTATCTTTTGAAGCTATTTTTATCTAGTTGTACCCTGAGAAGCCATCCATGAAGGAACACGTGAAACTGCATGCAACATTGTAGACCAAAACATCTATATGTGGCAAAGAAAAGTCATCTTTAGGGCTAACCTTGTTCAAATCCCTAAAATCCATACAAACTCTGATCTTTCCCTTCTCATTTGGTATGACAACTATGTTAGATTTCCATTGAGGATATTTAACTATTTCTAAAAAACCAGCATCCCATTGTTTTTCAATCTCTATCTTGACTTTGATTAGGATGTTAGGATAAGTTCTTCTCAACTTTTATTTGATCGGTTTGCATCCTTCTACTAGCGGTATTCTGTGTACTACAATATCCATATCCAAACCAAGCATATTCTCATAGGACCGACAAAAACATTTGTATATTCTTGTAATAAGGTAAAAACAACTTTTCTGCTCTATCTTCGGGAGTAATCGAGGCTCCTATTTTTAGTTCATTCTTAAATTGATCATTATCTATATTTATGGTTTCAAGTTCTTCCGTAGCGAGATTCCAGGTCTATTCACATTGCTCCATTAATTTTATGAATTCCTTGATATTATTTTCATCACCCTCTTCTTTTTCCATAGCTACTATATATTTGTTATGGTTTAACCATTCATTTTTGGTGTAAGGTGTATGTGGTGTTATAGAAGATCTGCTTTCAGGTTTCCTGAAAGTAAAAATTGTTCAGTGTAAATATGCGAGTGAAATAATATAAATAAAAGAAACAATTTGGAAAATACATGATTTTATTATTTAGAAAAGGTAGACTCTACAACAAAGGCAAAATCTAGTTGACATCGTGAGCCTTAAATGTTAACCAGGAAAACAAAGCAAGCAATAACAACGTCATTTTGAAGCTTTCTGGGTCACCTAATTTTGAAACTTTTTGCGTTTAGCCAGCTTTCACATGAAGGTTTTATTAAAGTTCCAAAGTGTGGACGGTTAGCTGCGATAACACTTCATCTTCCTTTTCAAACTCTGTCTTCTCATCATCTTCTTTAACCTTATCCTTCTACAAGGTGTTTATGTTCATAGTTGAGAGTTCCTAACCAAGGCTTTCTAGTCTTTTATCAGGTTGCATTACATATGCAACCTTTGGGAATGAAACCCTAATAAGAGGGATGGACTACTTTTCCTCTTCGGGCTATGTTCCCTCAATTCCTGCCATTCTTGTCTCTCTTTTCACACCAGCAACCCATCTGTAATTCTTTTTTTTTTTGGGCTTATATCCAAGCTTGAATCTTGGATCAACACATTTGACCTTCATCAAATTAACCCTTTCTAGCATTCTAGTGTCAAGGTCATGTTGAAATGGAATTCCATGTTTCAAGAAGCATTTAGCTGTTATCTTTACTACTTTTGAAACCCTTGGTATTCTCAGAATTGTGTTCTCAGGAACTCGCACAGTGTTTACAATTTAAAAAGCATGAATGTCTATATCCTTGTAGTCTCTTACTTCTATAAATGGCACAACCATGCTTTTTATCATGAGAAATGTTTCTTCAGCCTTAATAGTCACCAGCATTCCATTCATGATGTACTTCAAACATTGGTGTAATGATGAGTTTACTGCCTTAGCTATATGAATCCAAAGTCTTCCCAACATGCTATAGGAAGGGTTGATATCCATAACTTGTAGCATCACTAAGAACACTTGTGGCCCCACATATAGTTCCACTTTCAGAGTTTGAATTATTTGTCTGGGTGAGCCATCATATGCTATCGTCATCATGGTGTTAGGTTTTATGTGCGATTCATCAACAAAAAAAATTTTCAGCATATGTTTTGGCCGCACATTGAGGGCTGAACCATTTTTTATGAGCACTTTACCTATAATACAGTATTTGCATCTGACGGTGATGTACAGGGGCTTGTAATGTCCAGTTCCCCCAACATCCAGCTCGTCCTCCGTGAAGTACAAGTAATTAGTTGTATGAATCCTCCCTAGTAGATGTTTTATGATTTTCTGCTTAATATCCTGAGGTATATAAGCCTCATTCAACACTTTTTGCAGGGCATTTTGGTATAGTTCAAAGCTGAGTATTAAGGAAATAAAGGAGATTTTAGCTGGAGTTTTCTTAAGCTGATCTACTATGCAGTATTCACTGTGCTTTATCAACTTCAGGAACTCATTTGAGTCTTCCTCAATCACAGGTTTGTTAACCTCAAGTTCTTTGTCAAAGCTTGTTACTTCCTTGCCTTTAGCTTTCCTTAGCTCTTCACGCGTGAAGCAACGACCACTCCGGGTCAGCCTACTGATTTTAGCTTGGAATAAGGGAGCATGAGTCTTGATATTAGAGGTATAGCCATAATTAGCCCATTGATTGGTGGTTGGATCCTACACACCTCCAACGGTTTCCCTTGACTTTTCATCATCTTTACCTCATTGCTAACCTTTATAGTCTTTATCCTTAACTCTCATATGGTTACCATTCTTGTCATTTTTTGGTGGAACTCAATGCAATCCTCAATGTGAAGTCCATTTGCTTCATGAAACTCATAATGGTCATTGTCCCTCGGGTGATGTTCAACATTCCTTTTCAAAGATCGTGATTATTCAAGCACGTCATATAATTTTTTTCGTGGATACCTTCGATACCATGTCCTTGATCCCGACTTCCACCATACTTACTCCATTGTTTCATATAGCATGGTTAGGTAACAAATTTGAATTAACGTTGCGTAAATCTTCAAAAGTTACCCATCCTATCTTGATGAGTTCCATCAACTTTTTCTTGAAGGCGTAATAAATTTCAATACCATAGCAGGGATTGCTAGCATGGTATTCATAAGTAAGACCTGGCTTACACCAGACATGAAATGGTGGTTGCATTAGTGGTATAGGGATATGAGCTATATGACCAATACTCAACAGTTTAGCATACAAATCTTTCAAAGGCATTGATAGAGGTGGTAGTTGTTTCAGGGTATTTCTTGTGTTTTTCCTTTAGTGGTTGCTCTGGTTATTTGCTTGATTGGTTTCATTCGAAGCAAAAGGCTTGGCAAAGTTAATGCTGGTAACCTGAGAGGTATGTGTTTGTGGGTTATGGTAGTTTACCTTTTTGCCTTTATACCTGCCTTCCAGGCTGTTCACTTCATTCTCTCTCTTTTTCCCAACGAAACCTTTCTTTTCCACCGGTTTAGCTATGCATCAAGACTTAATCCCTTGCTCTATTCTTTCAGCAATACATACAACATCATAAAAATGCTAAGATAAGCTACCCATTAAATGCTCATAATAAGGGGATATGAAGGTGTTGGTGAACAAATTCACCATCTCTGTCTTTATTAAAAGGGGTGGACATACGTGGACTCGTCCCACCACCTTTGCGCATAGGCCTTTACTGACTCTTGGCTTTTTTTTCTCCATTGACATTAGGCTTGTTATGTTAGGAGAAATTTCCAAGTTAAATTTGTATTGCTTAAGGAAAGTCTCGGCCAAGTCTTTCCATTTCTTGATCCTGGTATTGTTTAGTCTTATTTACCAACTCAAGGCGGACGTTGTGAGACTATCCTAAAAAAAAAAATCAACATCTTATCATTATGGATTACCTCAGTCATTTTGTTGTAGTAGGACCGAAGACGAGTGTTTAACCATTCTAACTCGGTGTACTTAATGAAATCGGGTACCCTAAAATCTTTTGGCACCACAATGTTCGACACCAAACATATTTCAGCCGCTCGTATGGGGTCAAACAAATCATTTCCCTCAACTTCCCCCAATCTCTCTTCTAGAGCAGAGAACTTGCCATGGTTTATAAGACCGGTAGACCTATCATCAGAAGGTCTTTCTACTGTTAGATCTATAGTGACTTGAGGTTGAGTTGGTTGGAAGGGGGGAACTGGGACAAAGTGATGTTCAGTTACTTAGTTTGTTCCCAGGTTCCAAGATGTGTGAGGGGCATGGACTGCTGGTGTCTCTATAGGAGGTTGTGCAGACGTTCCCTCCCTATTCTTGGCTCTTAAAAGTTGCTTTAGTAGACTAGTCATCTGAGCAACTTCATTCTTCATGAACTCTAACTCATTCTGGTAATGCGCTTCCAAATGAGCTCTCTCCTCATTTTTCATTCTCTTTCTTAGTTAGGTGTAATGAACCTTAGACGAAGGACCTATGTTTCTCAATCTATAATGCGTATGACAGAACGAGTAATTAAAATTCATGATTATGTAACGTGAATGCATGATGCGTATGTTAATGTATATTGGATATGAATTTGCTTTTTCCAGGCTGATATATGACCACCATTCGGGTAAGGTTTTTTTATCCTTTCATTGCTATTGAGGCAATTTAATATGAGTCAATGCTTAATAAATTTATACTTATTATAACAAGATGCTGCTCAAAAGATCAGGTCTAAGCCCTTTTCATTAATATTCAAAGAAAACTTCTATATTTGAAAGTTAGTCTACTCATCATCATTTATAGGGAGAAAGGGAAAGCCCTTGTTCTCTATATCCATAAGAAAAACATCAGTTTCAACCATGCTTTGTTGATATCAGTGAACATCACTCCCAACTTGTCAAGTATTGTGGCAAATTCTTTGGGCGTAGACAATAGCTTAGTCAATCTTCTCATCCATGTTACTCATCTTTTCTGAGAGTAACATGTTGCTCCTATATATGATGTATACCCCTAAGATGTCTTGTGACCAAAACGAACGTGTAGCTGACATATCTGGTTACTCCAATTAGAGGCACCCACTGTCTTTGCCCATAACTCATCAAATAATTTGTTTCTCTCATCCACAAAGCTTTCCACTTAACTTCTCCTTGCGGGATTCCTTACAATTTCACTTTCCATTTTTCCTCACTCAGATCCTTCCACCCTTCATCTTTAACTATCTCTAATGGTTTTTGACTAAACTACCATAAATTGTTAAATATCAGCTTCTTGGTTTCTATATGTCTAATTAGCCATATGTATAACAGTTGTTCACAACATCTTATAGATCCTTTGCCAACTTTCCTATAATAAGTGAGTGTCAAGACAATTTCTACTAATATTGCTACGGTGGGATTTATCTGACTATTTTTGTATTCAATAAAAGCTGCAACCATCTCTAAACTGATTATTCCTATTAGGTTTGGAAATAACACCAACCTAAATGTTGTTACCCATTTTTGGGTTCCCACACAAAAAATGAAAAAAAAAACATAAAAACTCTAATGCGTTGACCCGAATGGGATGACTTAACTGAGTTGACCCCAAAACAAAACAAAATAAAGACCGAAACCCAAAACAGATTCAACATAAGTAAAAACATAAAAACTAAAAAAACTCTCAATAAAAACAGATCAAACACATAAAGAATGAAGAACACTAAGAACATTCAAACCTAAACCTAACAATATAAACATTAAACCAGACTATATTTGAAACAATACAAGGCAAAGTTTTATTCGCAATCATACATGGGTCAATAATCCAGTGTCATTTTGCTTCAATAATAACTCAAACATAACAATTTTAGAAAAATAGGTTTTGGTTCAAAACCAAAACTTTAAGATTAAAAACCAATAAAAACGTGTTGTTGATGACAATGAACACCATATTATTGCTTAATCATGCATAAAGAAGGTTTATGTGTAAAGAAAATGACCAAAAATGGTCTAAATCAAGGGGGTTAAGAAAATATTCTTCTTAGGAACACGAAAAATACCGCCTTAAACCTAGAAAACCCAGCCAACTCTACAAAACCAGAATGGCCATTTTTTACCTATAAAACATATTATCTTAGTTCCAACAAGACATATTATCAAAACCAAGTGTACTTGAATCAAAAGACTCAAATAAAAAAAAACAACAAATCATTATAAAAATGCATCAAATTCCATTTGCCAAAAACAGCCTAGCAATTTGGGATTCAAAATGTCTTTCTAAACCTTCAACATGAACCAAATAACACTCATAAACCCAGAAACATACATTAACTAAACTATAAAAACATCATAACCTTGCTGCCACATTTGACAAATTTCAAATCAAACTCAAATGTAAACATAACGTATTAAGGTAATCATCAACATGCTAACACATTCAAAACATTGCATTTAAACAATAAAAATCAATCCAGCAGGTCTTATGGACTCCACTTTCAAGGTTTGCAGGATATACCTTCCAAGCTTGAAATCTTCAAATAAGAAAGGATTTCTAATGTTGCCTTCCTTCTTCTTCTTTTTTTGTATCTCCAAACCCAACAAAAACAAATTGAATCTTTGAGATCGTGAACTTGATTTGATTGCTTAAACCTCAACCAAAAATTTTCTCCCCTTGCTTTTCCTCCCTTTCTTCCTCTCCCTGAGTTCGTGATTCCCTCCTTTTATAGGTTGATTTGAGACCTTCTAGATGAGTTTGTTAGGGTTCTAACAAACAAAAACTAGGCTAGTTTTACCACAGGATCAATTGTTTTTTATTTAAGTTGTTTTGTAACAAACTTAGAGGCCAAGGTGAAGTGTTATTGGCCATTTGATCTTGAAAGAATGGTTTTAAACCCTTGATAAGAACCCTCTGGAGTTGCTTAGGTGTGAACACACAAATGAGTTGAGTGGTTTTGTGTAAATGGGTGTTTTAGTTAAGACTAACTGGGTTGGCCACTTTATGGCTTTGACGAAGCAACTTCGATGTCAATGTTACTTGAGAGCACCTGATCATGGTAGAGGAGGTGCATACTATTATGTTGGATCCAATCTTACTCAATTTGAAGGTCTGTAGCTCCACATTCATTCGTTTGAAAGTGTCAACCCGATCAACATAGAATCTAAAAATACAGTGGTGGCTAATCTTGGACAAGATGTTTTTGAGATCATTGGAGAAAATGAAATGTAAATGTTTGATTTCATATAAATAGGGTAGTAGAGGGGGTGTTTCTCAGTTGAATGATGGTGGTTACACCCTTAGAAGTGGTCGGAAACGCCACATTCATTCACCTGAAAGTTCCTACTCGATCAATTTAAGATTCGAAAAACTTCAATTTCATCCCTATTCTTCCAATTTCTTGTAATTTCACCCATAAGTGCTTTCTGAACTCGTAATTTCATATAATTTTACCCCTACCAAACTCAATTGCCAACCTTGAATTTGAGTGTCTCTTATAATTTGGTCCTTGGTTTTTATTTGTTTAATTGGACTCTCAATTGACCTTTAAACTTTCAATTTTCTTTAATTTGGCCCCTGATTTCAACGATTTCAAACCCTGAAGTCTCGCGCTTCTTACAAGTTGGTCCTTGGATTTGGATTTATTCAATCAAGTCTATAATCGCCCATCAAACTTCAATATTTATGCATTTAAACCCCTGATTTTACCAAATTAACTCTTAAAATTTACAATACGACCCCCAGACTTTAATTTCTTCCAATTAAAGTTAAAATTGACTTCAAGAATCAATTTTCCTTGCAATTAAACCCTTAATAAATTCAATTAAAACTTTCAAAAATCTAATTGAGTCCTTAAACATATAATTTTAAATTTTCCTCCTCAAAATTAAATTTTCTTTGCCAATAGGGTCTTCATTACTTGAAAATATGCTATCAAATTTTCCAATTTGGTATATTTTGATCCTTCTCAACTAATCTTTGGCAATTTCCAATTTTGTATATTTTTATCTTTCAAAAAATGGGTAACAACATGAATGTTTATTTGAGATTGCGATAACGTTATAGAAAGCAGATAGAAACATATTATAAAGACTAGTTCAAAATCAATGTAATATTGAATGATAAAATCGAACATAAAGAGATTCAATCGAAAGAAAAAAAAAATTGGAAGATCTTTTTTTTTAAAAAAAAAGAAGAAAAATAAAGGCAACTCCTTTACTATTCATATGAATAGTAAAGGAGTTAGGTTGATCCCAATTATTTTAGTAGGGTTAGGTTGATCCCAATTATTTTAGTAGGGTAGGTAATAGATAAATTAAGCTAATTTAATCTTGAATTTAAAGAGAAAAAGTGACTATAATAGATAAATCAAGCTATTTTAATCTTGAATGAATTATAAGATGAGCAATGTGTTCGAAATGTAAGGTCCACTCAACATTTTTTTTCCTTTGTTTTGTTGGGAGATCAATTTATCTGACTTGAAAGATTTAATTTCATTTAGGATAATACTAGTTATTTGACCCACGCTTTGCCACGGGTTGGATAATTTTTTAGAAAAAAAAATATGCAAGCTTTCAAATTCTTTTTTTTTACAAAAAAATCCTAGTTATAAATAAAAAAGCCTACGCATGCATTCAATTAAATAAATCAAGAATTATCTTTGCCAATAAATGCAAAAAAAAGAAGTGTTAACGTGTCTATTAGACTTGCCTAGCTGTAGGTCGAATAATTTTTTTCTAACAAAAATAAATTAATGTGTGGGTATTATTTGTATTTTTTTTATGGCGAGTAAAATACATAACTCTGAATCAAAAAGTCAATGCTTATATATAATAAAATATAATGAAGATCATATGTATTAATAAAAACATGTAAGATCTCAAACTCATTTTGATTGTAGTAGAAAAATAGGACAATGTTGCAATTGCTACATTGAAACACTATTTCTTTAGTCTTTTTATAATAATTTTTTTAAAAAAAAGTGTAAATAAAAAAATAAATTACAAATGAATGACAATAAGAACAAAAAGAATGGTATGAAAAGGTCAAGTGTAGAGTGATAAATATTCCAAGTGTAAAGAATACAAAATAATATTTTTTCTAAAAAAAAGTGTAAAGAAAAAAAAGGAAAAAATAAAGATAAGAAAAAAAAAGGTGATAAATAGGCCAAGTGTAAAATGATAAAATTATCAAGTATAAAGAGAACAAATATAGAAAAAACTTGTTTTCTTTTAAAAAAATTGCTCAAGTGTTGTTATTGTATTTTAAATCACAAAAAGAAACCCATGACCCGATATCATAGAAAGAGAACTAAAAAAAATAATGATCGTCAATCCTCGGGAATCAAAATGTAGAATGCAGGAAAAAATCAATAAAAAAAGCTTTTATAAAACAAAGCATTAGCAAAACCAAGTGAGGTTATCAAAACCCGTGAGTAGGATCATGTGGACAAGATAATCAAATAGAAGGCAAAACAAAAAAAAAACAAAAAAAAAGTTTAATTTTAAAAATAATTGGATTTTGAAAGACAAAATAAAAAAAAGGATAAAAAAGTACTTTGAAAGAAACCTAGGCCACACGGATAAACGAAGCTCCTTTTTTAAAAATGAACAACTTCAAAGAATGTAATCGGAAAAGAAAACGATACCAACCAGTGTAAATTTTTCCACCTGTGACCCTGGGTATTGACTAAACTGGAAGCATCGTTTCTAGAAAGCAACTATTTTGAAACTTGGATGTTTGACCCAGATCGGGCCGAGCTTCAAAATAAATTGAGAAAGAATTGATCAAGTGTAAGACTATCAAAAACCCGGGTTGACCCATGTTTCGGTTTGCCCGAGGAAAATCTATTCAAAACATGGTCAAAACTCATTGACTATTTTCCTTTCTTATTTTTCAAAATGGTATCATTTTGATTTTTTTTATAAAATAAAAGGATTTGGTTGGCTTAGGTTAACTCGAGTCAACCCACTCGACCCGTAACCCGATCATTGTCCCAGATTGACTCTTGGGTAGGGCTTGTAAACAATGGGAAAAACCTAGAAAATCAAATCTCAATAATTAAAATGTCGAATGATGAAATAAAAAAAAACTAAAGGATAAAAAAATAGCAATTAAGAGAATAAGGACCTCATTTCAAAAAATAAAATTGAGAGGACAAACAAAAATCTTAAATTAAAGGGAAAAATTGAAAAAAAAATTCAAATTAACAAATGAATCCAAAACAAAAAAAAAAACAATTTCCAACGAAATGACTAAAGCCAACCTGATACAACCTTTAGAATTTTGTAACACGGATCATGAGATCGGATTACAACATAAAAGTCTAACTTGAAAAAATAACAATGTAAAATTCATAACCAATCAAAATAATTAGGGATAAACTTGAAAAAATAAATTTAAAAAAAGTGATTTAAAAAAATATAGATTTAAAGAGAAAGATAATCAAATCTGATAGAAAAATAAAATAAAACCAAATCATAAGGGAAATTCAATCTAGAAAAAGGATAAGAACTAACTAAAAATAACAATCAAAAGAATAAAGACCATATTTGATATAAAAATAAAATTTCAATGGATAAAATTCAAAGACAAATCAATTCAATAAAGGATTCAAGACTAAATACATCACAATTAAAAGAATGAGAACCAAATCTAATATAAAAACCAAGTGCAAAAGGAATTTTTAAAAAAATAACTTGATAAATGATTCAAGACCAGTTACACTACAATTAAAAGAATGAGGACCAAATCTGACATAAAAATCAATTATGAAGGGATGAAATTGAAAAAAAATTAACTCAATAAATGATTCAATGCCAAATACTTTGCAATCAAAAGAATGACATAATTTAACTTAACAAACAAATAGCCAAACTCTCTTGGTTTTTTTGCAATAGGCAGGATGGTTTTCTAAGAGGAGAGAGGGGAGAGAGGGAGGGAGGGAAAAAACCCTGAGAGCTCCTCCGCTTGCCTCCTCGCACACTCACCTCACCACCATGCTTGAGGTGGCGAGGCGCATCGAACGTCGCCCTGGAAGGAGGCATTCAGTGCTATTTTACCGCTGCACGCAACACCTACTTGTTGGCGCGTGCCTAACATAGGTCAGCTATTTTTTAATATAAATAATAATTTATATACATAAAAATACTTAATTACCGCTGACCCCATCTGATATTTACAACAAAACCATATTAAAATGACAAAAACACTCCTATATAAGCCTTATTTTTTTCAAAACCCATGGGTAATTTTGTATTTGTACTATTTAAAAAAAAAAGACAAAGAAACCTCTCAATACATATATATTTTTTCCCTCCCAAGGGCATAGCTGTAACTTCATTGTTTAAGGTTTTTTTTTTTTTGAAAAGACAAGAATCTCCCACCCAAATGTTAAAATTTTGTGCCCCGAAAGGCAAATAAGTATTTATATTGTAGCAAAAAAATATGAACGGGCCATTTTATCCTCAATTATTTTTTTAATAGCAAATATATTCCATGAAAAAAGATAATTTTGCTCCTAATTGCATGCTTATCTAGTTTTTTTGACAAGGATAATTTTATTTTTATATTGTTCCAATCCAGTAGTTTAATGAATGGTGAAAGACTGAGATAATGATATGAATGGAGGCATTGCAAGTCCTTTACAACTGTTGGAGTCAAAGGATACGGAAAAGTGTTGAGCAAGTACTTAGAGGGGATAATAAATAATTACATGTTTCTAACGCATTGATCGTGGTAGGGGAACATGAGATGTGTTTGGTGGTGTTTTTTTTATATCATAGACCTGGACATGATTTATGGGTAGACAGTAGCTCTCAGGAGCTGAACCATAATGGAAAGCCTGCTAACTCGAGTTCTTCTAAATATTTAGTGGTTGAGCATAATTCAGTTACGGTTTCAATACTTTGAAAAGCCTCTTCAAGGTGCGTTCTCCTTGAAACTTCTATATGTATTTACTTGCAAATTGTACTTGATATGGTCAATCTATTGATGTTTTATGGTTTTGGTGATCTGAAAAAAATTACCACTTCCCTTATTAAAGTTAGATGCTTACCATTTCTTTTTTATCTCGTTAAAGCCTGTAAATTCAAGGCAAAGTTTGTCTTCGCAGTTACATAACAATCCAAGTCAGAAAAAGAATATAATTCATCTCATACTTCATCACCCACAGCTTGGTGCCGCTGTATTTGGCTATAATTAACCTTTCTTGTTAAAGCCA
>Ga0307515_10004785_pt1 | contig 27710 bp, 22 predicted proteins | sample 17_EM_MG_FD_194513 | JGI IMG/M metagenome (GOLD analysis project Ga0307515, IMG submission 194513) | Populus trichocarpa ectomycorrhiza microbial communities from riparian zone in the Pacific Northwest, United States - 17_EM | ecosystem: Host-associated > Plants > Roots > Unclassified | place... | reverse complement strand
CAGGCACGATAGGACCGGTACGAATATGGCCTGGTCCCCTGTTCTGGGTCTTCCTATTGTTTAACCCACAGTCCCAGGTTAGGACCTTCGTTCTCAGGCTCCTGCTCGTATCGGCTAGATACTCAAGAGATTATCCACTGTATTTCTGCAGTTTGCTGCATGGCGGGCGGCAAGGAATTACGCTGTTCCTTGTCCCTCCCGGAAATGTCGCGGGCCTAGCAGATGATATCCGGAAGGCCTCACGTTTTCTAAACGTCCAATGCGAGCAGGCCATTGTGGCTGGTTCACCGAGCAAATACGCCCCATTAAGCCAGCTGAAACATGAGACTGATGAAGTACTAGCGAAAACAGTGGTCGTATGCTCAAAAAGCCTCTTAGCTTTCCTGCCGGAAAAACGATATCGACCTTTTCTAAGAGGTGCATGAAGACTCAACAGAAGCTACTCGTCCCAAATCTCCACCCCCCCCGTCCCGCGGTTATTTACGACAAACCATCGCTAGCCGTACGAAGCAAAATCTTCCAACCCGTCCTCCTCGATCTCCGTCAGTGGTCACGGTTCCAAGTTATGTTCTTCGCTGTCACCGTTCTCAGTCTCGTCCTCCCTGGAGCTGCTAATCAGCATTTCCGGTTCACATTGCCCTCGTTGAACCTGTAACCTCCTCCACTTTCGAATATGGATCTCAGAAGGATGCGCCTACTCGTGATGGATTTATCTAGATGTGGAAATCAGAGTCACACACCCCAACGATCCCAAGCTTGGTTAAATATTTACTGCGAGGGATTTGCTACTCCACCAGCCTAGTGTCCCCCTGTTGCTCGATCACCTCACAGTGGAGATGGTAACTGCGGCTTGAGAGCACGACATCAATTTCAATCCAGATGAAGAGGTGCTGATGACGACAGAGCCAGTTCCGATTGCTGTAAGGGCTCAGCGTCATTTGAAGCGCATAGTGGAGGCTCTGAGCTTGGATGGGGGAAGGAAAACCTACTAGCATATTACACCTCGTGAGCAGGATTTTGCACCCACTACGCCGTCAAAGCGCAACGCATCTCCTTTCGATACTGCACGGTCAGGTTAGCGCCGGAAGTTCAACTTCGACCATTTGCCAACACCCACGGGACGATTCAAAAGGCGCCCCATCAGCTCGCCTGTAATTATGGATGTGAAGACAGGGTGGAATTCGACACTGGAGTTGCTTGAGCAAGCATACCGATTACGAGAATTCACCCGCGAGTGGCTCCAAAATCCAAAATACAGTGATTACCGGCCACTCTTCACAACACAGGATGAATGGACCATCGTCAAGTACGTCACGGAAGTTTTAAGGCCATTCCAATTCTGGACCCTGTGGATGTCGAAAAGGCATACGGTTACTCTGCATCACGTTATCAGTGTCTACAATGACATGTTCGATCATATGGATGGCGTTATGCAAGCTTTAGCTAGGAAGAAGACGCAATGGAAGGAAGACTTGTACTTCGCCGTGAAGTTTGCGCGACAGAAGCTGTCCAAATATTATGCTGAAGTGACTCCATCGACGGGTATGCTTCTCATTTCAGCACATATCCTGGATCCTTTCCGGAAGTTGCGATTCCAAACGCCACCAGCGGCTAACTCTGGGCTCAACACCACTGGATGGTAATCTTCGTGACAACAGTTGCGATAACGATACTCCATTGGTTCAGATGCGGCGGAAAAGAATGGATAGCAGCCCGTCAACTTGAAACGTTTCCCAGTCCGTGCCAGGTGCCCTGTCCCCCGCCGTGCCGTCCTCCATACCGCCCTGAGCTTCATCCGCCGCCAAATCTTGCTCACCAGCTATATGACAGACAATTTCACATCTCTCTTTTTTATTGCTCTCAACAGGTTATGAGCCCAGCGCTTTAGCCTTCGAGTTCTAGTGGAATCAACACCTATTAGTAGAGTTGTTATCGTTTCCGAACCTCTGGTTGCAAGCGGGGACGAAGGGTACCGGGTGGGAGCTCCGCCATCTAGCCGGCTCGCCCGGAGACGGAGGTGTTATTAGGCTCTGTTATACTCTAGTTAGAGTGAATACAGTATGAATAAACAACAACAACAACGTCTGGTTGCAACGGCAGTATCCGGATCCACTACAATTCCTGCAGCCTCAGATCCCCTCGGTCCCATGTATGATTTTAGCCCCAATCGGCCGACTCGGCATACCTCACGCGTTTCGACAACTTCCTCCGAGACTGGCGGGCTTGTCAGAAGAGCTATGAGAAGATCATGGCGCCATCTACTCACTGTCTCTTGTGATTGCTCTCAATAGGCCTACGATATCGTCACCGGAGAAGAACTTCTACCCGTCGGTCACGGACAGGCTCTCCGTACGCAGCAACAAGACTGGCATGAACGAGCTAACGACTCCATGGTGCGTATCTATCTTGGGTGCTTATCTATCTTGGGTACTTGTGCTCCGATGACATGCTCGCGCTCATCGACGATATCATTAATTTCATCGAGATGGTAGGGCCTATGGAAGTACGTCACCGGAGAAATGCGCGTCCCAAGACCACCGATCGTGTCATCATCGATAGCTAGTGAAATCTCGACAACTCCGATAGCTGCCGGGCCTCGAACCCGAATCGACCGTCTCGGCATATCTCACACGATTCGATCACTTTCTACGAGTTGCAAGCCAAACATGCAGAGAACCCGAGTTAGCAAAGTGATGCCTCAACCGCGCATACTTTAACCGCCTCATCAAGTTAAGCCGGAAGTCAAAGGCCAACAAGTGGTCTAACATCTTTACCGCAGGAGTTTTGCGCAGGGCTTCTGTCAAGACAATTCACTCTTTTCATCTTCTTTTCATCTCCATCTCACGCGGCTACTAAGTCGGTGCCCTATATACACTTGCCTTTCGACGATCTCTCCTATCAATCAACCAATTGGATTTGGCCGGGTATACGGACATATTTGGGACGGTAAACCATATCAAGCCTACCTACAGGTCCCCAACCATCTCATCTCCAAGCCCACTTGACGCAAACACAGAGTCAAAGTCCACCCGATGCCAATACTAGATCATCTCTATTCCAATTCAAGCCGAAAGCGTTAGCGACAGTCTGAACAACCACGCCCTACTTGCAACTTCTGCGAGAATGAAGGTCACCGACAAAGATCATTGCTGGGAGCTGTGTTCGAATTCGTGGAGTTCTTATCTTGGTATTATTATTGCGGGCACAGCCTAGAGTTCATAGTCTATTTCTTTATTTAAGGAGTTTCCGGCATGAGTGACAGTGGCTTATTATCGTTATTATCTTGTCGAGTGCTATTCATTGTTATCTTTGTGTGTTTACGGGGATGGTGTAGGTTTCTAGCGAATTTCCTTCACTACGGCTTTTACTGGCCGGCTAGATGGGTCCTTCGTCTGTGGCTTTCTTTTCTGCATACTTTGTTCTGAAATTCTTGGTGCTGGAGCTCAGTAAGGGGGGAAGAAGTGTTGAATTTTCGGGTGGTGGGTGGCGAGTGGTATAGGTGGCACCGGCATACCCGAGGATATACCTAAGGATTCTTTGTATATATTTCGAAGCTTTTCTCTCTTCTCTTTGTACCATAGTCGATGCACACGGTTCTCTCCTTTATGTTGCATTAGCGTTGATAATTTGTACTATTACAGTGAAGGCCTAGGCAATGATACTCTCAAGAATCTATTGATTCTGGGGGAAGTTAGCCCGTAGTCTTCTCCACCGACGGTCTCCAAACGACAATCTTGTTGTGCTGAACCATTTGTCTTGACCGAACTGAACTATCTAACTCAAGTCACCCTAGGGTACGCGTTTTTGGTAGTGCATTACGACGGCCTGGAGTGACAAAATCGCCATAACTTCGAACTCTCAACGTTAACTTCCAACTGCCAACTGCCCACTCGCTTGCATGCCACCCCCACCCCCAACCCTTTCAGATGTTCAACTATAGCTTCGCTTTCTAGGCGAAAAATAGAGGGGTATATTTGAGATATATTGATAATTGGTCATATAGCACCTTCTACACAAAACTTGGAACTCGGTGCAGTATCACTAAAAATTGCATTCAAAAATTCAAACCTTCGAAAAAGTACCCTAAACAACCTGCTACACCATAGAGAACTCCTTAAACCTAAGTACTATTAAATTACGGTTCAAGGTTTATCTAGCCTATCCGCTGCACTGCACTGAGCCCTACCCCAGACAGGGACAGTGTAGACCGTTTAAATCATTGGTAAATGGCATTATGGTAGTTGAGGTATGGGGGACGAGTGATTGATACGAAGGAAGCAACTTCGGCCAATCCACACTACTACCTTACTCTCATTTATCAATGATTTCAAAGGTCCACACGGTCCCGATCTAGGTAGGGTTCAGTACAGTGCAGTGCTGCGGAGAGGCAAGATTGCACTACACCACAGACTGCCTGTCTTGCACTGCACCGGTTCAGTGCTAACTAGTCCACAGGCATATCACATCCTTGCTTCAATTCGGTGTAGATTATTTGCTGAGTAATGCCAAAAAATACACTTCATCCCCGCCTACTGCCCCTAATAGCGATCCTGTGGACACTGAACACCAGTTTGAGCATGTTCGGCATTATTTACTAGCTTTTAAGCAGAGTCATGACTTAAAAAGAACCCAAATACGCTCATTATTATACCTAATCAAATATTCTGTTCGCAGGGTATGGAGGTTTCGACTACTGTAGTAGCATATGTTTAGATGGTTCTTCCAGTCGTTTTTGATTCCAGTGGTAATATGTGTGAGAGCACCCTGTTTATCGCAGTAGATCAGTAGTGGCGCTATTTCAACGTGAGCATTGCCGGCGTAACGATTGTGGTTCGATATCACATTTACTATGGATGTCCTTCCGAAGCTGGACTAACCAATGGGTTTCACGGGAGTCTTCTGAGAATATTCGGCTTTGAGACTTGACTTGGCAACGAGGTCTTTTTCCGGAAATTGACACGAGATCATACCGTTGTTGGTAACTGAAGGAAGACGTAGCCTCCTTTAGATTTGCCACCCCTGTTGTTGTTGTTAAATCATATTGTATTTACTCTAACTAGAGTATGACAAATTATCCCTTTCCCCGATACTCTGCGGTGTGAACCCGACGTGTCCGCCAAGCCCTCTGCTTGGTCAAATGTACCATCCTCATCTCCTTCCCACCACCACCTTAAAGTAATTGGCCCCCCTTGCCTAGATATAACCTACACATCCTGTTATCTGACCACCAGCACTTACAAAATCCTCGCTCACACTCTATCCGGGGTCCCATTGTTGTCATCGCAGTGGAATACCCCAACCGCTCTTGTGAGCAGGACATCTGGAGGTCCGGAAATGAATACTCCCTAGGTGATACTGGGCACGCTGAACATCTTCGGGCTTGGCGGGAACAGTGGGGCGGAAGGGTGATTGTATCGTAAGACAACTCTTCTAGTTCATCCCAGTAGTGCCCGAGAAGCGGGTCTTGTCCATCGTAGTTGGTTCGAAGAGCAGGTACGGAGCGTGTTTCTCAGCACTGAAATCTTTTTTTAGGTGATCGCTTGACAGAACTTCATGCATACTGTGCTGATAGGTCCCAGACCTCACGTACAGGTGAATCCAAACACATGTAGTAGGCTTTGATAACTGGGATAAAACTTCGAGTGGCGAGTTGCTGGGTAGACTACCGATCGATGTCGATGCTGAGTGGTAAAGGGAGCTTTCAAACAACGAGATACACTTGCAAAAGCAAGTGGACACAGACAAAAGGTATGGAGTGAAGCCAAAGTAAAACCCCGCTCCCCCCCAAAGAGGGGAAAGCTTGGTAAAACTAGGCGTTGAGTGCGGTTGTCGAAGGTGTGTGTTGCCACCCCTGTTTGTCCCAGGTAGTCCTCGACAAATATACATGGAAAATGAAATTTACAAGTAATAAACGAGTTGAATTGTATAAAACCTTAAGTATATCCGCATTATGTACAGTAAACTATGCCCAATGCTGTAAGCTCACTAATCTCTAGGCATATAGAACACCTAAATACTTTATGTCCGCCGGGTACGGCGTTTTCGCCGTCCCCGTCGAGTAGGAAGGGGCGGACGGCTTAGAAATCTCGGAGGCCCACCGTCCCCGGCAGCCCAACGGGGCAATTGACATCACTGCCCTGGGTTTTACTTCACCCAGACACAGTGAGTGCTAGAGTCAATGTTCACATATATGGGAGATCGTACATATCGGCCCCCTGGGACCCATTTCGATAGACACAATAAGCTTGTCTTTCTTACTATTCAAAAGTGGCGGTTGGCGAGTTGCGGATAATATTTCGTGAATGAATCTACATGAATGACTCCACAATGTGTATCAGTCTACCTGGTGACTCAGTGTATCGGCGGCCACTTTGCAGGCCTTTCTAGCAACTTTGATGGCCTTCTGGCTATATCCTTAGTCAACACAAGCTAATTCTACGGTGACAAGCTTGGCTCCCCCGAGAGAGAAAGCATCTTGCTTTGGTGAGGTCAACCGTGTGAACTAGTCCCGGTTCGAACGGTGAACCGGTTCACCTGGTGCGATTCACAGTGGAACTGTTCAAACCTGAACTGCAAGTTCGGGTGCCTGAAGTACCGGTGCAAACCGGTTCAAAGCCGAAGTACTTCCCAATACAAAATGACGATCTACTCCGGCCAATCTTCGATTCCAAATCCCGATCTATCAATTTTTTGTTGTACGCACGCGGGCTTTGGGGAGAAGTCAACTTGAATATGTCACCGTCAGTCATTGTCCTATAAGTCCTTAGACCTCAACACCCCTTGTTATCTAGAAATCGAAGAAAAGGTTTTGGCAACCCAATCGACTATGAATGCAGAGATGGTCGCCACGGCCTACGGCAAAATGTAAGTTGACTAGCTATGAGACGTTATCTCTAAATATGCACTCTTCACTAGCATCATCAAGCAGATCCTCAATGTTTGTAAAAATCGCGTTATCACTCTCATCTCGAGCAACCTCTGTTGATAGAGCCTAAGGTTCGTGACTGCTCTTTTAGACTTCACACTACTCTTCCTTTCCCTACGCATCTTGGGCCTTTAGACCTGTACCTAGACAGTCATCACACCATGGCCAATGCATACGGTTCTCCCCTCATTGTCGCAACAACCTCCAGTCAGATAGTCGGCATTTAAGGTTAAGATACCACTTGATTTACGAGACTGTTGCTAGGGAAGATCCTTTGATGACACGTCCCGAACACTGAGAAGCAGGCCAATGCGCTTACGAAAATACTTCCAGGATTGAAGCGTGGGGATTTTGTGAAAGAAACTAGGGGGCTAGGGTTTGGATAAGGATTGGATCTTTATGGAATCCGCTGGAGATATATAGCTTTTGCATTCGGTTTCTACTCTCTCTCATTGGTTTGCACTTTTTTAGTTGTGTTATGTGCAAAGGGGGAGTGTTGCCAGAGATGCAGGGTTTTTCTCTCCAAAACATCGATAGGCATCATATGATTGCTTGGCTATTACGTGAGTTGCTCTGTTCAGTGTAGTTCATTAGACAGCGTATCATTTAGGTTCTCTTTTTCACGTCTCTTTCATTTAGATTAGGATTTTCCAGTTTCCACCACATCACTATACGTACGTGCCAACAGGTATAGAAGTATTTCCCGTATGAAGTAGTGACTATACAGCCTGCCTCTGGCCGTAAGTGTCTCTGGGATTTTTATTGGATCAATTGGTGTTGTATGTTCCATTTATTAATTAATTCTAAGTCTTAGTCAAAGAAGCCACAAAGAATTTGCACGATAGTGATCGTCACGAACCCTAGCCCAACACCATGTGACATTCGTACCCACTCAGACCTACAATTTTGGGGACAAACCAAGGCTTTCACACCTGCTGGTGGCCTGTAGGACACTGGGAAAGAGTGAATTCCTTATCATCCTCACCCTAGGCGTCGGAGCGAACCGTTTCATATGCCCAGAACTTTTAAAAGGCTTTTACTCGTAGTAGAACTTCCTCGACATAAATTTAGTATATTCAATCTACAGAAATTGATAAATGGTGGTGAGGATAGAGATATTAGGTGCTTTCCACTCCGATAATCGGGGTTGGAAGCTGTAGGTTGCTAGAGCTTGTTTAGCGGGACTGCTGGCGCCGGAAATGGCAATAGTGGCATACACCGGATACCCCCCTCTACCCCGGAAAACCTAGGAAATCATTTTTTGATCGCATGCTGTGCTACCGTGCCACGGCCACCACACCTTGCAAAACTGCGAATGCGAGCTGCAGGTGAGTAGGTTCATGTGCTCCACGCAGTACTGAGAGCACCTATCTATGCATGTCAGTTTAACGTATTGCCAAGAGCCTTATAATTGAGCAACACCTAAATCGGTGAGCACTCAGCATTTTGCCCACATGACATTATAATTTCCAACGTTTCAGCTTACTAAGGAGAGGGAACTACTACCAGCGCTTTCAATACAAATAAGCAATTATTTCCGGCACCATTTATAGAGGCGTACACGGTGGGAGCAGTTTACTACAAATGGTCTTCCGCGCGAATAAAATCAAACTGTGGCAAGGGGCTGTGTTACGCGTACAGTTGCATATTTGAATGGCCGCTAGGAGTCACTGGTGCATATGCATGTGCATGTGCGTGAAACGAATTGTCCCATTGGAGGCAATGCCTTCTTGGCATCAGGGTATAAGTTGCTTCGTGTTTCCACTTGCTTCCATGAGGGTTGATATTTCGCGACCTTGCTTGCAAAGCTTTTTCTACTAAATATATCGATACACCGATTGAACAGATAACAAAGCGTCTTCACCCAGCTAAGTATGTATGATTTCACTCTCTTTGTTTACTGGAACTAATTAAATGGGTAGAACCACGTGGTTACGCACTACCATTCCGCCATCTTTAAACTTTCTAGACTGGACTTGGTTCTAAGTTTGACACCCCGCCTACCGTACACGATGTTTTCAATGCGCAACCCGGCACTGGTGTCACATTCAAATGGGATATTTACTCGTTACTCCGCCTCTACGAATGGGACTAACAGTGACCTTCAAAACGATCTGATTGCATTTCTTTCTGTTGTTCAAAAATGCAATGTCGACTTCGTTCCTATTACGTGGCAACCTGCTCTAGGAATTCTAGGGAAAGGTGGCTCTGCAACGATCAGCCAGTCTACATTCACTGCGGACAAGCACCTTGCCTTCAAGCGGTTTCATATGGACGGAAATACAGGCACTGAAGAGTCGGATAATGACTTTTTGCCGTTAATTTCAGAGGTACTAATTCTGAGTCAACACCCTATAAAAAGTCACCCAAATGTAGTCAACCTTGAGGGGGTTTGTTGGGAAATCAAGCCCAGGACGGAGAAAGCTGTACCTGTACTGGTGTTTGAGAAAGCAACATGGGATCTACAACAGTTCATGAACACAAGCGAGGGCATGAACCTGTCAATTGACGACCGGCTCAAAATCTGCGCCGATATTGGAAATGCCATCATGGTATTGCATGATTATGGTAAGTCAATCGAATTGTATTTTGGCTTTTGGAAATCTAACATGGATACAGGTGTGATTCATGGGGATATCAAGCCACAGAATGTACTAGTATTCAAGGATGATACTGGAACTACTACAGTCAAGATGGCTGACTTCGGGTATTCTACTCTAACCACAAACGAAGCTATTGCCAAACTTGAAGGACCTACCACGGACCATACGGAGAGGGTTTTCCTTCCGAAGTCAAGGCCATGGAATGCTCCTGAACATCATTTCGGGATGTTTACAGCGCAAGAAGCAAAGCAGACAGATGTGTACTCATTTGGTATGCTCTGTCTTTGGGTTTTGTTTGGTAGCGTACGTACTCCTCAGAATAGCACGGAATGCATGCCTGAAGTCGTTTCCTTTGATGCACCAACTGAGGCCCCCACTCTACTTGAGAAGTTCAAATATGAGGATAAAATGGGGCATACTGCCAATAAACTGATAGACTCGATGCCGGCGGAGTTGAATGTTGAACTTAGGATCCGCCTGAAAGAAGTGTTCAGCTGCACTGTTTTACTAAACCCCGAAAGACGGAAGTCTGACATCGGAAAGGTAGTGCACCTCTTCAATAAAGAACGGTAAGTTTGGAGAAATATCAAGCCAAAAGTCCTGGCCAGGTTTTCGCTGAGAAGTTCAGACGTGAATTGAAACCCATTACCGCAAGACCACTAGAGAAAACGCAGGATCTTCATAGTCATACAAATTTCCAGGTCAGTATCAATTAACGCTCGAATGCCTGTAAGAACATGACTGAGAACGATTCAAGATTGCAGAAAACCTTGCAGACTTTGTGGTCGCCGATTATCGTGTTCGGTCACAAATAAGAGAAAGCCTCGAAAAGAATTATTTCAGAAACCAAAATCAGCCATATGCTACCAATGTTGCATTCCAGCTTGCCTTTTGTTAGTTGATTGGATTTGGGATTAAGTCAGATGACAATGTCTGCCGTCTATGGCTACAACGATCTACGAAATCACTCAACGATTTGAAGATTGAAAAAGACACAGTAAGGCGCAGGTTTTGGAAGAATGGAAACATGCAGCAGATGAATGCGCGGCTGCTACAGATTGACGTTGTTCATGAATATCGAACATGGGGATTGAAGAAGCTAGATGAAGCGCGGGTAGTGTACGAAAGGGAAATTGGAGATATGATTCGAGAGTTTGGAGAGCTCCATTTCATATCATTGGAGTTATACAGTATATTTGGAGATCTGCTGGATCAGCTAGGGCAGTTTGAAAAATCGAAGGAGCTGAGAATTTGGGTTAGAGATGAAACGGAAAAACAACAAGGAGTTGGTCATCCAGATACCTTAAGAAGCATAATCTACCTCACATCAACATACAGGAACCAAGGGCAATTGAAGAAAGCGGAAGAGATGGATATGAGGGTCTTGGATACGATAAAGTTGGTATTAGACAAGCAACATCCTTCTACCTTGACCAGCATGTCCAACTTGGCATATACATATAGAAAACAAGGGCGTTGGAAGGAGGCAGTGGAGCTAAATCCCCGCGAAGTCTTGGCGAAACAGAAACAGCGCGATAAGTCGACAACAACGATAGCAATTAAAAAACGGACTGCAGCAATCGATTCTGGACGCCGAATTGACCCCGGAGCGAGCATTCCAGCACCGCTGAGACCGCAGGAGGAGGGCGCGCACAAGGACCCACGCAATTGAGTGGTTTTCACGCGAAGTCTTGGCAAAAACACGGCCAAGCCGACCCGTCGACAAACGAGCAAGCGACGACAAGGACCACCCTGGAAAAGAGGCTTCCCTGACAGAAACAATGAGCGAAGCCAGAGGGAGCGAGAGGAGCGACCTCGACACGGGAGAAGCGGGAGATAGGACGAGCGACGCGCCTATGGAGGTGGCGATGGAGATGATAGCGGCGACACCCACCGCGGTGGGAGAAACCATATTTGAGCCGATGGAGAGGAACAAGAACGGAAAGCAGAGAAGGAGGATCGAGGCCCCACCGGCCCCCAGTGATTGGAGGAGCCGCAGGGAGAGAACAATGCGACAGCAGGCGCAGGAGATAACGCAGCTGCACCGGACGGTTGGAGACCAACCAAACTTGTTGAAAGCACGGGCAGCCCGCGAAGAGGCACAGTGGTCGGGAATGAGGACGTGGATGCAAGCGAGAGAGCAGAAGTGGGACGCCCACCACGAGGATGACAAGCTGTGGGGGGCGGGCATCACAAATATGATCGTGCAGGTCATGCAAGTAGTAGCAGCAGGCCAGGAAGCGAGAGAGAAAGGAAGAGACAAGACCGTGGGGATGGACGGCGGGGGGCTAGAGGTCTCGCAACATGCAGATACAACGTAGGAAGGCGGATCAGAGAAGCGCCAACAGCTGCAACCGCATCCGAAGCCCAGACTGCTGCTCAAGGTGCAGCCGAAATCACAGCACGAACCCAAGCCAAAGCCAAGGTCAGCAACCACACCTGCCAGATGGTGGGAGACAGTCCGACCCCGAACGCAGAGTCAGAGGGCACCCATCGGCCCAGGTAGGGTTAGCAATGGGTCCGGGAAACCTGCCAGCGGTGCGGGTTTGGACAAGATAAACGGTTCTGTTCGGTTCCAGAAACGTTCAATAACCCGACCCGCAGCTTCTGGGCAGGCCAAACCCGTATGCGTACCCGTCAACCTGCGTGTTTTGCCGGGTTTGGCTAGACCCGTCGGTTCCAGTCTCCGGTTCTCCTTTTCGGGTATTTCTATTTTTGGTCGCAGTCAGATATGCCACTATTCTGTATAAAATATTGACTTTGGTACATCATTCTCTTTATTTGTTTCATTGGCGGCCTGTATACTCAAAACAAGGAGTGACATACCCAAAGCAAACGCAAAAGTCTTGGCAAAGCAGAAACAGCGCATTAAGTCAACAACAACGATAGCAATTGGAAAACGGACTGTGGCAATCGATTCCTAATGTCGAATTGACCCCGGAACAAGCTTTCCAACACCTTCTGGACCACTGGTGGAGGAATCCACGTAATGGAGTGGATTCGGGTAAAGTCTTGGCAGATAACGCGATTGACGCGACGCGACGGCCAGCGAGCAAGCGACAACAGGACTCCCCTAGAAGAGAGGATCGCCTCACAGCAGTGATGACTGAGGTCAGAGGGAGCTAGAGGAGCGACCTGGACACTGGAGAAGCCGGAGACGGGAGGAGCAACACGCTGATGGATGTGGCAATGGAGATGGCGACGACGGCGACACTCATCCCAGCAGTGACTGCTGGCGCAACTATATTTGAACCGATGGAGAGAAACGAGAACGGAAAGCGGAGAAGGAGGAGTGAGGCCCCGGCGACCGCTGTGGACTGGAGAAGCCGCATGGAGCGAGCAACTCAGCAGCAAGCCCGCAAAATAGCGTAGCTACACCGAACTATCGCGAAAGATGGCAAACATGCTGGAAGCGCAAACAGCACATCAGGAAGTACAGTGGTGAGGGATGAAAACGTCGCTGGAGAAAAGAGAGGAAAAGTGGGACGCGTACCACCAGGATGACGTCCTGTGGGGCAAGGGCATCACAGACATGGTCACAAGGGTGGTGGCCACAACAGAGGGGGGCCAGAGAGAGGAAAGGAAAGCAGACACCAATGGCGCCAGTCTGGAGGCCTCAATGCATGCAGAGACATCGCAGAGAGGACAACCAGAGGAGCCAGAGCAGCGCCAGCAATCGCAGCCCAGAAGGCAGCACGAGCCAAAGCCAAAGCCAAAACCGAACCCAGCACCGACACTGACGCCGAGAACCACATTGACGCTGATGGCGGTGACGACATCAGTACCGACACCGGCCAGACGGTGGGAGACAGTCCCACCACGAAACCAGAAGAAACCGGCCAGCCCAGCCCCAGCCCCGATGACAGGCTCGAGCTTAGCAGACAGACGTATAATAATAAGGAGAGACAAGAATGTACCACTCCCCAATGAGATGGACCAAGAAATCGCGTCAGCCATCAATAGAGCGCTTTTCCATCATCAGGCTCCAGCCCACATTAGGATAATGAATGCAAGGAGGAATGCTAAGGGCGCGATCACGGCAATCACGCACCATAACGCGACAGCAGAGATGGCTCTGCAGGACCGCGATATCATCATCACGGGCGCAAGGACTGTCGACAAAGGAGTCCTCGACGTCGAAGAAAATGAGTGCTGGGAAACACTGACGATCCATGCAGTGCCTCTGGTATGGTACATGGGAAGAAGCACTGAAGGCCTGCAGAGAATGCGAGAGGAGTTCGAAGTGGAGAACGAAGGCGTAGCAATCCCCACCCAAGGACGGTGGCTGGCGAACCCCCGGCACCGTCAGGGAGAGGAGGCAAAACGGGGAAATTGCCGCATCATCGGTAGTCTTCATCGTAAAGGGGAATAAGGTGGCACAGCGCTTGGTCACGAAAGGCATCAAGGCGGCCGGAGTATGGTACCGAGTCGAAACGTACACGATCGCGGGCCCTGACAGCAGATGTGAACTCTGCTGTGGATGGGGTCACATCGAGAACAAATGCAGCAGTGAGCCCACGTGTGGCTACTGCTCAGGTCATCACCGGACAGGCGCCCACAGCTGCAACGTGGTGGGGTGCACAGCGAAGCAGGGATCACTCTGCGGTCACACGCTGGAGAAGTGCCCCAACTGCAAAGGAAATCATATTGCATGCAGTAACAGATGCGCGAAGAAGACTGAAGCCGCCAGGGCAGCGTGGCAGAGCAGGAAAACAGGACTAGCAGGACAAGCATCCACGAGGGGAGTGACCGGGGCCAACAGAGTAGCACTGGGCACCACACAGGCAAGGGGTATAAGAGACGATGAAGGAGAGCCAATGGCCGACAAAGAGGCAGATGATACAAGGGAGAAGGAGGGGGCGAAGGGAGAGAGAGACGTAATAATGGCCGAGACTGCGGGGGAGATCGAGATCGAAATTGGAGCCGACGCCTCCAATGATAGGAGCAGTCCAGCATAATTGCCCCAGGTCCTATGCTTGGACCATGGCGGTGCTGGAGACGGGAGTGGAACCAAAAGCAGATTTGATAATGTTGCAGGAGCCGCCAGAGGAAACAGGAGGAATTGGGTCAGCCATTCAGCATACGAGATTAGGAAATGAAAGAGAGTGTAGACAGCAGTGCGCAAGGGAAGTGGCCTGGCAACTGACAAACGAACAGACATGAGCAGGGGCGCGAACGACGATGTCATTGCTACTGATGTCAAATGAAGAGGAGAGAAGATGACGAGGATTATCAATATTTATGATCAAAGAGACGTGCGGACCGGGGAGAGACATGCGAGGAAGATAAACTGGAGTAGAATCATCCGACAGAGAGGTGGCACAATACTTGCAGGCAACTTCGATGCACACAGCCACAGGTGGGATCCACGATGCAAGGAGCAATGCGACGCGACTTGCTGGAAGGAGATGATAGATGAGCACGGACTGGAGATTGGGAATGATGACCAGCCCACTCATGATTGGGCGAGGAATGGTGAGGAAGGTGAGTCGGCAATGGACATGACCTTAGCCAGCCGACCGATCACGCGATGGAGCATACTGGATAGAAGGCACGCCACAGGCTCTGACCACGAGGTGATCGAGTGGGAGTTCAGCGTCGATAAGCAGGAACAGGCGGACCACGTGCAGGTCATGGGATGGAACTTGGCCGCCATGTCAAAAGAGGACGAGAAATCACCAGAAAAGCTGTGGAAGGAGCTGGAGGGACAGAGAGCTCGCCTAGACGAGGAGTGCACAGGGGACGAGGTAGAGCGGGAGGCAGAGTGGTGTCAGGAAACGCTGAGCAGGGTCCTAGATGCCAAGGCGAAGAGAATAAGAATCTGCGCCCGGTCGAAGAGGTGGTGGAACGGTGAGATAAAGGAGAGGAGAAGCGCATTACGGAGAGAGAAAAGGAGGGGAAGGAGGTCAGAAGCGGCAGCGCACGCAACAGTGGAACTGCAGAGGTCGATTCTCTAGTCCAAGAGCCGCATGTGGAACAAATACTTGCTGAACCTCACAGGGGGCGAGGTCTGGCGGGCAGCAAAGTTTGCCAACCCTCGAGCGGGAGCCACTGTGGAAGCGTTGACCGATAGAGAGGGAACGCAAGCAAACACCATGGCCGGAAAGGAGAAAATGCTCAGAGGAGAGTCCTTCCCAGTGAACGATGGCGACCAGTACTACGAACTACCCCCCGCAACCCAAGCCAAAGAGCGCATAACCGAGCAATTAGTGGAATGAGCCCTATTCCTCTCAGTCGGTTAAGAAAGCCCCAGGCCCAGACGAGCTGTCCCTCGGAGCCATACACCTGCTCTGGAGGTTGAGCAAAACGAGAATCGTAGGATTAACAAAATCGGCGGTCCAAACAGGACATCATCCAACCGTTTGGAAGCGCGCGAGTGGGGTGGTGATTTGGAAACCAGGGAAAGAGGACTATACGAAGCTGAAATTATACCGAACGATTTCTTTGCTCAGCTGCATGGGAAAAGCCGTTGAGAAAGTAGTCGCCCAGGTCCTGTCCGATGAGGCCGAGAGAGGAGCACTATTAAGCGACGGCCTGTTTGGCAGAAGAAAGACAAGATCGGCCATCGACGCAGCAGCCATCATGGTCGACAGAGCGCACTCGGCATGGAAAGAGGATAACATAGCGGGTGTCATCCTAATGGATATCAAGGCAGCGTTTCTAACCATAGCGAGAGGGAGGCTGATCCATGCAATGAAGGCCAAGCAGATAAATGGAGACCTTATACAATGGACCGAGAGCTTCATCACGGACAGGACAGTGGAGATGGTAATCGAGGGCAACGTCCTGCAGATCCACCCTGTGGAAGCAGGTGTCCCACAGGGCTCACCAGTGTCGCCGATTCTCATCGCAATACACACCGCTGGGCTAATAAAGGGGGTGGAAGAGAGAGTCCAGTGCATAGAATGCCTCTCCTTTGTAGACGACCTTGGATGGGTAGCAACCGGAAAGGACTTGAATCAGAAGGTCAGGAAACTCGAAGCCTGCGCAACGGAGAGCATTGAGTGGGCAAGCAGGCGAGACCTCCAGTTCAACACTGCGAAGACAGAACCAGCACTCTTCACACGCAGGAGAGGCCACAAGAAGCACCTCCGGCCAAAACTGACCGCAGAAATCAAGGTGCGAGACGGCTTTGTCCGGTTCAAGAAAGAAACGACAAGGCGGCTGGGAGTATGGACGGATGACCACCGAACCTTCAAAGAGCATTACAACCGCTGCATGAAGAAGGACAGGGCAGCAGAAGCCCGACTGCGAATACTGACGAGAATGGTCGGAATTCTCCCAGAGCGGGTAAGGGCTGTTCATGTAGCTTTCGTCCAAGCGGTTGCACTATACGGCAGCGAATTATGGTGGGACACGAAAGAGATCGGCAGACGAGAGGATCGTCAACTCCTCCTGAATCGGCCGGCCAGGTCAACCCTAGGCGCCCTGCCCACGACGCCACTCGGTCCGCTCATGAGAGATTCAGGACTGACACCTGCGGCAGTAGTCCTCGACTCCAGGCAGCAAAGATTTGCGGCGAGGCTTGCAACTGCATGCAAAGGCTCGAAGCAAAAGGAGACGTTCAAGCACCCCACGTCTGGTGCACGGATATGCAGAGTCATCAAGGAAGAGCACGAACGAGGCCGTGAGGCAGAGACCATGTGCTTGCCCCGCCCGGACGAAGAACTGGCGGTCAAGACGGTTATACTGAGGGATGATGGGGCGGCAAAGGGACAAGCGAAATGCTGGGGGAGCGAGAGGGAGGCCAATGTCGGCCCGGGGGTCGGGATGCGGTGGACCGACGGATCGCAATCCGATGACGGCAGGGTGGGAGCCGCGGTAGTGTGTAAGCACCGAGACGGCTGGAAACAATTCTGCAGCCACCTTGGCACCGGATGAATGGAGGTCTACGATGCAGAATTGTGGGCTATATGACTCGCACTCCGGGAGTCAGTAAAGAAACAGGACAGACTGCAGACAGACGGAGTAATGAAGATAGCCGTCCTCAGCGACTCGCAAGCAGCCATTCGACGAACGGAGCCCCTGGAACCTGGGCCAGGGCAGCACCTAGCCAGGTGGACGAACCAATGCACAAGGAATCTCCGCGAAGCCGGCATCGCAACAGAAATCCACTGGGTACCAGGACACAATGGCATCCCCGGAAATGAGGAAGCAGATCGCCAATCAAATCTAGCGCGAGAGGGCCGCAGAGCAGGCACAGCATGAGAGCGAATATACACTTCGGTGGCAAACAGGACCAGACAAATCTCAGAAGCAATGACGGTGACGAAGGCTGAGTGGGAGGCCGACAAATGCAGTAAACACCATGGCTATAGACTGAAAGGCAAAGCTGGAAGCAAGAGACCCATCCCAATGAACAGCGTGAAGCCTCTAGCAGCCAGGTTCTACCGACTGAAGTCCGGACATGCGCCAGTGGGGATGTACTTGAAACGGTTCGGACAACGAGACGACAACAAATGCTGGTGGTGCGGTGGCGCAGTCAGGACGGTTGCCCAGACGCGGGAGCATCTCTTCTGCCACTGCAGCCGATTGAAAGACCAGCAGAAGACGCTCTGGAAGATGGTGGGAAGAGCAACGGGATGGAGAGTGGGCAGATGCCGACACTTGAAAGTCTCTGAGCTGCTCTCCATAGAGACATGTGACCAAGTGGTGATGGACTTCCTGGCGGCCACTGACGTCGGGAAGTTCCCGCCCAAAATGGATGTAGGAGGAACAGCCGGCGGGCAACGGGCGGAGGAATGTGAGCCGGCAGGCTATGGGCGGAGGAATAAGAGCCTGTGAGCTCTCCTTCATTTCATCTTTCTCTCTTTCTTTCTTTCCTTGTATTCTATGCTGACCAGCTTGTCAGACACCTTCTTTCTCTCGTTCTTTCTTTGTTTCGTTCTTTCTTTAGTGTATCAAAAGGGGACGATGGGCAGCAGGAGGGGAGCTCCACCATCCAGCCTGCCAGCCCGGAGGCGGAGGGGATTAAGGGACTGCCATACTCTAAGTAGAGTGAATACAGTATGATTAAAACAAACAAACAAGGAGTGACATGCTTCCTGCTACATCGTGAAGTTGAGTGTGAACAATTTTTCATCTTGCATCATTTGCAAGATTTGAGGTCCAGAACAGCCATATTGATTGTTAAGGCAGTCATTCAGCCGGAAATTGATCAGTTTGCACATGCCAATGCGCCGACAAAATTTGGAGAGATGATGGAGATACGTGATAGTGTCAGCAGAAAATCGGAATGCCGCTAGGAACATTCCGGGATCGAGTAGCCATACGTGAATAGCATTTGGCAAACGACCGTCTCACATATGCATATCGGCTCTCACAACTGGCGCAATACCCATTTCATCACTGATTGACAAATCGAAGCCTCTTCAACCTGGACACTTTTACCTCTGCATATGTCTTCTGTACCTACCTACCATACAGGACATGGATTCAGATGAACATATTGTATTGGCTCGTAGGTCATGTGTACACAACCTGCACAATTGGTGATTAATGACGACATATCTCGGCAAAAAGTAGTTGGTGTATCCATTTCGATACATGAAACAATTTTTTTGATTTCAGTCACTATATTGTGAGACATGGTAATTCGGCAGTGCATGTGCAAGGGTCATACAGGCCATTCGAACGGTGTAGACTCCAAACCGAGATGATTGACAATTGATCAACGCAATATCGTCCTGCCTCTTACGGATACCCGACAATGCGCAATCTAAATTAAAGATAAAATTTACAAACTAAGTTTCACTTAGTGATGACATAGGAGTCATAGAGGGAGCAGCCATTGCGCAACGCGAATCAGTATGACTGACCACCATCATGTTGCATTCATCCATACAACCAACTACATCACTCTGCGTTTAGACCGGGTGTACATATTGAGCATTGTGAAAATTGCTTATGGTATGTCATGGAAATCGAGCAGATCGAACTGGATATGGCACACTGCATCTGTTGGGGTATATTAAAGAAAAATTAGGTCATGGTGCTACATGCAGTGAATTGCCAACTGAAAGCACTGAAATATCACCGCGCTAAGTTATCCATCGCTCAGAGAACTTCTGCATCAGTTGATCCGAAATTGATACACCCTAAAGCTTTTGCATGCAACTGAGTATTGATACAAATTATTCGTTGGCTGTCAATAATGACTATATGATTATTTGGACAATATTATGCTCCATAAACCAACAGTTAGGACATGTTTATGGTGAATGTAAATCAACCGTCAACAATTGTTGGTCTTGTAAGTAAGTCAATTGGAAAGCGAGTTGCATGCTGTTATTCACAACCTAATTATTGGCTGCCTTGATAGACAAAAGAACATGCGACACGGATAAAGCCCAATGCTGAAAATGCGAGTGACTGGAGTGATAACGATTTGTGGTGTTGTATGTATCTTAATTAGCAAGGGAGTTCCTCGCAGATATGCCTAACCGTAGTATTGGCAGCCTTGGTAGCCGAATGAGAAAGCAACACGGGAACAGGCCGATTTTTACAATGAGCGTCAATGGAGCGTCAATCATGTTTGGATATGTAAGCAACTTAATTGGAACATGATTTGCTCACTGCTATTCATAATCAACAGATTGGCAACAATTGTAGGCAAAAGAGACCGTGACACGGTAACACCCACATTCTATTACTGAGCGTCAACAGAGCGTCAACGATATTTTCTCTTGTAAGTAAGTCAATTGGAAATGGATTTGCCTGCTGTTATTCATAACCAATCTATCGGCAGCCTTTATAGGTAAAAGAGAAATTCACAAGGAAACAGCCATATTCTGAAAGTGAGCGTCAACGGAGCGTCAACGGTTTTTGATCTTGTAAGTAAGTCCATTGGGATGGCATTGGTTCGCTGTTATCTAAAACAAAAGTATCGGCAGCCTTTATAGGGAAAAGATAAATCGACACGGTAACAGCCACATTCTGAAAGTGAGCGTCAACGGAGCATCAACAGTTTTTGATTTTGTAAGTAAGTCCATTGGGATGCCATTTGCTCACTGTTATCCATAATCAACATATTGGCATCCTTGATGGGCAAAAGAGAAAGCGACATGGTCACATCCCCAGTCTGAAAATGAGCGTCAACAGAGTGTCAACAATTTTGGGTGTTGCATCATGTATAATCCAAGGGCTGTGCTACACCATTTACCCATAATCGAAGTATTGGCAGCCTTTATAGGTAATATCGTGTGTGTCGATACTGGTACACCTCAAAATGAGCGTCAACAGAGAGTCAACAGATTGTCAACAGGGCATCAACACAGCGTCAACTGATTGTCAACAGAGTGTCAACGATTTTGGGTATTGCATCTTGTATAATCCAAGGGCTCTGCTAAGGCCGATATCCATAATCAACGTATTGGCAGCTATTCTGTGCAAAAGTGATCGCGACATGGTCACAGCCCCACTCTGACAATCAGCGTCAACAGAGCGTCAACGATTTTGTGTGTTGCACCGTGTATGATCCAAGGGCTGTGCTACGGCATTTATCCATAATCGAAGTATTGGCAGCCTTTATAGGCAATATTGTGTGTGACAATACCGTTACACCTCAAAATGAGTGTCAACAGAGCGTCAACAGCGTATCAACTCAGCATCAACAGAGCGTCAACCCAGCATCAACACAGTGACAACCGAGTGTCAACAGAGTGTCAACGCTTTTGGGTGTTGTATCATGTATAATCCAAAGGCTCTGCTATGGTATAGGCCCATAATCAACGTGTTGGCAGCCATTCTGTGCAGATGTGATCGTGACATGGTCACAGCACCTGTCTGAAAATGAGCGTCAACAGAACGTCAACGATTTTGTGTGTTGCATGTTGTATAATCCAAGGGCTGTGCTACAGCATTTATCCATAATCGAAGTATTGGCAGCCTTTATATGCGATATGGTGTTTGTTGATACCATTTCACCTCAAAATGAGCGTCAACAGAGCGTCAACACAGCATCAACAGAGCGTCAACAGAGCATCAACACAGTGTCAACACAGTGTCAAAAGAGTGTCAACAGAGTGTCAACGCTTTTGTGTGTTGCATCATGTATATTCCAAGGGCTCTGCTACGGCATATGCCCATAATCAACATATTGGCAGCCATTCTGTGCCAATGCGATTGTGACATGGTCACAGCACCAGTCTGAAAATGAGCGTCAACAGAGCGTCAACGATTTTATGTGTTGCATCGTGTATCATCCAGGGGCTGCGCTACGGCATTCATCCATAATCGAAGCTCTGGCAGCCTGAATAGGTAATATCGTTTTTCTCGATACCCTTACCCCTCAAAATGAGCGTCAACAGAGCATCAACACATCATCAACAGAGCGTCAACAGAGCATCGGCACAGTGTCAACAGAGAGGCAACAGAGTGTCAACGCTTTGGGGTGTTGCATCATGTATATTCCAAGGGCTCTGCTATGGCATATGTCCATAATCAACGTATTGGCAGCCGTTCTGTGCAAATGCGATGGTGACATGGTCACAGCACCTGTCTGAAAATGAGCATCAACAGAGCGTCAACGATTTTGGGTGTTGCATCTTGTATAATCCAAGGGCTGTGCTACGGCATTTACCCATGATCAAAGTATTGGCAGCCTTTACAGGCGATATGGTCTGTGTCGATGCCGCTACACCTCAAGCATCCATGGAGCCTCCACAATGTTTAGTGTTGTAAATAAGGTAATTGGTAAGTGATTTGCTCGCTGCTATCCATAACCAATGTATTGCCAACCACTATGTGCAAAAGAGCAAGTGACACGGTCACGTCGCCATTCTGACAATATCTATCAACTCAGCATCAACTGAGGGTCATCAATTGCTGGTGATGCAGATCGGGCAATGAAGGCATCGAATGGATATTTGAGCTTCTAATTGAACTACTGACATCCTCCCTGGTCAAAAATACAAAGCATTAAAAGAAAAACATGAATTAAAATATTCTCGATGTCGCGACATGCAAAACATACAAAATGTGATTGCTGGATGTCAAATGATCGATTTTGATTGACTACTATAATCGAATAGGAACAGCATGCATGTTATATGAATTTACAGATGGACCCGCTGTACAACCCGCTGAGAACCCGCCCAATTAAAACGAGTAGGGAGAAGTTGATGGAACCGGACGGGAATCGACAGTTCGGGTTTATTGACCACCCGGACCGAAAATCTGGCTGCGGTTCGGTTCCGACCCGTACCCGGACCCGAAGTCACGGTCCAGACCCGTTGCTAACACTAGGCCCAGGCGGGTTGAGTACGGCAGAGAGACGCCTGAATTTGAAGAGAGGTGAGAATGCACAGGTCCCGGGCCCGGCTGCGACCTTCGCCTCGAGCATGTCAGATAGACGGCTGATCTTGAGGCCGGACGAGAGCATTCCCCTACCCCAACAGATGTATGAGGAGAGTGCATTGGCAGTCAACAGAGCACTGTTCCAGCAGCAGGCCCCGGCACACGTCCGGATCACGAATGGGAGAGGGAATGCGAATGGCACATTGACCGCAATCACGGGCCAAAACTCAACCGCAGCGACGGCTCTCCTGTACCGAGATATCATTATTAACACAGCCAGATCAGTAGACACAGGGATCATTGACGTGGAAGGAAACAAATCTTGGGAAACACTGAAAATTCACACTGTCCCGCTAGTGAGATACATGTGCAAGGCCACTCAAAGACTACTAAAAATAAAGGAGAAGATTCAGGCAGAGAACGAGGGAGTGGCAATTCCCGCTCAAGTGTGATGGCTATCGAACCTTCGAATCACCAGGGAGAGAGAGCAGAGAGGAGAAATCAAGGCATCATCGGTGGTCTTCATTGTGAGGGGGAAGAAGGTGGCACAGAGACTAGTGGGCAAAGGCGTAATTGCTGCAGGAGTACGATACAAAGTTGAACCGTACACGAATGCGGGCCCCGACATCCTCTCTGCGCTCTGCTGTGGATGGGGCCACATCCAGAACAAGTGCAGCCACCATCAACCGAAGTGCCGATGCTGTGCCGGACCACACCGATTGAGCGAGCACAAGTGCAACATGGTCGGGTGCGCATTGAAACAAGGGGCACTATGCAGCCACACGCAAGTAAGATGCCCGAACCGCACGGGGAATCATCTTGCATTCAAAGGAAAGTGTGCGAAGACAATCGAGGCCATCACAATGGCGCGGCAGAGCAGGAGAGTGCAACCAAATGGACGAGAGACGAGGGAGCTAATGGGGGCCAATAGTGTAGCGCTCGGCATCAGGTAGGCAAGGGATACAGAAAAAAAGAAGGGGAGCCGATGGCCGACGATGAGGAAGGCGATACTAGGGAGATGGAGATGGAGAGGGCGGAGGTGGAGAAAGACGTAACACTGAGCAAGACCACTACAGAGATTGAAATGGAAGCCGCCGCTTCCAATGAGTAGAGCAATTCATCACAATTGCGCCAGGTCTTACGCGTGGACCATGGTAGTGCTGGAGACGGGAGTGGATCGAAAGGTAGATTACGTATTTTTGAGGGAGCCGCCAGGGGAATAAGTGAGAATCAGAATCAGCCACCCGGCGTATGAAATTAGAAAACGAGAGAGATTTTGTCGGTGTTGCGCAAGGGAAGTTGCCTTGCAACTGACGAATGGACAGACCTAAGCAGGGGCGCGAACGACAATGTCATGGGAACTGCTGTAAAAACAAAAAGAGATAGGATGTCGAGGATCATCAATGTTTATGACCGAAGAGACTTACAGACCGGAGAGAGATGGGCGAGAAAGCTTAACTGGCACACAGCCATCCGACAGGGAGGTGGCACAATAATCGCGGGCGACATGACTGCACCCAGCCGAAGGTGGGACACGAGATGCAGGCAGAAAGGCAATGCGACTTCTTGGGAAGAAATGATAGCCGAGTACGGCCTAGAGATTGGAAATGACGACCGGGCCACTCAACACTTGGCGAGAAACGGCGAAGCACGAGAATCGACCATAGACCTGACTCTGGCCACCCGATCGATCACGCGATGGACCATACTGGAGGGGAGCCACACTGCAGGCTCCGACCACGAGGTAATCGAGTGGGAGTTTAACATTCACAAACAGGAGGAGGCAGACCACGTGCAAGTCATAGGATGGAATCTGGCCGCCATGTCAAAAGAGGACGAGGAAGCAGCAGAGAGACTTTGAAAGGAGCTGGAGTGAGTAAGAGCCCATCTAGGAGAGGAATGCACGGGAGACGACATAGAGCGAGAGGGCAAATGGTGTCAAGCAACACTGAGCAAAGTTCTAGATGCCAAAGCGAAGAAATTAAGAATCTGCGCTCAATCGAAGAGATGGTGGAACGGCGAGATCAAGGAGAGGAGAAGCGCACCGGGGAGAGAAAAGAGAAGGGGAAGGAGGTCAGAGGGGGCAGCACACGCGAAAGCAGAACTGCAGAGGTCAATTCGGCAGTCCAAGAGCCGGATGTGGGATGATTACTTGTAGAACCTTAGGGGGGGCGAGGTCTGGAGGGCAGCAAAGTTCACCAACCCTCGAGCGGGGGCCACCGTGGAAGTGCTGACTGACAGAGAGGGGAATCATACATACACCATTGCCGAAAAGGAGGAAATGCTCAGAGGAGAGTCTTTCCCCGTTAATGACGGGGACCAGTACTACGAAGTACCTCCAGCAGGCCAGGCTCACGAACACATAACTGAGTAGTCAGTCGAACGAGTTCTTTTTTCGCAATCGGTTAAGAAAGCCCCAGGCCCGGATATGCTGTCGTTCGGAGCCATATGGGTACTCTGGAAGAGGAACAGAACGCGAATTGTAGGCCAAACAAAGGCAGCAGTTGGAACGGGTCGTCACCCAGCGGCCTGGAAACGCGCAAGCAGGGTGGTGATTCGAAAACCAGGAAAAGAGGATTTTACGAAGCTGAAGTCTTACGAAACGATTTCTTTGCTCAGTTGCATGGGGAAAGTCGTTGAGAAAGTAGTTGCAGAGCTGCTATCTGGCTAGGCTGAAAGAAGAGCACTGCTAAGCGGCGGCCAATTCGGTTGCAGAAAGAAAAGGTCGGCCATCGACGCTGCAGCCATCATGGTCGACTGAGCGCACGCCACGTGGAAAGAGGACAACATCACGGGTGTCCTCCTGTTGGACATCAAGGCAGCTTTCCCAAGCGTAGCGAGAGGAATGCTGATCCATGCAATGAAGGACAAGAAGATAGATGGAGATCTCATACGATGGACCGAGAGCTTTCTCTCAGAGAGAACGGTGGAGATGGTATTAGAAGGCATTCCATTGTAGAGTCACCCCGTGGAAGCAGGTGATCTGCAAGGCTCGCCCTTATCACCGATTCTCATTGCGATATACCCCGCTGGACTGATAATGTGGTTGGAAGAGAGAGTCCAGGCCGAAGGCCTTGCCTTCGTAGACGACCTCGGATGGGTGGCAACTGGGAAGGACATAAACCAGGTGGTCCAAACACTGCAAGCCTGCGCAGCAGAGAGCATCGAGTGGGCCAGCAGACGAGACCTCCAGTTCGACACTGCAAAGAAGGAGGCAGCACTTTTCACACGCAGGAAAGGCCACAAGAAGCACCAACGGCTGGAACTCACAGCCAAAATCAAAGTATGGAACGATCTCGTCCGATTCAATCCAGAGGTGACGCGATGGCTAGGAGTCTCGATGGACGCCCACCTGACGTTGAAAGTGCATCACAACCGATGCATCGAGAAGGCCAGGGGAGCGGAAGCCCGACTGTGCTCACTCACAAGGATGCAAGACATCGTCCCAGAGCGAGTACGAGCTGTTCAGATAGCCTACGTTCAAGCCGTTGTGCTGTATGGAAGCGAACTGTGGTGGGACCCACGAGAGATTGGCAGACGAGAGGATCTTCAACTCCCCCTCAATCAGCAAGCTAGATCAACCCTGGGCGCCCTCCTCACGACGCCAATGGGAGCACTAATGAGAGAGTCAGGGCTCACACCCGCGCCAGTTGTCACGGCGCAGATAGGCATGAGAATATTCAGGGATAACGGAGGATGATATCTGGTGGTGTCGAAGGAATTGTGTTACAGAAAGGCGGAGACGTTGGAAGACGTGGAGGAAGTAGCCCGAGGGTGGCGGTATAATTTAGTAAGATAAAGAAGTGGTTTGAGGTGTTGCGACGTCGGGCGATATGGCGTGATTGTTACGATAAGAAATGATGGAAGGGTGTGTAAGATCATGGGATAAGATTCGGATGGTATATCGAAGCATGGAAGATGATTCGAGGGTGGTAGATGGATTGTATATAAAGAGAGTGTTTTGGTGTTGGAGGATTTCCTTTGCTTCTCTCTTTACTCGTGCTCTCGTATAGCAAGCAATAGTTCGATTCTGAAAAACATTCCGACTCTTGTTCCTCGATACGCACTTCGAGTTCAGTTCTGCAACATCCATATCACCTGCGCCCGACCCCGCCCGTTACATTAGAACGAGTCTTCTATATACGCACCTGATAGCGGATGTTTTGTCAACATTGCCTGACTCCTTGCTTTGATTTGTGTTGGTATCTTTTTGAAGAAACTGATAGTTATATTTCGATCTGCGGTTGTTACAGTTACGAATTGAAACAATTGAATGTGCCTGCATCCCTCGAACGGTTGTAGGTATTGTTACGAACCTTGTTCCCCCTCCTGTTGGGTATATTTAGGAGCCGAACGTCGTTGGATCCATATTTGCGACGATTGCGTTGATATCCGCAGACAGCTTACCAGATTTGATATCCGAGATTACTCTCATCGATCCCCATACTCGAATGCAAAAATACGACAGTAATTGTACCTCCCGAACGAACTGGTTTGATCTTGCCGGCACGCATTGTACACTGTCTGAACCCGAACTCTTGAACGCCTTCGAAAGCATCGAAGGATTGTTAAATACTGAGGTAGACGATCTCTGCCTTCCCGCTTATTTTTGGGAACAATCAGATACTTTATCCCCTTGGAACCTCTACTGGACAGAGGCTGCCGCATACGGAGGAGGTTTAGAACTTGACGATCCGGTATTCGGAAATAGCTGGACCAGGTATTGGGGAGCCCATTCCTGGTTTAATTGTGAAGCAGATACCCCTTGTTGGTGCGAAGGACACGGTTGTTGCGAAACCCACGAAACTGAGGGACACGCACCAGCAGCAGCAGAAACAGCAAAGCCCTTTGAGATTCCTCTGATTGTTGTCGAACCACCGACACCT
>Ga0307515_10004783_pt1 | contig 27716 bp, 34 predicted proteins | sample 17_EM_MG_FD_194513 | JGI IMG/M metagenome (GOLD analysis project Ga0307515, IMG submission 194513) | Populus trichocarpa ectomycorrhiza microbial communities from riparian zone in the Pacific Northwest, United States - 17_EM | ecosystem: Host-associated > Plants > Roots > Unclassified | place... | reverse complement strand
CGTAGTTCGAGTGCCGGAGAAAGGAGGATGTAACGTAAATGGACAGGCTGGCCTGATCAGATTCCTACCCGAAAGGCTCGTAAAATCCACGCATTCAGGGACCTGAAGTCCTTACCGTCGCGGCAAGAGCACTACTTACCTGGGCGTAGCGAGGCGTATCGCGACCATGCTGCCGTGCCTGACTGTATCTCATCGGTAGTCGACGTAGGCACATGCCACCGGGCCCGTGGTGCGGTGGTACACAACATTACCTTGCTCGCAAGGTCTCTCACCCCGTAAATGGCTCCTCCCGGTTCAGTACGTTCAGTGAGCATCTCAACATCCTTACGTTTGTTTGGTGTTGTTATCCACCATTTGAACTTTCGTCGGGAGGATTAATCCCGCCATCTGTCGTACTGTGCCCCTCGACATTTTTGTGTTGAACACGAATTTTTAAATTGCGAATCGCCCAAAATGCATCCCAGGTGTAACCAACTGACGCGGGCATTACCCTGCTTACAACGCCTCAGCCTGAAAATGAAGCTTCCCAGTTCAGTGAACGTAGCATCCCTATATTTGTGTACAGTACTCCCGAGCGTCGAGAAGGTCTTTATCAGGGATTTGTCTACAAACAAAGGCACCAGCATTGCGCAAGCAAGGTTCGTGTGCATATTCTTATTTCCTAAACCTTCTTACAATTCCTTCGTCCTTATTATTCATTCAAGGTTCCATTCCACACATCGCACTTACTTTCCTAACCCTCCCATATCTTCGCACGCGTCATGAAAAGGTCCGCTACATCCTCGGTAAGTAACGACCGGTGGATGGATATACCAGCTTTACTCCTGCCCGCGACAGATGCTATAAGGTCCCCACAGCTAGGAGGTGGTGACTGTCGAAGGGTCAGATTCCGGAGCTGTGGACAGAATTTCTGATCCAGAGCCGCCATCCACGGGGGCGATGTCGTGCGAACCAGCTCGAGGGTCCACAGGGCGTTTGGCGGTCTCAGAAAGTCGGCAATCGAGTTAGAATCGATATTGTTTGCTTCCCAAAATCTCACCCCGGGAACCTCGAGGCTTCGGATAGTGTCAACAGAGTGTTGCGAAAATGATTTGAGGAGTATGAAGTAGGCGGACGGAGGATTCAGTCTGGTTCTTAGCTCCAAGTTTCCATTTGGTCCCTTGAGGGATACCATTTGGAGCAAGCCGGTAATCGTGAGGATGAGAGAATGGCTTTGGCCAAACATAGGGAGATGAGTCTACGCCTGGAGGCCGGGCAAGCCGCCGCCGTTCCATTGTCCGATCTGATCCCCGGGAATCCCTGACGCAAAAAAACTGGCCTCTGCACCTGGAGATAGCGAAATGTGTCGAATGATCTCTAAACCATATCGGAAGAGCACGAGAGTCCTCAAATTCTCCCAGTGGATCCTTCTACGGACGCTAGGGGCTTCTCTGTCGGGGCATCGTAACCGAAGTTCAAGGTTTTCCAGAAGCGGGCACGCCTCCAAGAAGTCGAGCAAACACGCCAAATTGTATGCGCAAGTGAGACATACAATACGTAGGTTCAGCGCACGGATATTGTTGATCGATGCCTGGACGTTGTTAGGTTCCAGCCTCTCTAGAGAGATTGCTGAAATTAACCACATCCAGTCTCGGGAAGTGTGGCGCGAATAACTCTAAGACACCTGGGTCGGGAGAGTCGTCCACCTCCAACTGGATTGGCACTGTTCCGGACCTTTCGATCAAAGCCCGAGACATCTCCACACGCCTCCCGTTGAACTTAGTCCAAAGAGAGGGCATGGTAAGGAATGTATTCCGCCAGTCGGAGCAAACGTTCGAAAGGGTGACCACCCTCATCTGGTCCTCCTCCCGCTATCGATAGGTCGATTAAGACGTCCTCAGCGGCTTCCGAAGATCTTCACACTGTTTTGTCGGGGTCAGAGATTTGAGCTGGGCATGATCTTGGGTTGACCGAGTGACTACCTACCTGATTACGATCTAGGAGGGTGTGTTCCCTAGTCCTACCCTGGGAAAGAGGTTCCAGCTCCTTTCGCAAGGTCTGGAGAGCCTCGTATAGCATCGGGGCTTTGAGAGCGAAGTCAGGAATGAAAGGATCTGATTTGGCTATCCACGTGCTTCCCTCAGAAATCGAGAATACATGAGATACGGGTCACGTAACGGTAAGAGTAATGTTAACCTTGCAAGAAAGGAAGATGGACAACTTTTGCGAAGGTGGCCGCACCGGAGAGCGGAGGGTGTTTGTACATGTACTAGATCGGTCCCGCCACGCTTCCGAAGTTGCTCATTTCCTCCACTCACCCAAGATGCACCTGGCGCAGGAATTGGTGGACTACATCATCGACTTCCTTCACGACGACCAAGCAGATCTGATACGAGTATCTCTCGTATCCAGGGCATGGGTCGGTCGTGCCCGCACATATCTCTGCGAGTCCTTGAAGATCACCTCCCGCAAACTTTCATCCTTAAACCCTTCGTACCTCACACCACTCTGTGGATACGTCAAGACCCTCTACTTAGTATGGTCCAGGAACCTTACCGACCCACCCGCAGTCTTGGATCGCTTCGAGCTGTCTGAACTGCACACACTCGTCGTTCATTCCTGCGAACTACCCATCCTCAGCGAACAGACCGTACGACGATATTTTGCGAAATTTCCCCGCGCTTCGATAACCACCCTCGAGTTACGGGATATCTCTCTGGCCCACAGAACCCCATTGATCCTCTTATCGATATTTCCGAACGTCGACAATTTAATGATCTCGGTCGACCGTTGGTGGGCAGAGAAACCTATTTCCTATCCGACGGGAAACGACCGGTTTGAGGCCATCCAACGCATTTCCCTTCCGCGCCTCAGAGGATGTTTCACGTTCCTCGATGCACCTGGTCAAGGAGTTTCGGGTTTCCATAGCACACTCCGCACCATCGCGGCCTTCCCGCCTCAATTCCAAACCGTGTCGTTGAAAACCAAGGAACAATCTTGGGAGGAGGTCCTAGACTTCCTCAGCTCGTGCTCCCAGACTGTAAGAAAGGTCTACATAGGACTGGCCCACCGTAAGCCTCGGCCCCGTACTACATCCCCAGTCCCGCGTGCTGAGCGTGCAACTGTATAGCAAACAGACAGATCAATGGGCCACTCCCTGTCAATTTTGCGAACCTCGAGGAACTCCACGTCGGCCCATGGGCCACCGGTGACCCCATCACCCAACCCGCCCAACCACTCTTGCGGTCGGTTGTATCACCGCGTCTACGACGAGTGATCATCGAACTACGCGAAAAGGATATAAAACACATTCAGTGGTCGCTCCTGGATGAGACTCTAGTCAAACTAGTTGAGAGACACAAAACTTGCAGAAATCTCGAACTTCATATCTCGACGAGGACAAACCCAGAGAGAGTTCGTCAGTCCCTTCCGCGGGTAGCACAAGAAGGTGTGTTGGAAGTAGGACCTAGGATGCGCCCGGATTACTGGGAATCGGTGGCCCGTCTTCAGTAATCGGCTATCTCTCGAAGACCTGCTCCGCACAACCGACCTCATCACTCTCCTTAAACCACATCTCGCGACCCCCCCTCGATCCCCCTCATCACCACCTCTCCACGAGCAGGTCATAGACAAGGGTCTTATACATGTGGCCATGAAAAGCTGATGCAGTGGCGTTTGTTTTGGGGCAATCAAGTGAATGAATGCGGTGGTTTTAACCTGGTTGAGCACAGATGCTAATTCTTACGACAGACATCCTGAGGCTTTTCTATGCTTAATCCCACCTCCAATCTGAACAAACACGTCACGGATATATGGAAGCGGGGCCTCTCTTGGAGTGCGGCATATATAGTCAACGGCCTGGAATATATACCCGTCAGGGTTTGGACTTAGAAGTTCGGAAGGGGAGCCCCGTATAAAGAAATAAGACCGAAGACATACGATGAGCGAATGAATCGCAGGGCGTCGCATCGGCTCCTTGCGCAACGCAACCGCGATAACCGTACTTCAAACTTGCTCGACGTTTTATCTCTCAACAACGTTCGCTCATAAACGTTCCTAAGGGCACCAAGTTAGTTGAACTCACGCGAGCGCATTCAGCACCATTCACGCCGCGGTCGTCTGCAACTGACATCCCGGGTCTCCAGGTCCGAGTCCTGTGAAGAGTAAAAACCTCCTTTCATTCCCACTGTGTGCATCCGAGACAGGATTTCGAAAGGATCGCTTCATTCAATTGACCCAAAATCGCAATTGAGGGACTGCTGGTAGCCATGATATTCTTCGACTGGCCAGTTCTCCCTCCACAGCTACATTCTGGCCACAAGTTTAGCGTCACATCGCAGCTGGAATGTCTCTCCAGGGCTTTTTAGGTTTCCTAAACCTTGAATATCCGTGCAGGGAAAGGGGGCTATCAGGACTCCTACCGTTGCCCGATGCTCAAAACAGTACAAATCACGGTGATTAGAATCCGTTGTGACTTTACAGAAGATCATACCTAGGGCACTCAGTCATTCAACAACTTTAGTCAAGGTACAACATACGCCAATAGCAGAACGAAGCACGAGGGCGGATCGGATGTAAGAATAGGAATGAGAGTATGATAGGCATTTAACCTTGTTTCTGCCTTTTATTCGACCGTCCGGGCTGAGCTGCGGTGTCGACGGAAGATATCGACATGGATCGTCTTGCCTGTAACGTCAACGGGTCAGTGGTTGTCCGGGTTCTCGAGTCTTTTTGCATGGAAAAACCTACGTTCTTCTTCCTTGTGCCTCGCCCAGATTGAATCCCTGCTTCATCGTCATCAGCCAGAGTTTCTTGATCCACATCCATCGGCGTTTCCCCCCCGTCTCCACCAAGCTGCCCATCTCTCCTCAAGATCTTCGCTTTCATAACCCTAATATCCTGTTCGACCCTATCCACATTCTTCTTTGTCTCCAGCAACAACGTCGTCGCGTCGATAAGCGATTCCAAGTGAAGCAGGTTCTCTCGGGTGGGCATGACGAGCCTGGTACTGTTGATGTCATATTCTGAGAGCGTTTGAGCGACCTTCGTGGCCATCGCCTGTTTCGGAGCTGGGAGTTTGTACGATCGAAGGGCAGCCGCCTGGTGAGAGGATTTCGTCGCTGCAGTTTGTGGGACCTCGGTACGTGTTATACAGTGTTGCGCGTCTACAACAACATGAACGACAAGATCGATCAGCGATTGGTGAGGCCAACATACCATATGCAGCATTCTTGATGGGCGGTATCCTCTTCTGAGAATGCATGATGCTGGAGGAAGGAGTAGCCAGGGTGGGACTGTCGATATCCATCGTACCCCCGGATCTCTTCTTACTCTTCTTGATTTCCGGCATCGAACTGAGACCATGCAAGCTCGAGTCATCACCCAACTGAATATCGGACAACCCAGACTCGATGCCGAGCAATGTCCTGAGAAGGTCATCTCTGTCCTTTTTGAACTGTCGCTCGGTTTGTTCGAGGCGTTTGAGTTCGAGATAGAGCGCCTCTTCCTCCGCGATCTGCTCTGGTGTGCGGCTTTCGAGGCTGCGGAGGTATTGCTTTCGGGTGAGCTCCCTTTCTGTTACTACCACGTGAGTGTCCGGGGTGAAACCTGTTGTTAAGACCTGCGTACCTTTTTCGAAGGCCAGTAATCCGAGAATTTTTGTTTTGCTGAGGTCATCCCCATTCCAGGGCCTGCTCCTCACGAGTTTTCTGCAAACGCTGTAGTACCTGTCTTTCAGGTCCTTGGTTAGGGTCAGAGAAGGAAGGACTTGTATCCAGTTGCGGCATGATGCATACCTCGAGCGAACGCTTAACATCCCCTGGGAATTCGTATCTGTCGTGGACGACGAAGAAGCGTGAATCATAATCCTCTATAATCTTGAACAGATAGTCCGTCTCCTCTTTCGACCATTCCGGGTCTTTGGTGATATTAGTTCACCAAACACGAAGTCACAGAGGGAGCACGTGCCTTCGAGGAGTTGGGCGTACTCTTCGTCCGTGTACTTGTACGGGCTTGACACGACGTTGTAGTGCTCGAAGAGGTAAGCTGGGGGAAAACATCAGGAGCCAGAAGCCAGGATCTCATGAACCACGGGGACCTGTGTCCTCATCTGTCCCAGCTTTCACCCAATGGCTCAACTTCAATTCATCCGTTCTCGCTCCATTCCTGAATTCACGCCATTCCCTACGGACAATACCCACAACCCTGAGCACTTACGAACGTAAGAAATTGAGTAAACGTACCATCTGGACCTAGGTGGGCCGCTACCCAGGTTAGGCTTCAACTTCAGGCGCGGTTTCGACTGTTGCGGAACGACCGAGGGCACTGAGTCTCCGATCAATTCGTACAGCTCTCTTGAGATGCCCTGCGGTCTCTTGCTCGCCGCAGGTTTCTTCTGAGGCTGCTGCGACGAGCTCGGGATGGGGTCCGGGACGGAGAGCACGCTCCGAATATCAGCGGCCGAGGTCATGGTGGTGGTGATTTAGGAAAGCCGCTCCTGATCGGACATGTGGTCACTGGCGGGATGACTCTTTCCCTCATCTCTGTCTCACAACAATGGTCAGCGCACATTCTCCTCGCGACTACCGCGTGTTCTCGGTGCTGATCTATTCCCCTTCATATCTAGGTCTCAAGATCTCAGCCAAAAGTGTTCTGTCTTAGCGTCAGGACACACAAACTATCGATAATAGTCACGGCCCCACAGGAGGAAGCCATTTCGAAGCTCAAGGAGGAGGTTTTATCCGCGCTGACAGCCCTATACTTGCACGGCAATAAAGTAGCCCAAGTCCCTACCGTCAAGACCATCGACGACTTTGAACTCTGCCACGCAGTGAAGGAGAAAGGGAAGCCGACTGGGGACTATGCACTCTTGGATCACGTATCGGGCAGGGTGAAAGATCATCTAGTGAATTGGGATTCGGTCTATATTCGATTCCGTGATGAATCTGGTACGTCCCCTACGTCGTCCCCTCTCCTTTTCATTACGACCAACTTCATTTGGATGTGCGTTTTTTGTATAGGAGACCTCCAACCTGTAGAAGTTGAAGTTCCCGTTCTTGTGGAGGATGACGAGGAGGAGCCAGCTCCCGTAGTATCGTCGTCCAAGGGGAAGAGAAAAGCTCCTGAGTAAATGTGACGAAAGTCGGACTTCAGCTAGCGTCGGAATGAAGCCCACCACCATGTGATCGTCAGCAAATCAGTCATAACTTTATCACTGCTTGGCATCCCAGGAACTCTCGTTCCGCGGTAGTAATGCAGCAGCGACGCGTCGGCCTTCTTCTGCTAGCAGATTGTACGTAGAGCAAGCGTTCCACTATAACAGTAGTCAACACACCTCAACCCGTCATCATGAATACGAAATGACCACGCACCGTATCCATCACATCTACCTGAATCCCCGCCTGGTTAAGGTAACTTCGGAGTGTCGGAGGTAACTGTGCAACGGATTTTCCAGTACCCAGAAGGAGAATTTCTAGTCGCCATCGTTAAACACCGACCCAAACAACTCGAACGGTTCTCTCGTACCCGGTTTCGGCACAACCACATCGAATATCCGGAAATGATCCTTGGTCCAGTCTTTCCACGGTTTTGAAGGTACATTCCAGAGGAAGACTTGTCCGTTCAGGAAGATGCATGGAGCCGGAATGACCAACCCATCGGCCAACTGAATCCCCTCCTCCCCTATGCTCCTGACCTGAACGGGTGGTGCAGGTCCCCCTCCAAGGATGTTCTCTAGCCCGGCTGGGTACCTCAGCGCAGCGCGGGTGTGGAATTGCCGTGCGACGGAGCGTTTGAGAGTGTTAGTGAATAACATCGACATTCTGGCTGGAGAAGGCCGTGTTCAATGATCGCCAGACACCCAGCGCTCGATCTCGCACCACATGAGGGTGTCTAGTCAGGACAACATGGGCCATGAAGATTATTTGGCTAGGTGTTGTAGTCTGGACTCCGTAGTCATTTATTGTGGAGACTAGACCGTGTCAAATACAGCCCAACTAGCCTAAGTACCGTGGGGAGTTGAACGTCGGACATCCGTGTCCTAATCCAATCCATCCCTAACCTCTACATGCGCTATCGGAAGACCAGCGCGCTCCCTGGCCTCCTGGAGCTCCTCAACATAAAATCTCGCTTCGTCGAAGTCGGTGTCGGTGACGATTAGTGTCGTGAGGGCGGGACATATCGAGGTTCGGTCTTGCTCCATGGCCCAGAAAGTGAGTGGCTGCGTGGTGTTCTGCTTCATCTCCAAGTATTCCAACCTCTCCATGGCCTGGAGAATTCCGAAAAAGAATAATAAATCTGTAGTCTAGCTCTGGAAACGGACGTGGAGCTTGAGCACACTGTCGAACGGTGTGCCGCCAAACATTGCCTTCGAAAAGGCGAAGGGTCGGGGCGAGTTGATGTATACTGTGAGTTGAGATTGGTCCGAGCCAAAGAACTCGATATTGAACCCTTCGTAGATCGTGAGGGAAACCTCTGGTGTGGTGCTCAGAGCCGGCAACCGCACTTCGAATACAGGTGGCAGGAACGGGGTACGTGGGGCACCGCGAGCACCGATCAATCCCATGTTAACTCTGCGCACGCTTGGCAAACAGAGGGCAGGAAGGATTGGACTTGGGAGCGGTACGCGAGAATCTTCATCTGTCGTGATTGTAACCTCTTCCAAATGCAAGAGTGTAATCACACGTTTCTCGGGTTTATAGTCCCGTAGACTTGCGCAGTCAATCCTGGCTTCGAGGGATCGGAGCAGTGGCATCTCTCCCAGCAGATCCAGTAGTGCGGTGGTCGTAAATCTTTGAAGGCGTGTTTCCAGCGTAAAGTTGGTGATTCGGGAAAATTCACTTGGTCCAGGGGCCAAAATAACGCCACGGACGTTCAACGTCTTCACGGAGGAATGGAGTGCCTCGAAAAAAATAGGCGGTAATTTCGGGGAGTCCCGACCAGTGGCGTGTACGGTCATCGTTTCGAGGAGAGGTGCTGATTTCGAAACATGTTGCGCGACCCCGTAGAGGTAAGATTTATGATCTAGGAAGATCTCTAACGACGAAATCCGCTCGGTATGGGGATAAAAGAGTCGGAAAGCATTTACGTGAATTTGAACTTCGAGCGGAACCGACCCGGACCGTTCGAGATACGTTTGTACACGCGGAGCGATGACTCGTGGGTTTGCATACTCGGAGCAGATGATTTTGTTCCAGAGAGTGGGAGTGAATATGAGTGTCCTGCGCCAGCGTTTGCAGACCGCTGTTGCATTTACGAGGTCCTGTTCATGCATTCGGAACGTTAGGATGAGAGCGAGGGCTTCTGGAGGGAGGCGGTTGACGGGTGCGAGTGAGTTCTTGAGCTGGTTTAAGCCTGTTGAGATGGATGATAACTTGGGCGACACCCGGTCTATCTGTATAAGATTAGACTTCAGAACACGCTCGAGAGGGTGATCTCAAACCTCGTCTTTATATGGAATCGCGTCGGAGCTGCAAGTCCCCGAAGGTCAGCACGATATCGTTCGGCAGATCACCGCCCGGAAGTCTTACAAAGACTGATTCAGCAGGCCCAACCGTTTCTCGAGCGCGTACGCCAATTGGGAGAGAGAGAGCTCTGCACCTGGGTATTGTTCCATGGTGCTCCCAATAAGGGTCGAGGGAGAGGAGGGAAGGATTGATCGTAATCGAGAACGGATGGTTTGCCGGTAGTAGAGTTCCCACACCGTTATTCTCCGCCACCGTTACCGCCGTCCACGGGAACGAGAGCTTTCGAACGACGATGAGCGCATATCACGACGGTTCCACCTCTACCCACCCTTACAAGGAACCCTCGCCCCTTCCAAGCTCAGTCCCAAAAGTTGACGAGCTCGGAACGACCAGTGGGCCGTTGAAGAGTGCCGCGTTTTTCATCGGCGCGTATTGCAAGGATTACAATGGTTAGTCTCCTGTCCAGTGTTTGCGCGAATTTTTTTGGAGCTGTTTTATAGAGGACTTTATGCTTTGCAAGGCGGAGAACCGCGACCCCGGTCATTGTCTCAAGGAAGGTCGTAGAGTCACCCGGTGTGCTCAAGACCTGTGCGTTAAGCGATGGTGTCTCTTCTGCGCACCCTTTACTGAGCGAAGCCACTAGGATCACTAAGATGAGGGAGAACTGCCTCAAGCAGTTCGATGAGCATTGGAATTGTCTGGAGGTCAACAACCAGGTACGCTCAACTTTGGAGTATCTACACTGATGGCTCACACCGTACGAACAGGGATACTACCGGTGTAGGAAACCCGAACGAGCACTTAACAAGTGCATGTTCGAGAAGCTCGTGCGTCTCCCATATACTATTTCGTCCATTAACCATGTCTCTAACTCGACACACAGGGCTTGACCAAGACTATCCCTGGCTCACCACCGGGCCAGAAACAAATACACGAAGTCGAGAACCCAGTCTTTACCGGGGTGCAGAAGTAGAACTACGCATACGGACGGAGGCCACCACACCTTCAATCCTTATTACATATCTTTCTGCCTCCACCTTGCTTTGGCAGACAAATCGAGAACTTGTGATTTTCTTTCCGAATGATCTCTTCCGCGTTCCACCGCGTCATTCGGACGCGTCTTGCACTTCGCTACTCTCGTTCGTTATCGACCTCTGTTACACAAGTTGCAAAACACTCGATTTATGTCTCGAAATCCACAAATCCGTACTTTAACCTCTCTTTAGAGGATTGGTGAGGATCATATAAACGAACGGACTCAAACCAGCCCTCGCTCACAGACTGGAGGTTTTCGCTGCAGGCTGTTCAAACACAAACCTCATCATGACCCTCTATTACTGCTTTACAGAGACGACCCGTGCGTGGTCATAGGTCGAAACCAAAACCCTTGGAAGGAAGTAAACATGACAGAACTCCGGAGAACGGGAGTACCCTTCATCCGGAGACGGAGCGGAGGGGGCACGGTGTACCATGTAAGCCACTCTTTTGCCTATTACCCCTACAGTGCGTTGAGAGGGAACTTTTAGGATCTCGGTAATTCAAACTTCTCAATCCATCTTCCGAGATCTTCATTCGACCGGAACGATTCCGCGAAAGTCGTGTTGCGCGCCATCCAGTCCCTCGGCCTCGCGGACGCTAACGTGAATGAGCGGAATGATATATGCGTCGGGAAATTTAAGATATGTTCCTTGCACTCTCACAGAACGGCTATGAAAGTGCTGACGATGGCATTTGTTTCGGTAGACACGTCTCGGGATCAGCATACAAGATCGTCAACAAGCGTGCCTACCACCATGGCACGATGCTAATCTCGAGTGAGCTAGGGACCCTAGGGAAGCTCCTACACTCCAACAAGGTGCCAAACCTACCTCTCTCGAACTTAAAACCCAGAATTGACCATTCGAAATCATCTCAGGACACGATGCAGACCAAAGGAGTGGCGTCCGTCCGTTCGCCCGTCTGCAACCTTCGACAACACAAACCAGACGTATCGCACGAAGGCTTCGTGCACGCAGTCGTGCGCGAATTCCAGGACCATTACAATATTCGAGAGACGGTGGGGGGTGTCATTGGAGTCGAAGCTTGATTACTGACATGCGCTCTCTTAGATCAACTGGGTGGATGAAGGTGACGGCTGCGAGGGTATCGAGGAGATCAGGAAAGGGGTGCACGAACTTACCGTGAGATATCCGCCAGGAGGGGTGCATATGGAACTCATTTAGATGACTGACTCTAAAAACTCAGACGTGGGATTGGACATTCGGTCAAACTCCAGAATTCACGTATACCCTAGAGCACATGTTCAGTTGGGGTAGACTGGTGAGTGATCTTAGCCCCACGCCTTCTCGTTTTCAACTCAAGTTTGTTCCCTCCTCTCCCTCCCGCAGAAAACGAATTTTCACTCAAAGCACGGCATCATTCTCTCATGCACCTTCGATATCGTCGATTTGGAAGATTGGGGCGCCATCTCCGAAGTTCGTGGTCACCTTGAAATTCTCGAGCGGTCTCTCGCGGGAGAGAAATATGGGTTTTTGAGGGACGAGGCTAAGCCGAGGGAATTCTCCGGGAACGAGAGTATGCGGCAGTTGTGGGATGAACTAGTTGAGGAGATGCAGAACTAATAATGCTGGGCTAGCGGGTTAGAATATACCACCAGGTATCCGTATGTTACTTTTGCTAATCTGTCAATACTACACCCAACCATGCGACGCCCATGGCTCAGAGGAGTATTTCCTCAATCTGATACAACCCAACCGCAAGGCTAGCCTGCTGGAACGCCTCTTTCCTCTTCTTCCTCGAATCACCTTTCCCTCCACCTCCGGATTGACTGGCCTGCTCTCTCTCCTTCCTCTCCACGACGACTTTCTTGTGTCCCCTTAGCAAGCTATCGAAGGGTATCCTCAGCTGTTCGACCTCGTTTATGAGCTTGAGTTCTGATTCGATTTGGCTGGAGATGGATTGGAGGATGGGGTACGCTGGGGGATGTTGGAGGAGGGAGAGGAAGGATGCGTCCAAGATTGCTTGAGTGAATGATATCACCTATTAAAAGGACTCATCAGATGTGCCTCACTGTCGCCGGTAGATGCCTTTACCTTCGAAAGCTCAGGTAACGGCTGCGCAGGCCCGTCATTTGGCGCAGGAGAGGACACCGTGAAAACACCAAGTTTGTCCTCAGCCTCACCCCACTTCCTCATCCACGATTCAAGCACTTGGAGAACCGCCACGGTTTCTTCCACCTCGCCCAAGCTTTTCCGTAGAGCCAGACGGAGACCGGACGCAGACGTGTCGTAAGAGACGCATTTACCGAGGTATTCCTCCAACGAAGGCGTATCTTGAGTCTGAGCGGGCGAAGAATCCACTTGCATCGCATCTGCGTCTGACGGCGACGCGGATGTTGCTCGTTTGAGGTGTGCTGTCGTGACCTTGTGCAATACGGAGATGATATCTGTTTCCGTAAGGTCGCGCACGGTCTCCATCGCCGTCAAGGCCGATTTCTAGAAGTGATTCAATTTCGCACCCCCAATAGGATGGCAAATGGAATCATACCCAATCTGACCTATCCACCAAAACGCTCAACAGCCCATCCGGCACCATCCTCGCAACGACAAATTTACGTTCAAGCAGCGACCTTACGACGTTCCCAGAATACAGTACCTCCGCCCCTCCCTTGTCTAATTGCAGGACGGTCTCCAACACCTGTTTCGTAAACTCGTACCCAAAGAGTACGGTGTGCGGGCCCTCGGAATCGAGCTTCCTCTTCTCTTCTTGTCCAACCCACGCAAAGAAGGTTTCGTCGGCTGCTTGGGGTCGTTTCTGTGAGATTGAGGCACGGAGTTTCCGCACAAGCGAATCTTGGGATGCTTCCAGCCTCGTCGTGCTCCCGGCAGTAGCAGTCCCATTCGCGACTCCATTTGCAGAAGAACCGGGTGTCTTGGCTATCCATTTATCCCCAGCCACAGCCCGCCCCATGGCGTTCGAAATCGTAGATGTTGAAGGAACGTTAATGGGCACGACCAAAACAGTCGACCGGTGGGTTGACTTTATCTCCACCAGTGGCATCCTAGGTGAGAGCGTCAACATGACCTGACCGTCTGTACACTTAACCAGCTCGATCTTAATCCCGCCCATAGCGGAGCGGGAAAGTGTTGACGGCATAGTGAATGAATGCGATGCGAGGAGGACAGAGTATTGGAGATCCCAAACGTGGATGATGATGTCCGTTAGTGGGGAAGTTGGAATGGCGGCGAGGAGAACGAAGGAGGAATGGATCGGGAGGAGGGAAAGTTCTTGGGAAGTGATTAGGCCACCTGGGCGTGGAGCAGTGAGTGTTAAGGACTGGAGGGTGAGAGGTGTCGAGATTCTGGCTGCATCCCAACTGGAAGCGCTCTTTTGTAACCGATGTGTTTGCCAGAGACCGGATGTGACTAAATGGAATCGTTGGCTCATGCACACCGAGGAAAAAACAACACGACATACAAAGCAAGCTGATTGTTCCGGATTCACTGCATGTGACGTCCGCTACTCCCTGTAAAATTTGAGTACAAGAGCGACCATTGGCTTGATGCAACTTACTGCGTTGAGGTTCAGCTCCACCGAAGCGACCTGTGTGGCTCCGTCACCCTGAGCCAGACGCAAGATACGGACGCGAACCGCGTTTCTTCGAGCCAGGAACAACACCAGAATTTCACCGACCCCGGGAATGTCGTTCGGTAGGAAAGTGCATCTGGTTCTTGGGTAAGAGAAGGACCGCAGAAACCGATCTTCTTCATCGTCGCGATCTATTTCGTTGGAAATGTTCAAGTCATTATCCAGCGTTATGATATCGCCCCGTTTGGACACCAAGACGACTTGTGCCGGATGGATGGAGATGCTTGCAATGGTATGCGATACCTATTCGAGCCCTCGTGAGCCAGAAAAAACAACCAGTGGGCCAGGGCCTTACCTTGACAATCATCTTGTCAAATGATCCGGACCCCAGACCTCCTTCAAACAGTGTTCGAAGTCTCCAGACTATCCGACCCGCATCCTCCGCAGGTACATCTGGGGCATCCGCTACGGCGACATAAGTGTCACAATACTTCTTCCCATCAATTTCCGATATACTTGAGACGGCAGGACAAGTGAAAGTTGTGGACGGGCCAAGGGTATGCGATAGTACTGGGTGGAGCGAGGAAATCTACATCGAGGGACGGACCTTTAGCAACGTTGTCATCAAAACCTTCGACTGCACGCGGATTTTTGAAGGACAAGGGGTACATACGTCTAAGAGGTGGATGCCGTCTCCCTGGACTGTGGCAGTGGCATACCCGTCGGATTTGGAGTCTGTGTAAGTTATGTGGACATTAGCTGATGGGTTAGCGTCGGTGTTTTTGGAGGATTTCGGGCCGAGGAGACGCTTCGAGATGGAGTAGGATGCGAGGAGGAAAGGGTCGCTGATTGAGCTTGTCATTTACAGACCCGCCCAAGGGTGATCGAGGAGAGGAAAAGTGAAAAGATTGGTGATCGATGTTAGAGTCTCCCGTACGCAGTACGATAAACGTGAAACAGACGATTAAAATTTAAAGTGCAGGTGGGATTCAAAAATTTCTGCAGTTTTTTTTCTTCTCTATAAGAGAATTTTTTTGCTGAGTTGGGGGACTCGATGTGGGGTCGCAACGTTGGGTGAACGGGAGTGGCCAGATATGGCAGGAGAGAGCCATGACGGGGTTCGCGAGCCAACACTCCCTCTAATCGATAATTCTCCCCCTCCACCGACGACAACGACGACGAAGACGTTCAGACCTACTCAGGATGTGGATAATCACCGCTCTCTTCAAGCCACTCGCATACATCTCCGTCCCCTACCTCATCCTCAAATACGCAACCGACACCAACCCAACCGCACGGTACTGCTTTCGCGTCGTCGTCTATTATTCCGCCCTCGGATTGTGCTCAGTATGGGGCATGATCGTCGCGGCGGGCATGACCCTGGCCGGTCACAGGTTTGACACCAATTGGGTCGTGGCCAGGTCATTCTATACCCTTGTAGGAAAACTGCTCGATATCAAATTTGTCGTGGAGGGTGAAGAGCACCTCGACACCAGACCTGCCGTTCTCGTCGGGAATCACCAGAGTGGACTTGACATTCTCTTCCTTGGGAGGTATGTCCACCATCGCACCCATCCGGACACGTGAAATTGATTCGTCGTCCCTGTTCGTTTCCGTCATCTCTGTGTGGGTCTCTCCGAATCCGAATCGCCGCGTGGTACAGGATTTTCCCAAAGCATGCGTCTATCATGGCAAAGAAGGAGCTTGCGTGGGCTCCGCTGTTGGGAGGATATCTCTCGGCATCGGGTGCCGTCTTCGTGAACCGGGGAAACAACGCCGCAGCCATACAATCGCTCAAGGCCGCTGGGGATTTCATGAAGAAGAACGTAACCTCTTTCTGGTTATTCCCAGAAGGGACACGTTCGATGCGCAGGCATCATGACCTACTCCCCTTCAAGAAAGGCGCGTTTCACACCGCCGTTCAAGCCGGTGTACCCGTCACCCCAGTTGTATGCGAAAACTACTGGAGGCTGTACCATAAGGGTCACTTTGAGGGTGGCGTGCTCAAGATCCGGGGTAAGCTAGAGAACTCACTGTCATCGGACACGGCCATCTCATCCATATTTTTGTTCGTCGTTTGATGTCCAGTTCTGCCACCGATTAGCACAGCTGGTCTGACGACTGACGATGTCGGTGATCTGGCCGTACGGACCCGCGAACAAATGCTCGAAGCTTTACGGGATATCTCGGAACCTCTGGATCCGCAATCGCAACCTCCACCGAAAAAGGATGCGATCTCGGCACTTACAACTAGAGATATACGAGAACAAACGCCGACGCCTCATCTCCCCTTGATTGACACGACCCCTGTTGAGCTCTCGCGCGAGTCAGACACTGAGGCAGAACCATCTACACCGAGCGTTTCATCAAGCCGGATGGATGGAAGCGAGAACGGGGTCGAGACGGAGGAGGACGAGGGGATGGTGCTCGTTGGGCGACCAACTCAGAAATAATGGCGACATTGTTGGCAGAGATTACCACAGCGTATCTAATCCACCGTTCGCCACACTTATGTAGTCGCTTCTTCGCGCCCACCGATATTTGATGTGGTCCAGCGCGGGTTCCCACGTTCTTGAAATACCTTGTTACCTCCGAGCCTGATTGAGGAAGGACCTCAGCGGTGAACGTGCGATGAGGAGTACGAGATAGCCTGAGCAGAGCCCATAGCGTCCACGTTCTTGGCTAAACATGGACGGATACTCTATCCGATACTGCTCCCGATCACTCAGCCTCAGCCGTGCCTTATATTCCCCAGCCCGCTCTCCTCCGTAGTCCCCCACTCCCCCTCTTTTCCCCCTCTCTCACAGTCTTTCTTTTCTTTTCTGCTTTCTTCCAGGCATAGACATGTCCTCAGTAAAGCTTCCCGGTAATCCACTCTCCTATCGGATTAACTCCGGTAACGTTGAGTTTGCCCATCATTGCTGACTCTCTGTTGTTTAGAGTGCTGGGGTCATCGCGGCGTATGTTCCGGATGCGTTCCGGCGGCTGTCAGGTGTAAGTTCTGACCCCTCGGTTTATTCTTCTAGGCCTCCGCAGCATACCCAGAGAACACCCTCGCTAGTTTCGAAGCCGCAATGCGAGATGGTGCTGAAGGAATCGAGAGCGGTACTTGCCCTCTGCCAAAGCTCTGACCCGCCGCGTCGCGTAACCTCTGTTGTCAGACGTACACGTATCTGTCGACGATGTCGTCGTCATGTTTCACGACCCGAGTATGTACACACGAATTCATCCTTCCCCCTAAACGTATCCTGATGTTCCGCCATTCATCCAGCCCTTGAGAGGACGACAGACGGCAAAGGTTTTACTAGTTGCCAGCTCGACCAGTAACATACGACTAACTCTTTTCACACAGGCATCATTCGGGAGAAGAAGTGGCACGGCGAAGGAGGGATGGAACACTTTAGGACCCTCAAAGAACCCCATCAGGCCATCCCTACCTTTGCTCAAACGATCGAACTCCTAATGAAGGTCAGCAACGCTCCGCATCACCCCCATGGGGCCGACATCAAAACTCAGATGATCTCCTTAGCCCGAGAACCGTCGCGTAAAGTTCAACATCGACGTCAAGGTGCAGAACGATCCCCCGCGGTTGTTCAACCTCATGCACACCATCATTTCCTCCTACGATGACTGGCAAACCGCGTTGGCTCCCCGGATCCTCCTTGGCCTATGGCACCCGAGGTTCCTGCCTCATGCCGAGAAGATCCTTCCGTACTGCAGACGCTCGCACATCGGGGTCAGCCCCGCGCTTGTCAAGAAGTACTTTTGGGACAGTTGCGAAGTCTTCTCCATGTCTTTCGCTTCTCTGGCAACTGCCGCTGGAGAAAGGTATGCTCCGTTCGGAACTTATTTTACGTCTCGGATCTCACGCTCGGCTCATAGATTCAGGAATAACTGTAAGGAAGCTGGCAAGGAGATCATGGTCTGGACTGTGAACGAGGCGGCGCACATGATGGAGGTTCGTTTGATTTTCTGTTTTGGACGTAATCCTGGTCAATGGAGTCGCTACTAATTCCGACTCGGCCCCCGGCCGATTTCGTCCTGAATAGGCAGTACGATGGGGAGTTAAGGTTATCCTAACAGACAAGACGAAAACCTGGCTCGAACTCCGTGTGGAACTAGAGAGTGAGTGGGCCGTTTATTCACCTGCATTCCCCGACTCTGATCGACGTCACTCCTCCCGCAAATCCTTGCGCTTCGCTCCCTATATGCGTGATCAGACGATTACGAGAGGATCAGCGCCAAACACAACAGCAGGCTCTTTTTATGGACTCAGCCGCAGTTCTACGGCATTTTCCACACGAGAATTGAGTACCTCACCGTGACCGCTTTGGAGAGGGCCGGAGGGCCCATGTCCGAGTCTCGCAGTTGGACCACGGTTGTAAAGGAGAAGGCCAAGTTGACTCCGCCCTCTACCCCAGCGTCAAAGAGCGTCGATACCCCTGCTGTTTGAAGGTTTCTTCGGTTCCAAGCTTTCTGATGACCTTTTTTATGATTCACGATAGGTGATGGGACGAAGCGAGAGAGCTTGTCCCCCCAACCCTTGATGATAACCGTAGACCGTTTCTCTCTCTTTCTTCTTTCCTCTCCTAACCCCAAATCCTTTCTCAACTAACACGTAATACATAGACCTAGATGGGGTCCTTTCTTCTGGTTTGAGCACATAAGGATAAGAATCAGCGTCGGAGGCGTAGCTGGCAGACCCTGCAGTAGTATGAAAATGTGTAGTAGTATCGGACTTTATCGCGGTTGATTTCCTTTGGGGGTGACTGATCGCCGAGAACCTCAGGAACTTATGTAAGATTGGGCGCCCGAACACCTACGCCGATCCTGATCATGAACTGAAGACCACGCCAGGGTATCTCGTGCCAGGCACGACCATGCTAAACGTATATACCCTAATAGGTTAAACGGAACAGAACTGCCGTCTCGACTCCAGGGTGCTTTGGCTGGCGGTTTTGGCTACAACTCCCCCCGGACAGTCTCCGTATCCCACCCGCTCGTCCGTATTGTTCACCTTCCGGGCCGCTAGTAAGCTCCGCTTGGAGGATTCGGTCGTAACACGGCACCGAGACAAAAACGGTGAGAAAGTGTTCACCGGAACACGTTTTTGCCAGTACGAGCCCCCCTTGAGCCGCTTGTTTTCTAGTCCGGGCTCCGCCAATTCCCTTTTGTGTCCCTGATGCTTTTGTGACTTCGAGCTGTTCCGGTCCAGGCATTTTCTGAACGCTGGATCAAGAAAGCACGAAGGGGGTTACTCCGAGCGATGCTAACGAGTGACTTTCTGTGACGGCTTTCCATCGGACTTTCTGGACCTCGGATATCCTGGCTAGAGCTGTCAGGACTCCGACCGTTGTGGGGTTCGAAAACATTCTACCTAGGCCACGGGAAGCCACTCTGTTGTTCGGTTACTCATTAATCTGAATCTGTTACAGATATGCGGAAATGGGGTCTCATGGAACTTCTCTCGGAACGTGGGATGTGCGGTGTGGTTCGGTTGACGTTCTGGAATGTATGCCCTTTTACAGGGTTCGAACTTCAAATCAAGGGGAGCCCCGTGCAGGTGGGACAGATGACAGGGCGAGCAAGTGGATCGCAAGGTATCACATTGGCTCCTTCCACGACTAAAATGATGTCCCCCACCCCACACGGTGTGATTGTACGTCAGCTCTTATCATTCGATGCTCCATCCTCAACAGCGTTCGCCCGTAGGTCGCCAACATCCCTAAGGACGCCGAGTTAATCGAACCTGGAGGACTCTTCGTGCCGTAGTCGTCTGTGGCTGATATTCCCGACCTCCAGGTTCTGTGGAAAGTAAGCACACGACTCTGCTCCATTCCCGGCACGTGCATCTGGGACGTGACTTCGAGAAGGAACGCCTCAATCAATTGCAATTCGGAATCGCGAGTTCTGGACCGCAAATCAGCGCTTCAGCCGCGATATACTCCGATGGGGCGTTAGGTGCGCGAATAATGGGTTGTATACGTGTGAATGGTGTTTGTCCCTGGACGACTTGGACTGTGAATCGATAAGTGCCCCATGGTGATACTTAGAGTGGAGTCCATCCCGGACGTTCGTTTGACTGTCGTCTCTTAGTATACTATTGTAATTGTCACCGAACGGTGGTCATCTGACTGTTTTATCGTGGTGAAGAATGGCGGCCCCCTGCACGCGACGCGACTGGACGTTCCAAGGCCCGTTGGGCGTGTCACCCACTTACGTTGGTGATCGGATGCATACGCAGGCCCGGCTGGCTTTGGCGCTCAATCACGTTCTTGCATCAAACAATTTCTATATATGTCGCTTCATCCGATAATCGAGATCAGCGAGTTGACCCAACTCGTCGCCGACCACCTGCTCACTATCAGTCTGAGGAGCCTTGTATCCCTTGCGTGCACCTGTCAGGCCTTGAAGGAACAGGCGCTCAGCACCCTGTGGTCAAAGCAACGATCGTTGAAAACCCTCATCAAAGCTACCTCGTCATCGGGGGTTCCGTCCCCCTCTCAGCCACTGCCACATGTGTATACTGACGACCTTCATATAAATCGTTTTTTTGCTGATGCGTTCAGTCCACGAGGACGGAATGGGACAAGCTCCGACGGTATGCATCCTGGATGCGCCAGCTCGAGTTCATTCCATATTACACCGTTCCGGACGAGGTTTTTCGCATGCTATCGGTCAACTTACCAAACGAAGTTTTGTTTCCCGGGCTGCAGGTGCTGGATTGGAGGATCTATTCCACGTCCCTACCATTTTATCACCTCTTCCTCTCCCCCCGCTTGACGCACCTCACACTCACGTACTCGTCATCTGGGGCCGAAACATCGGATGAGGTTCTCTCAGGTTTAGTATCGATAATCCTGGCGCTGGAACCTCTCCTCCTTCGGTATCTATATCTTCAATGGTACATTCCTGCAGAAGCAGAGCGGAGGCTGGAATCCGCCGTCTCCTCCGCCGTCCTTCGATGTGGGCCCTCTCTCACCACTCTATCCCTATCGACCCCCTTGTTGGGTGCGGCAGTTCAACACATCATGCACCTTCCCAAACTCACCTCCTGGTGCGTGGTGAGTGGACCACCCAGAGGATTCGACTTCTCTCCATCCAATGCCTTCCCCCAAGCACTTGAATCTAAAGACAGAAGAGTCACTTGAATGGATTCCTCTTCTGGGGGAGATCGCACGCCAGACCCCCTCGGGTCAACCGTCAAGTCGCGGGCTTGGTCAAAACCTCATCACCCTGAATTCTTCAGCGGATGCTCGAATTGGTGCCGCTTTCATGTCCCCTATTACGGAATTTCATGGGTTGCTTAACCTTAAACTGGGATCATCTTGTTCCAGTACCGGGGGGTGTGCCTTCAACCTCACGGATGATGATATCGCAGGTATCGCGGCTGCGTTGCCTCACCTGCGGCGCGCCAACTTCGGACGTGTATGTTCTGCCAATTCATGCCGAACTACCGTCTCCTCCCTCGTCTCCCTCTCCACCCTTTGCAGGGAATTGAATCTCCTTGAGGTACACTTCAATACTATAAACCTCCTCGGCGACCTCGAGGCCGTATTAACAGCCCCCCGACCTGACGACTTCCCCCCGTTCCCGGAGCGGACTTTTTTTTCTCTGTCGGTGGGAGACATGCCGATTTCAATCGCAGATGAAGACCTTGTGCCGGTTCTGGAGGGTTTCATCACGATCTTCGGTCCTCTGTATGGAATCCACGGACACACAGACGGCCAGAAGGAACTCGATTCAAGACTGTGGAAGATGGGATGGGAACAGTCTTGAGGCCCGTTTGAGTCATTATCCTACGCTCCGTAAGCATGATCCAACCCCATTTCGGCCTTGACATTTGACGTCCGCAACTGATACTGTACCGAACCTAGGCTGGGACGACTGTCGGGCTCTTGTAAAGGGTGAGGGTCTGCATCCGGCGATGACCGCATGCTGATGGACGATATCTACAGTTGTTTGTATTCGGTTAGGGGGACTGGATAATCAGTATTTGGGGTGAATCTGAGCGAACGATGATACCAAGCGAGGTCACTGGGTTCGCGAGTGGTTAAAGGGTTGTGCAATATAAGTATGGGTTTTGATCCACCTTCATTGTCCGATCAGCTCCCGCACAGTTGCGGTTTCGTCAGCTTCGATGAGCTTTGACGCCCTTCGGTGAAGTCACCCGTCATTTCAAGTGCTTTCTAACTAGGATTTCATCTCCCCCGAGAACAATCATCATTCGAGATCCTTATCAAATGTACCTTGTCACGGACCTTGGGCACTTCGCCTTCCTCTCGACGGCTAGAGCGGGTGAGTAATAGTGACGGTTGTCTAGCTAGTTTCTTATGCGCATGTTCAGCCAACAGCAGCGGAGTGGAATAGGTTCCGACGATATTCGTCCTGGGTGCGTCAGCTTGGCATACATGCAGACGACATGGCTTCAGAAGCAGAGCTCCTCCATATGATATCGGATAATTCGCCAAACGGGATTATGTGTCCTGGGCTACGGGAATTAGGATGGACGTGCGATGCCTCACCCCTACCGATCTTTCGTCTCTTCCTCTCGCCCCATCTGACAGCATTCTCCTTCATGTATCCAAGTATCTTGGCTCCAGATGAAGACTCAGACCGGGTTTTGGCGGATCTCGTGTCAATGATCCTAGAACTGCCAGTTTCCTCCCTTCGATCTTTACATATCGACGCTCGCATCCCGGGTAAAACTGTTCCGACGGTATTGGAGTCCGCAGTTTCCTCCACCATCATTCGATGTGGACCCTCCCTCACCTCGCTACGCGTTGAGGTGTCGTTGTCGGATGCGGCTGTCCAGCATATCATGAAACTTCCCAAGCTCACCTTGTGGAAGGCGGTGGATGGGCTACCCAGGATATCTGATCTACATCTGTCTAATACCTTCCCCCAACTCGAAACCTTGGAGCTAATAACAGAAGAATCACTCGAATGGATCCCCTTTTTCGGGGCGATCTCTCGCCACACTTCCTCGAGTCAACCGTCAGATCGTAGACCTGTCCAAAAGCTTATCGTTCTGGAATCTTGGGCGGAAATTCCAGTCGATGCTGCTTTTATATCCCCTATCATGCAATTCCGTGGGTTGGCCAAACTGTGGCTGAACTCATCATGCTCCAATGCGAATGGGTGTACCTTCAGCTTGACGGATGATGATTTTGTGGAGATCGCGATTGCGCTGTCTCGCTTGAAGGATGCCACGTTCGGGCATGTGTGTCACGCCAATTCGTGTCGAACCACCGTCTCCTCCCTACTTTCCCTTTCAATCCACTGCAAGGATTTGGAGGAACTAGAAATCCACTTCAACACAACAAATCTTCTCGGTGACCTTACGTCGATATCGGAGGATCTACGACCTCGTGGCGCACATCTGCTTCTAAAGTGTGGACTTTGGTGGTTGGGTGTGAGAAACGCGCCGCTTCAGATAAGAGTGGAGGATCGTGGATTGGTGGCGGCTGGGTTTCTTGGAATTTTCCCATCGCTCCGCGAGATCAACTCAAACTCGGGTGTGGATTGGGGGAGTCTCTTAGAAGGACAATGCCGAACACAGAACATGTAATCAAGTATGTAGGCATAGCTCCGTGGGGCGGGCGCAAATCCTGGAAGCGTAGTATGCTTTCATGAAATATCCCACTGTTCTCTTGAAGAACTCTGATGGATTCCGTGCATTTCTCGCTGACTCTGGTCACAACTGTCACCGTAAGGTTCCTCGGGCGCCCCGACGAGAGTTGCAAAGATGGTCGTGCACTGCGGTGCCTCTGATTTCAACGAAACAGCGGTGCTACGAGTGGCCATCTCTCCCCCACAACTACATTATGGCCATAAGTTTAGTGTCATATCGGAGCCAGAATGTCTTTAAATCCGCCCAAAGGGAATCAAGACCTGGCCAATATGACTCGTGAAATGCGATCCACCGTGTGCCCCCAATCACCCAATGTACCGTATCCTGCCACTGTCGGAGGTCAACCCACGTCCCAAACGGTCGCCAGCAGAGATATAAAATACCCACTAATTTATGACGGACTTTCCGCGGCTTTATCTTCCTTAGCAGCCTCACGTACCCTCCCTTCTTCCTCCAGCAATGTTTCAAACCCAGGCATACCCTCATTAACGCCATACAACGCGTCGAACACCATCTCTTCCCTCCTCGCCGCGGGTCCCACAGTCCAAGACTTGGCCGCGATCTGTTCCTTGGTCTGGGCGTTCCCGACGACCGGAGCGGCCTTACGCTCCGCAGTCATAGACCTAAGTTCGCCGTACCCGGCAAACATGGCGCTGTTCGAGTAAAAGTCTTTCGCGAAGACTTCGTCGATCTTGTCGGAGAGGTTTGCGGGGGAGATGAAATCCTTGGATTGGTGGTAGAGCGAGATGAGGGCTCGCATTTTCTCGGGTGACAGTTGGGTGGGAGGAGTTTTAGTCTCTGGGGTGGGTGTTGAAGAGGAGGCAGCCGAAGGAAGGGACGAGGAAGATAAAGTAGAGTTGCGACGTGCAAATGAAGAGCGAAGCAGTAGCTTGCACCGAGCTATTGTGGTGAGAGACATAGTGTCCTTGGAGGAGAGGATTTCCGGACACCGGAAGCGGGATGTGCTGGACGCGATCGAGGGAGCGACCGTGGGAAGCCGAAACCCGGACAGATGCAAGAGACTGAGATTGGCCAATGGTGACTACAGTAAAGCTAGACTACAAGGAAGCTTTGATGCGATGCTTCGCCAACAAAGCATCCTCCCTCTTCTTTAATTCTTGCGCCCTTTTAACCAAGCCAGCAGCACGCCTCAACTCGCGTTGGCCGATTTGTTGGATGTGAACCTCATCGGGTCCCTGAACAGCTTACTTCAATACCAGCACCAGCTAGCAAGGTGGTAAGAAGAAGTGCTTACATCAGCTAGACGAAGAGTCCGCAAGCCAGCCCAAGATTCGGCCAGGAGCTGATCTTGGGACACGCCTTCCGCTCCAAAGGCTTGAATGGCCCGGTCGACGACTTGGAGGGCCATCGAGGGCACGACGAACTAGTGAAATTGGGTTGGCTCGACTTTTAGTATTTCCCAGTACAACTCACAAACCTTCGCGATTCCAATTTCCTTCAAGGCACCTTTCGCCTGGCGCTTGTCAATTTGCAGAGCGGCACTCAGAACCAAAAGTCTGGCCCCTTCAATATCTGCCCTAGACTTGGCGATATCGGAGAGGACGGTGCCTGAACAAGGGTCAGATTTTCGAAGGAAAATGGTGAGACTAAAAGCGAACCATGTTGATACAAGTACTTTCCGAAAGTCTTGCGAGACGGGTCGGTAACTCGCTGGATCATCATGTCCAACGCCCTCTGGGCGAAGCCAATTGACCTCATGCAATGATGGATACGTCCGGGTCTAGGAACGCAACCAGCAATCAGGAAACGCGCGAGTAATCAGAGAATACGGTCTTCCCCTCACCCGAGACGACCTTGGATAATCTAGAGATATGTGAGCTCCTGTGTCCAGAGTGTGTCTCGAGGCGACGGGCGCAACACACCTCAAAACCTTTGCCCCACCCCAGGACTAAGTTGTTCAAAGGGACGCGAACATTCTCGTATAGAACCTCACAATGTCCCTCTGGAGCATCATCATACCCAAAAACCCTCATAGGCCGGACGACAGTCACGCCTGGGGCGTCAGCGGGGACAAGGACCACACTCTGTTGCTGGTGGACATTGGAGTTGTTAGGATCACTCTTGCCCATAACAATATGGATTTTCGTCCTCGGGTCTCCGGCTCCGCTAATCCACCTGTAAAACGATGAACATCTCCCGCGGTAAAAGAAATCTTGAGTCGTAAACACACCATTTGCGTCCGTTAATGACGATCTCGTTCCCTTCCTGTTTGATAGACGTGCGAATGTTGGTCGCGTCAGAAGATGAAACTGGGGCAGCGTCAGTGAACAATACGGTTCCAACCCAAATGTGCTCATACCAAACCGTTCCGTCATGGCGAAAGCCGAACGAATCCTTCCGTCCAACAAAGGCTCTAACCATTGCTTCTGTTGTTCTGGCGTCCCGTACTTAGCAAGGACCTCTGTTTCAAGGCATAGAGCTGAGCAGTGATGCAAAGAATGGCGAAAGGCTTAACACACCCATGTTCCCAGTATCAGGAGCCGAGCAGTTCACCACCTGTGAAGCCATAGGACCTCCTCGTCCAAGGACTTCAGCCATAACAGCATACTAAAACACCCAACCATTGTCACTCAAACACCAAACCAACGCGTTCAACCGGAGTCCGTACCTCGAGGTTTGTGAGCGGCACTCCGTACTTCGGATAATGTGCCTTGCTCAAGAACAAATTCCACAACCCAAGTTTCTTCGCTTTAACCTTCAACTCTTCAATGATCGGAATGACCGTCTTCCACCGGCCTTCGCCCTCCGGAAGTTGGTGATGAGCGACTTTCTGCGCGGGAATGACTTCTTCCTGGAACGGTCTCAATCCCATGAGCATATAAGCTTGTGCACCTGTGGTTCGGAAGACAAACCTCGACGAATGTGATTAACTTCGCGAGTGTCTCCTTCGCGTATGGCGAGAACTTGTCCTCGACCTGCATCCAAGTCCAACGTACAAATAGGCATCCGTCAACAGGGCCATACTTCACGATTCGGGGCAGAAGGCACGTACCATGGCCCATGACGAAGGTGAGGTGATAGCTTCGATAGGGTGAGGAGCCATAGTTTCAATGTTTCGGTTTACGAATCACCACTGGCGAACGGTCGAGTGGGAGAGAGGGGTAGAGCGTCTGAGTCTACACTCAGAACTCGTGACAATATGATGAATACAGTAGCCGGCATCTCTAGTCCCGATCACCGGTCCCCGCTGGGCAATGGAGTGGTTTTCACTATCTTTGATACGAGGGGAGAGAGGTATAGTATGGGGGAGTGTCCAAGTCGCAGCACTGCGCGGCTGGTGTTGGATGTGGTTGGAGTTCAAAACGTTCAGGTCCAAAAGCTCCGAGCCCATACTATGCCCTCTCATGTCATTCTCATCCTTCAGGCTGAACTTTCCTGTTTAGGAACTCTTTTCATCGCTTGGGAGCTGCAAGCTTTGATATCTGGCACCCAACTGGGATTCTACCCTTCCCTGCGATCATTGTTCTTTCTTACCGTCGCGTACCGTCGCGTATCATCGGGTACCATGGCCACCGCGTACCACGTTGGCTTCGCCTTCGGGATGAAGGTACCCGAATTTATCGGGTACCCTCGCGTACCACCGCGTACCGTCGGGTACCAGCTGTAGATTTTGCTGATGGCGATTCTCACTGATCCTAGCAAGTATTTTCCCGGAAAGCTCGGATCGGGTATTTCCCGGCAAGTTCGCGGGTGGGCGACTCGTGGGTCAATACCGTCTAGGGCAAAGAGTCGCCTGCCAGGCGACTTCTGCAACATGTTTTACCCCGTGGTAGCTTCACATAGTTTGTGGGAAGAGGGAAGGGGATCTCGCGTTGCGAGTCTCGTCGTTTGTATAATATACACCGTCCGGAATACAGCGCATTACGCTGTAATAATGTGATCCCCGCAAACCCGCGGACTGACTCGGTGGCCGGTTTGCCCATGTGTAACATCCTGAGCAACCGTTTTCAGCAGCGATGGTGGGTGCAAATACCTATGGGATGTGATGTGCGTCAGCCCTGGCACACCAAAACCCAAACGGAACTCACATG
>Ga0307515_10004782_pt1 | contig 27721 bp, 11 predicted proteins | sample 17_EM_MG_FD_194513 | JGI IMG/M metagenome (GOLD analysis project Ga0307515, IMG submission 194513) | Populus trichocarpa ectomycorrhiza microbial communities from riparian zone in the Pacific Northwest, United States - 17_EM | ecosystem: Host-associated > Plants > Roots > Unclassified | place... | reverse complement strand
ACAAACCACTTAAAGATATTATAATAGAGATAGCCAAGAGGAGCAAACCGTACAAGCAAGGAGATCAACTAGGAAAGGCATTAGAGGATTTATTAGAAGAGATATTAAGGAGAAGGGTACGTAAGAGAAAGGTGGATCCCACTGTAGATAGAGATCCTAAGAGGTCTAAGGTATAAGAAATTTCTTATAAGGAAGATTTTTGGAATTATATTCTTGTCTTTCGGCATTAAGAATTAAGGCGTTAATTAGGATTTCCTTAACTTGGTGTTTTATTTCTATCTAGTTACTTCTATATTAAGAATATCTCGTTGTCGTTTGCGTATATAGGACAAGTTTTTGCATATTGGATTGAAGTTGAGAGACTCGCTTATCAGTTCTCCACCTTTATAACTTATACTTGGCAGCGATAAGTTAGCCGGCCCGTAACTTGTTCTTTTATGCGTTGTAGCTAGGTGATGTTTTATTGCTATCTAGTTAGTTCTATATTAAGAATATCTCTTTTTTACTTACGCAGAAATAAAAAACTTTTTATATATTAGATTGAAGTTAGAGCCTCACTTAAAGCAAACTTAATAAGCTTGCCACCTCTACATATAAAGTAGATCGTAGCTTTGACCGCGCTAATGTTTGGGAAACGCCACCTCGATAAGGGTGTGGCCGGAGCGGGTCGGCTATCCTCCCTGCTAGCGGGGGCGAGTTTGAAGTATTTTACGCTTTAATCGCCTGCTGTAAATACCGCTAATTACGGAGGTCTCTAATAAAAGTTCTTATATCTTCCTAATTAGGAAGTTTGGCTTACCGCCTACTAAAATATTATAAATTTTGTCACTAGAGGCTTAAAACTTGCATTTAAAGCTTTAAATAAAAGGCAATATATAGGCAATTAATTGATTAATCAATAGGCTAGGTATTTTCGAGGTTGCGGGCTCTACGCGACCGTAGGTTCCTGCCCTATACTAGCTCCTCCACCGACTCTATAAGGTCCTTTGGTTGAGCAGTAACCTCTTATTACTGCCTTCTTCCTACTTTCTTGTTAATCGTTTGTATAGACGCTTAGTGTTTTAGAGGCTCTAGAGGACGATCTATAGGCGGCTCTAAGGACCTTCCTTTAACGTCTATAGAAGAGGCTGTGCCGTTACCTATAGCCTCCCTAGAGGTAGTAGTAGGATCCTTCTTCCTTACCCACTTCCTTATAGTTTGATTAACTATACGCCACCTAATATCCACTGCTTGGTGTTAATCCTCCTGCCTATTTAGAGCTCGTTACTTCTGCCGCTACTACCCTTGCCGCTAAGGCTCTATAAAGCTGACTTTAAATATTACCGTCTTTATGTTTCTGCCCTTTGTACTTAGTCGGTTCTAAAGCTTAAGTGGCTAAGGAGGAGGAGGCTTAATGGGTGGTAGAGGCTTAAGGGGAGGCTTATTGGAGGGAGGTTTTAATTAAGCAGGCGGCTAAAGGGCCTATTTAGGTCGACGTCGGCGACACTACTTCGGATCGTAATTGCTATGTAGAGGCTCTAGATCTAAAAGGTCGTGCGGTAGTTAAGGTCCTATTTTTATGCGCTCCGGAAGCTCTAGCGGCTTAGGCTTACTTAGTAGAGGCTCTATTAGATTAACTTAATTAAGGCCTAAAAGCACCTACTATCGTATATAAGTAATAGCCTGGCGCCGATATTAATCTATATATTTAAGCGCCTTCTAATCGCGTTAATAGTTAGCAGCGCCTTCGCGATAGTTGTTGCCTCCTTTGTAGCGAATAACCTCTTTAATATAACGTGGGATTCGTTTAATCTAAGCTTAAATTCGCCACTGCTTAAGCTCCTCCTAAGCCTTCCGCTATACTTACTTAGCTTCTACTCTGGTTTTTAGCGCTCCCTTCTATATAGTAACTCGTTTAAGATAGGCCTAAGCTAGTTTAATAATATTTAAATTGGGTAAATTGCCGGGCTAAAGAAGGCGCTGGAGGCCTACTACGTCAAAGTAGATCTGCTAGTGATGTAATGTGTAAGATAGAGCTTTATCCTCTTAAATAAGAGTATCTAGGCAATTAATCTAGCACTTAATACCAAAAGAAATAAGGATAGGAAGGAGGATAATAGTGAGGTAGTAATACTAATCAATGCCCCCTTTCTTCCCGTTTCTCTGGAAGGCGCCATTCTCCTTAGTTATATAGAATTAAGGCTTTCTACCTAGCTTATTGCGAAGCCCAAGTCGTCGTATACTAGTAGTAAGCTGCTAAGCTATATAAAGCTCTGGCTTAATTGCTTTATTAATCTTTTAAAGCTCAATCTTCAAAGCCTTCTTCTTTTATATAGTCTTGGGCCTCTATATATAGCAGGGAGCCTTCCGATTATATAAGAACGCGCCCTAAAACATAAACTTAGTAGCTTTAGGAAATTAAGGTTAAATTACCTTCTTATTTACCTTCTCTTTAGCTAAACGCTAGAGCTTATATCCACCTCTTCTATAGCCTAAAATAACGCCAGTTTTGTTGCTCTAGATAATAGCCTTCTAATTATTAATTGTCTAATACTTATATCGCAAGGCAAACTATAGGCGAGCTTTCTTTATCTTTTATAAGAGGTAAGGCTTCCTTATAGGTTTTGTCTTTTAATATCTATGGCGTCGAAGAACCCACTAGATAGTTTAAGTAGAGTAGCTACACTTAGCGGCAATATAGGCGTAAGACTTCTCTCTACTAAATCTATCAGTAGTAACTTTTTTAAGAATTCGCTGTTTAAACTCGCGGGTAATTTTAACCTTTAATCTAGTGCGAGGAGTATTAATAATATGGCCGTTAAGAATAAAAGGATAAGAGAAAGGGTTATAGCCACGACTACGGGCCTTTTTAAAGATATATTATAGTGTTTAGCGCTTAATTTTAGTAATACGTTTAATATGTTAAAGGGTTGCTTCTATAGCCTTTATAGCTAGGGCCTAAGCCCTAGTTATAAGTTAATAAAAGCCCATAGTTAGCAAAGTAATATTTAAGCTAGAGGAGTTCTTAAGTAATTTTAGAAAGTATTAAGGGGACCTAGTAGCGTTGGTATTGGTAATAGAGGTAATAAGGCTGCAAAAGTTATTCTGCCGTTAGAATTTTTGGGGTAGTTAGTGGGCGGTAAGCCAAACTTCCTAATTAGGAAGGTGCAAGAACTTTTGTTAGGGACCTCCGTATACTGCCCGTCTTAGTAAGCCTTTATAGATATTTAGCTTAGCTTAGCGCTTAAATATATATTTATATGGTGAAAACGTTACCTTAGTAAGCTTAGATATAATAGAATTAATTAGCGGATATACGTATATCCGCAAGCGGATATTGCTAACCTTTTTTGTTAAAAAGTTGATTCTATAGTCTGAGGGACTTTTACGTTATTTCTTAAGCGATGCGACTTATTGGCTATAGAGGTAGACTTACTATAAAGGTGCGACGGGTGCTATTTAATATCGGTATTAGTATAATTTTAACCTATATTATTACTTTCTAGGGACCCCTATAGGGGTTAGTTTCTTATATATATTAGGGCTCTTAGAGCCACCTTAAATAAGATAGATTACTTATTTAATTTTATGTTTTTACCTATTAGCTAGTGTTGACCTGAGTTAGGTATTATGCCGCCGACTTAGTATTAAAATGAACAACTAAGGGGAGTTAAAAGTAAGATAAAAGGTTAAATGCTTAATATTTAGTAGGGTAAGAAGCTCGTATTATATATAATAATAATTAGGTAGCTAGTAACAGCCACCCTATATTAGGCCCAGCCACCTAATTCTTAACACTTAGTTACCTACCCCTTAATTTAGTCACCGACTTAGTTACCGACTCCCTATAATATACTCCCTCCCCCTATACCTGCATCTACCTTATATATATATAGCCTCTTTTTCTTTATAGATTAATTAATATATAAGTTCTTCTTTTCTTATAATTGGTGTATATTAAACGCGTAGGTTAAGGCGAGCGTAATTACAGAATATTAAGTAGTGTATTATATAATTAATTAAACTATCTAAGTTGGAGGTTAGAGTAAAGGTTAAAGATAACCAAGTTATATAACATAATTACGTGATGTATATAATATAATATTAGGTAAAAACAACAGTGTACGGACTTCCAATTAATAGCTAGCTTATATTATTTGTAATACCTACTAAGCTAAAAAGACTTATTTTATATATAGAGCAGTTACCTTTTTTAATAAAATTAATCTACACCCCTATAACAGCTATTATCTCAGAAATACCATTAAATTAATTTATAGAAGCAGCTCTATAATCAATGAGTATATCTACTCCGTACGCCTCTATAATATCTAGTAAAAAGCGCTGCTAAACGGGCGATATGTTAATTAAATCGCCTACAGCCTACCCAAATAATAACCACCTAAGGACTTTAAGCTGCTTATTACTACTATCTTAGGAGGCTATAAACGTCTACACGAACGTCTGTATAAACGTCTACATAAACGTCCGTATAAACATCTATATAAACGCTATATAAATACCTACTTAAAGCTTTGCTTAAAGCTTTGCACGGAGCTCTGCTCAAAGCTCTACTTAAAACTCTACTTAAAGCTTTATACGGAGCTCTGCTTAAAACTTTACTTAAAGCTGCTTAAAGCTCTACTTAAAGCTCTGCTTAAAGCTCTATATAAAGCTCTACTCAAAGCTCTACTTAAAGCTCTACTCAAAGCTGTTAATAATAAGCGTGTGTATATAGTGATTATATAATCGTAAGCAGTTAAAGGGTAAACCTCAAATTAGGAGTTAAGAGAGTTTTTTTTTTAATTTCTATATGCTGCTGTACTGATATTTATATATAAGATGGGGTATATTACCTAATAAGTCCTTTCTTATATTAATTAAGGGGAAGCACTAAATTACTGATTAATACTTAGGTATAGTATACCTTGCTATATAATTTTTTGTTAATAGAAGCTCTATATAAGATATAAAGCTCTACATACGGAGGCCCTATATAAAGCCCTATATAAAGCCCCGCACAAAGCCCTACACTATTCTATTATAGCTATATACCCCTAGAGGTTGTTACTAAGAGCCAGCTAAATATATCCTGCCGCTAGAGTACTAGCTCCAGTTTAGAAGCTAACTATAAGAGCTATATGTTTATTACTTAGCGTAACGCACTAGCGGAGGCACGTAAGGTAGAGGCTCATAGTGTAATTAGTTATTCGTTTATTAAGATTGGCTTATACGTCTCCTTTATAAAGTGGATTATAGCTTTAACCGCGCTAATGTCTAGGAAACGCCACCTTAATAAAGGTGTGGCCGGTGCGGGTTAGCTATCCTCCCTATTATAATAGTTCCCGCAAATATAAGAACCTTAAGATAAATACTACTTACTATAGTACGTAGTAGGTACCTAGTGCAATTATGTAGATCCTCTGTATGGTTTTAATATATACATCCATTATCTACTATCTATCTAACTATACTAACTATATATACTCTTAGCAATAAAACATTACCACTTTAAGCCGAAGACTATAGGGTAGGATATATATATCCTACCTATTAAGCTTACCACTATATAGGAGATGCTAAACGTCTTAAATTTGCTCTGCTATTATATCTAACCGTACTAAACTATGCACCTTACCATAAGCACTTAGATACTAAAGTGGCCCTATAGGCGAAGTTGTATATACAAGAAAAAATATAAGCTTTTTTTTTAGTATTAGAATAACATTTTATTATATAAAGTTAAAAATAGACAGTAAGAATAAAATGATAGTTATCCCCCTAAAATCCAAATGCATAATTTCTATTTATTAACAATAGCAGTTTAAGTCTTAATCTTAGATATATATTATAGCAATTTTGCTATATTACTGCTATATACTTAATATATATTTAGATAGTTCATTCTAGTTTGGTCTAAAGAACCTATACCATAACTTCTGGCACCTTTATTAATGTAAATAAACTTTAAATGGGTTCTGGGACGTTATATGGTTTTTTCCTAAGTATTTTCTTTATAGGCTTATAGAGAGTCTAAGCGATATTAGTTTTACTAGGTGGGTTTTTATTCACAAAGTCTCTAATCTTCTTCTTCTCTTTTAGAGTTAATGTTTTCTATACGGCTAGTTTAAACTTAGTTAGATTCTAGTCGGAATTCTAATTAGTTGCAATTTAAGATACGACTATTTATGCTAGGTGCATCGGCCTACAGCCGTTTAGTGGATCCCCCTAGTAGAATTACTTTATAACTATTGCAGATTCTTAGTTATCGGGCTAACTAATACATTTATATTCGGTATTATCTAACAGCAGCTTTACCTAAAGATAATCCGGCAGATCTAAAGCCGGTATTTTAGTAAGCTGGAGAATGTTATAATTTATACAGTTATAAGATAATAAGCATGTAATAACTAGAAAAGAAATAGTAGAGCTTATTTAGCTCCTATAGCATATAATAAATCTTAGGAGTAGTTAGGTAATTTACCTTAATAATAGTAGAAGTATCTAATAGGGCCTAATAAAATAGTAAGCACGCTTATATTTTATAAGAAAGCGAGTAGAAAATAGACTTACCAATTATAGCCCGTTTGGCGCATTTTTAATTATATATTACATAAGTGGTGGTATAACTAGATTTGCTATAGAATTTAATAAAATTACTAGAACGTTAATTTTAGCTAGTGCCCCTTTAATATATTCTATAATCTCCCGTGCAATTACCCTATTATTTTTACCCTTAGCCTATCCGCTAATTCTCTTTTTTATAAAGCTCGGAATCTTCACCTAAATTATCTTAAAAAATTATACCGGTAAAGGGAATTTTACGGTAAACGGAGATTTAGAATCTTTGCCTCCACCTATATTAGATTTTTCGCTATAGTTCCGGATAACTACGCGTATAACTAAATTATAATTAAGGGACCGTATACCGTTAAGAGGGATATAAGCGGTATAGAGACGCTTAAGTATAGGTTAGGCATTATCTTCTTTAGGGAATAATTTAGGTACTAAATTATTTAGGGTGATCTTAGCAATATCTACCAATTTAAGAACTTTAAGGGTTAGACGGTAAAAAGGTGGTTTAGGGAAGAATTAGAATAGGTAAAAGAGGTAGCGTGCTTACTATATACCTCTATTACTATATTATTAGTTAGGGCTAGAGTTTAAAATAATTAAGGGGTACTTTAAGGCTTACTCTTCTGTAAAAGTGGGAGCTTAAGCATGCTTTAGAAGAGGAGGCATGTAGTACTATTTAATACCTTATGTAGAATACCTCTGGCAACCCTAAGTGGTACGCGGTTATATAAATAAATAGGCCTAAAAAATAGAAATATCTAACTAAATCTATCGCCTGCATTATAGAGAATAGGTAATTAGAGAATGCTTAGTAACTAAAAAGAGAGTTAATTAAATAGCTATATTTTAGTTGGTGTATAAAGTATTAGGGAGGTATAAGGATTGGCTAAGCCTAAAGTTATAACTTAGCATAATACATAGTGCATAATAACTCTGCTTTAAATACGTGTTGCTAAAGATATTAGGGAATAGCTAGTATTAATATATATTTTATATATAATTTTTACCTTTTTTATAAGTTATATAAACTATTTAAAGTTCCAATAATAGCTAAAAGAAGAGAATCCACTATATATTCTTAGCCTAGAATCCCTCTAATAATATTAATAGGGGTAGTATTAAGCCTTTTAGTTAGATGTAAAGTTAGGAGGTGGGATACTAGGATTAATATAGTGCTACTAGGCGCCTGTAATAAGGCCTAATTAATACCCTAGTGGGTATAAGCTGATTAGGAGTAGGGTGTTATAGCCCTACTTAGGGAGTAAGTAATATACTATAACTGGGTAATAAGTACTAGCCGGACTAATATAATTATAAAAGGAAGTACTATAGGAGCTATTCTAAACGTGGTAAAAAACGGCTATATATATCTAGTAACTCTAACCTTATAGACTAGGGCCAATATATATTAAAACGCGTACTATAATAGGTATCTAGACCGGTTTACTGCTTAGGAAGGCTAGTTTATTATACGCGTAACGTTTACCATTATACTAGAAACTAACGTATAACTACCTTATAGCCGGGCTAGGCGCTAGCTTTATCTAGCTAGCTAATATAGACGGGTCTAAGCGCATAGTATAACACTCTTGGGCTTGTATTAGCACTAGCTCTAAGACTAAGACAATACGTTATCTAAGTCGATTTAATTTAGCCTAGGGTTTATTAGGGATCGCCGATTATCGCTTACCTTAGTAAGCTTAGACCTTTAAAATATACGGCCTTGTTTTAGTCTTAAAGCTAGTACTAGTATAAGCCTAAGGGTATTATACCGTGCGCTTAGACCCGTCTATATTAGCTAGCTAGATAAAGCTAGCGCCTGGCCTAGCTATAAGGTAGTTATACGTTAGTTTCTAGTGTAACGGTAAACGTTACGCGTATAATGAGCTAGCCTTCCTAAGCAGTAAACTGGTCTAGATGCCCATTATAGTACGCGTTTTAATATGCATTGGCCCTAGTCTATAAGGTTAGAGTTACTAGATATACGTAGCCGTTTTTTATTACGTTTAGAATGGCTCCTACAGTACTTCCTTTTATAATCGCATTAGTCCGGCTAGTACTTATTACCCAGTTATAGTATATTACTTACTCCCTAAGTAGGGCTATAGCACCCTACTTTTAATTAGCTTATGCCCACTAGGGTATTAATTAGGCCTTATTATAGGCGCCTAGCAGTACTATATTAATCCTAGTATCCTACCTCCTAACTTTATATCTAACTAGAAGGCTTAATACTACCCCCACTAATATTATTAGAGGGATTCTAGGCTAAGAATATACAGTAAATTCTCTTCTTTTAGCTATTATTAGAACTTTAAACAGTTTATATAACTTATAAAAAAGGTAAGAATTATACGCAAAATATACATTAATACCAGCTATTCCCTAATATCTTTAGCAACACATGTTTAAAGCAGAGTTATTATACACTATATATTATACTAAGTTATAACTTTAGGCTTAGCCAATTCTTATACCTCCCTAATACTTTATACACTAACTAAAATATAGCTATTTAATTAACTCTCTTTCTAGTTACTAAGCATTCTCTAATTACCCATTCTCTATAATGCAGGCGATAGATTTAGTTAGATATTTTTATCTTTTAGGCCTATTTATTTATGCAACCGCGTGCTACTTAGGGTTGCTAAAGGTATTCCACATAAGGTATTAAATAGTACTATATACCTCCTCTTCTAAAGCATGCTTAAGCTCCTACTTTTATAAAAGAATAAGCTTTAAAGTACCCCTTAATCGTTTTAAACTCTAGCCCTAACTAATAATATGGTGATAGAGGCATATAGTAAGCACGCTACCTCTTTTACCTATTCTAATTCTTCCCTAAACCGCCTTTTTACCGTCTAACCCTTAAAGTTCCTAAATTAGCAGATATTGCTAAGATTACCCTAAATAATTCGGTGCCTAAATTATTCCCTAAAGAAGATAATGCCTAACCTATACTTAAGCGTCTCTATACCGCTTATATCCCTCTTAACAGTATATAATCCCTTAATTATAATTTAGTTATACGCGTAGTTATCCAAAACTATAGCGAAAAATCTAATATAGGCGGAGGTAAAGATTCTAAATCTCTATTCGCCGTAAAATTCCCTTTACCGGTATAATTTTTTAAGATAATTTGGGTGAAGATTCCGAGCTTTATAAAAAAGAGAATTAGTAAATAGGCTAAGGGTAAAAATAATAGGGTAATTATACGGGAGATTACAGAATATGTTAAAGGGGCACTAGCTAGGATTAACGTTCTAGCAATTTTGTTAAATTCTATAGCAAATTTAGTTATACTACTACTTATGCAATATATAATTAAGAATGCGCCAAACGGGCTATAATCGGCAAGTCTATTTTCTACTCGCTTTCTTATAAAATATAAGCGTGCTTACTATTTTATTAGGCCCCATTAGATACTTCTACTATTATTAGAACAAATTACCTAATTACTCCTAAGATCTATTATATGCTATAGGAGCTAGATAAGCTCCACTATTTCTTTTCTAGTTATTATATACTTATTATCTTATAACTATATAGATTATAACATTCTCCGGCTTACTAAAATACCGGCTTTAGATCTACCGGATTATCTTTAGGTAAAGCTGCTGTTAGATAATACCAAATACAAATATATTAGTTAGCCCGATAACCAAGAATCTACAATAGTTATAAAGCAATTCTACTAGGGGGATCTACTAAACGGCTGCAGGCCGATATACCTAGTATAAATAGTTATATCTTAGATTGTAACTAACCAGAATTCTAACTAGAATCTAACTAAGTTTAGACCAGCCATATAGAAAACATTAACTCTAAAAAAGAAGAAGAAGATTAGAGACTTTATAAATAAAAACCTACCTAGTAAAACTAATATCGCTTAGACTCTCTATAAGCCCGTAGAGAAAATACTTAGGGAAAAACCATATAATATCCTAGAACCCATTTAAAGTTTATTTATATTAATAAAGGTGCTAAAAGTTACGGTATGGGTTCTTTAGACTAAACTAGAATGAACTATCTAAATGTATATTAAGTATGTGGCAATAATATAGCAAAATTGCTATAATATATGTCTAAAATTAAGACTTAAACTGCTATTGTTAATAAATAGAAATTATACATTTGGATTTTAGGGGGATAACTATTATTTTATTCTTACTGTCTATTTTTAACTTTATATAACAAAATATTATTCTAATACTAAAAAAAAAGCTTGTATTTTTTCTTGTATATATAACTTCGCCTATAGGGCCACTTTAGTATCTAAGTACTTATAGCAAGGTATATAGTTTAGTGCGGTTAAATATAATAGCAGAGCAAATTTAAAACGTTTAGTATCTCCTATATAGCGGTAAGCTTAATAGGTAGGACATATATATCCTACCCTATAGTCTCCGGCTTAAAGCGGTAATGTTTTATTGCCAAGGGTATGTATAGTTAGTATAGTTAGATAGATAGTAGATAATAGATATATATATTAGAACTATATAGAGGATCTACGTGATTATACTAGGTACCTACTATATACTATAGTAAGTAGTATTTATTTTAAGGTTCTTATGCTTACGGGAACTATTATAATAGGGAGGATGGCCGACCCGCACCGGCCATACCTTTATTAAGGTGGCGTTTCCCAAACATTAGCGTGGTTAAAGCTATAATTCACTTTGCAAAGGAGATATATAAGCTAATCTTAATAAACGAATAACTGATTATACTGCGAGCCTCTACCTTACGTGCCTCCGCCAGTGCATCGCACTAAGTAATAGATACACAGCTCTTATAGTTGGCTTCTGAACTAGAGCTAGTACTCTAGCGGCAGGATGTATTTAGCTAGCTCTTAATAATAACCCCTAGGGGTGTATAGCTATAATAGAATAGTGCGGGGCTTTATGCGGGGCTTTATATAGGGCTTTATATAGGGCCTCCGTATATAGAGCTTTGTGTTTTATATAGAGCTTCTATTAACGGAAAATTATATAGTAACGTATACTATACCTAAGTATTAATTAGTAATTTAGTGCTTCCCCTTAATTAATACAAGGAAGGACTTATTAGGTAATATACCCCATCTTATATATAAATATCAGTGCAGCAGCACATAGAAATTAAAAAAAAAACTCTCTTAACTCCTAACTCGAGGTTTACCCTTTAACTACTTACGATTACATAATTACCACGTGCATATGCTTATCGTTAATAGCTTTAAGCAAAGCTTTAAATAGAGCTTTAAGCAGAGCTTCGTATAGAGCTTTAAGCAGAGCTTTAAGCAGAGCTTTAAGCAGCTTCAAGCAGGGTTTTAAGCAGAGCTCCGTATAAAGCTTTAAGTAGAGCTTTAAGTAGAGCTTCAAGTAGAGCTTTGTATAAAGCTTTAAGCAGAGCTTTAAGTAGGCATTTATATAGCGTTTATATAGACATTTATACAGACGTTTATATAGACGTTTGTGTAGACGTTCGTGTAGACATTTATAGCCTCTTAAGATAGTAGTAATAAGCAGCTTAAAGTCCTTAGGTGGTTATTATTTGGGTAGGCTATAGGCGATTTAATCAACACATCGCCCGTTTAGCAGCGCTTTTTACTAGATATTATAGAGGCGTATAGAGTAGATATACTTATTAATTATAGAGCTGCTTCTATAGATCAATTTAATAGTATTTCTGAGATAATAGCTATTATAGGGGTGTAGATTAATTTTGTTAAAAAAGGTGACTGCTCTATATATAAAATAAGTCTTTTTAGCCTAGTAGGTATTACGAATAATATAAGCTAGCTATTAATCGGAAGTCTGTGTACTGTTGTTTTTACCTAATATTACATTATATATATCACGTAATTATATTATATAACTTAGTTATCTTTAACCTTTACTCCAACCTCTAACTTAGATAGTTTAATTAATTATATAATACACTACTTAATATTCTGCAATTACGCTTGCCTTAACCTACGCGTTTAATATACACCGATTGTGAGAAAAGAAGAACTTATATGTTAATTAATCTATAAAAAAAAAGAGGCTATATATATATAAGGTAGATATAGGTATAGGGGAGGGGAGTATATTATAGGGAGTTAGTAACTGAGTCGGTGACCAAGTCAAGGGGTAGGTAACTAAGTATTAAGAATTAGGTGGCTGGGCCTAATATAGGGTAGCTGTTACTAGCTACCTAATTATTATTATATATAATACGAGCTTCTTACCCTACTAAATATTAAGCATTTAACCTTTTATCTTACTTTTAACTCCCCTTAGTCGTTTATTTTAATACTAAGTTGGCGGCATAATACCCGACTTAGGTTGACACTAGCTAATAGGTAGAAATATAGAATTAAATAAGTAATCTATCTTATTTAAGGTGGCTCTAAGAGCCCTAATATATATAAGAAACTGACCCCTATAGGGGTTCCCAGAAAGTAATAATATAGGTTAAAACTATACTAATACCGATATTAAACAGCACCCGTCGCACCTCTGTAGTAAGTCTACCTCTATAGCTAATAAGTCGCATTACTTAAGAAACGACGTAAAAGTCCCTTAGACTATAGAATTAACTTTTTAATAAAAAAGGTTAGCGATATCCGCTTGCGGATATACGTATATCCGCTAATTAATTCTATTACGTCTAAGCTTACTAAGGTAACGTTTTTACTATACAAACATATATTTAAGCGCTAAGCTAAGCTAAATATCTGTAAAGGCTTATTAGGACAGGCAGTATACAGAGGTCCTTAATAAAAGTTCTTACACCTTCCTAATTAGGAAGTTTAGCTTACCGCCTATTAACCGCCCTAAAAATTCTAACGGTAGAATAACTTCTATAGCCTTATCACCTCCATCACCAATACTAACGCTATTAGGTCCCCTTAATGCTTTCTAAAATTGCTTAAAAACTCCTCTAGCTTAAATATTGCTTTGCTAACTATAGGCTTTTATTAACTCGTGACTAGGGCTTAGGCCCTAGCTATAAAGGCTATAGGAGCAACCCTTTAACATATTAAACGTATTACTAAAATTAAGCGCCGAATACTACAATATATCTTCAAAAAGGCCCGTAGTTATAGCTGTAACCCTTCCTCTCATCCTCTTATTCTTAACGGCTATATTATTAATACTCCTCGCACTAGATTAAAGATCAAAATCACCCACGAGTTTAAATAGCGAATTCTTAAGAAAGTTACTACTGATAGATTTGGTAGAGAGAAGTCTTACGCCTATATTGCCGCTAAGTGTGGCTACTCTACTTAAACTATTTGGCGGGTTTTTCGACGCTATAGATATTAAAAGATAAAACCTATAAGGAAGCCTTGCCTCTTATAAGAGATAAAGGAAGCTCGCCTATAGTTCGCCTTGCGATATAAGCATTGGACGATTAATAATTAGAAGGCTGTTATCTAAAGTAACAAAACTGGCGTTATTTTAGGCCATAGAAGAGGTGGATATAGGCTCTAGCGTTTAGCTAAAGAGAAGGTAAATAAGAAGGCAATTTAACCTCAATTTCCTAAAGCTACTAAGTTTATGTTTTAGGGCGCGTTCTTATATAATTGGAAGGCTCCCTGCTATATATAGAGGCCTAAGACTGCATAAAAGAAGAAGGCTTTAAAGATTAAGCTTTAAAAGATTAACGAAGTAATTAAGCCAGAGCTTTATATAGCTTAGTAGCTTACTACTGGTATATAACGACTTAGGCTTCGCAATAAGCTAGGTAGAAAGCCTCAATTCCGCATAACTGAGGAGAATGGCGCCTTCTAGAGAAACGGGAAGAAAGGGGGTATTGATTAGTATCGCTACCTTACCACTATCCTCCTTCTTATCCTTATTCCTTTTAGTATTAAGTACCAGATTAATCGCCTAGATACTCTTATTTAAGAGAATAAAGCTTTATCTTATATATCGCATCACTAGCAGATCTACTTTGACGCAGTAGGCCTCTAGCGCCTTCTTTAGCCCAGCAATTCACCTAATTTAAACATTATTAAACTAGCTTGGGCCTATCTTAAACGAGTTACTATATAGAAGGGAGTGCTAAAAACTAGAGTAGAAGCTAAGCGAGTATAGCGGAAGGCTTAGGAGGAGCTTAAGCAGTGGCGAATTTAAGCTTGGATTAAACGAATCCTATATTATATTAAAGAGGTTATTTGCTATAAAGGAGGCAACGACTATTACAAAGGCGCTGCTAACTATTAACGCGATTAGAAGGCACTCAAATATATAGATTAATATCGGCGCTAGGCTATTACTTATATGCGACAGTAGGTGCTTTTAGGCCTTAATTAAGTTGATTTAACGGAGCCTCTATTAAGTAAGCCTAAGCCGCCAGAGCTTCCGGAGCGCATGAAAATAGGACCTTAACTATTATACGACCTTTTGGATCTAGAGCCTCTGCATAGTGATTATAATCTAAAGCAGCGTCGCCGACGTTAACCTAAATGGGCCCTTTAGCCGCCTGCTTAATCGAAACCTCCCTCCAATAAGCCTCCCCTTAAGCCTCTACCACCCGTCAAGCCTCCTCCTCCTTAGCTACTTAAGCTTTAGAACCGACTAAGTACAAAGGGCAGAAATATAAAGACGGTAATATTTAAAGTTAGCTTTATAGAGCCTTAATAGCGGGGGTAGCAGTAACAGAAGCAACGAGCTCTAGATAGGTAGGAGGATTAATACTAAGCAGCGGATATTAGGTGGCGTATAGTCAATCAAACTACAAGGAAGTGGGTAAGGAAAAAGGATCCTACTACTGCCTCTAGGGAGGCTATAGGTAACGGCATAGCCTCTTCTATAGACGTTAGAGGAAGGTCCTTAGAGCCGCCCGCAGATTGTCCTTTAGAGCCTCTAAAACACTAAGCGTCTATACAAACAATTAATAAGAAAGTAGGAAGAAGGCAGTAATAAGAGGTTACTGCTTAACTAGAGGACCTTATAGAGTTGGTAAAGGAGCTAGTATAGGGCAGGAACCTACGGTCGCGTAGAGCCCGCAACCTTAAAAATACCTAGCCTATTAATTAATCAATTAATTGCCTATATATTGCCTTTTATTTAAAGCTTTAAATGCAAGTTTTAAGCCTTTGGTGACAAAATTTATAATATTTTGGTAGGCGGTAAGCCAAACTTCCTAATTAGGAAGGTGCAAGAACTTTTATTAGGGACCTCCGTAATTAGTGGTATTTACAGCAGGCGATTAAAGCGTAAAATACTTTAAGCTCGCCCCCGCTAGCAGGGAGGGTAGCCGACCCGCTCCAGCCACACCCTTGTCGAGGTGGCGTTTTCTAAACATTAGCGCGGTCAAAGCTACGATCCACTTTACGAAGGAGGTATAAGTAGGACGTTTACACCTAAGCGAACAACAAGCCAATCTCAATGAGCGAATACCCTTAAGGATCCCTTCTCCTATCTATACCTCCTAACTGACTATATTTTACGTTTCTGTATCCTTCTATGTCTAGCTTATACTACGACTCTGATGATGCGCTTCGTCGCTCCCCTGGTCTTCAACCTGTTAAGCTAAAGGCTACCCCCTCGCCTTTGCCTCCGCCATTTACCCCCAAACAAGCCGCGGTTCCACTACATCGAAGACGCCGAAAGGAACGCAACACCCGGCCTAGCCGAGGCGACATAGTTCTGATGAATTTTGTTGGCCTTGACCACCTAGATATCGCCACAAACGCAGGCCAAAGCCCGTTAAACTCTGCGTCTAAGTCAGAGGCGAGCGACTTAGAGCATGACAAGGCGTTTAAGGAAGCAGAGGTTTTAAATACAATAGATGGTGTTTCTGATTCCAACTAAGAAGAAAGCGACCGCACCGCTATGAATATGGAGCTAAAACCCAATACAGCCCAAGCCATGGAGTGCTCATACGCAGGCCAGGTGCTCCCGGTGAACACGTAATTAGAGGTGAGAATGGAAGAAGTTGAGGCAAAAGGCTTATTAGGCTAAGAAGCGAGCCAAGCAGCATACGGAACAAGGGCATTTGGGGGATTTTTAGGTGCTGTCTTCGAGTAAAGCAATGGGCACTGCAGTAGTAAAAGAGCTATTGTGTAAGACTTCGATGGAAGTAGCTAAAGAGATAACAATATCGCATCATAGCTTGGATACCGTGCGCTTGTGTAGCAAATATCTATATGCTGAGATATATTCAGTTTGCTGGTATTAGCGCTATTATAACTATATGTAGTTACCTATCCTGCATATCTATTATGCTAGAGACATATTAGACGTATTAATTCGTTGATGGTAGCAATCATTCTCGCACTATTATAGGTATAATAAGTATGCAAGAGGATTTAAGTAGTAGGGAATAGTATAATAAGATATAATCTGTATATGTTGGAATAAATATAGGAATAGACAAAGGAGACAGTACTGTTGGTAGTTGTTCGTTTCGCGTGTTACGCGCGTAGGGCACGTGACCTACGCGAGACGCGTATATGTAGCAACACTATATTAGAGCAGAAGAATTAAGAATCTAATTACATACCGCACTGCACGTATATTACGTCTATTGCACCATGTTAAAGTATCCCGACAGTATATATACATAAAAGAAAAGTGATATAAATATAAAAGTTTTTTTTTAAGAGAAAATAAAAGAAAGTAACATTCTAGGCAACCTGGACGGCTTAATAGATACGAGAAGATCAGCCTAGGGTTTGCTAGAAAGCTATGTACACAGTTTATAAAAATCCTATTTGGCTCCAGGTAATGGAAACTGGTCGACACTAACAGAGGAGTAAGATAGTAATTAAAGGCTTAAACTAAGCAGGACAGAGAGGATCTAAAACTTGTTTTAGATAAAACTAGCCAGCAACTATAATAATAGTATAGATTGCCATGATAAGAACGCCTTTAAGCCAGTCTATTTTAGTGTTAGTTGGAGTGGATTACCTATATGGAAAGGAAAACTTACTAGATTTGCCATTCTAGATAAGATAGTTTACTAGGAGCACGGTAATAAACAAAATAGTAATCAGAAAGGTATCAAAATAAAGCGTTATATAATTCTGGCCGATAATCCAACCGAGTATAATAACAAAGGGGAGAACTAGAAGAGCGATTTGTATGCTAGATCCAATAGTAACATTAATTGCTAGACTTATTTTATCCTTGTAAGCTACTATGACCGCTATTACGTGCTCGGCAGCGTTCCTAATAATTAGGAGTAGGATAAGACCGACGAAAGTGGTGGAGACAGTGCCGCTTACCGTAATATCACTGATGCTGTTAACTATAAACTTAGAACAGAAGGCGACTAACGCGGTAGAGAATCTAAGGGTTATAATTGCACCCCAGATCGTCAATTTAGGCTCCTTAATCTCGTCGTCTTCCTCTTCTGCGTTTAAATCCTGCACAAGCTGTTTTTGGTTTACTCCGCCTTTAGATATAGCCGCCGCTCTAGCGCTGATCTGTGCGATACCACGGAGAGACATACCCTGCTTAACTTGGGAGGATTTGCGCTTAGGAGCCCTTTGGCTTAGAGTATTACACATTTTGATATGTGACTTTAATTGAAATATAAGGTAGCAAATGTATACAATTAGGAGGATGACAGCTGTTCCGTGGGAAAGCTCCCGATTAAGTATAGAGCTATTAGGGCTCGTGGCTACGTAGGTTAGTATCTCTTATAGGTCTAAAGCTGTTATTAAACTTACTTAACAGCGTAGAGTGGAAGGCGATTAGAATAATTAGACCGCCGACGTATAGAGCTAGAAGACCGGCCGCAGTATCTGCTACTATTATATTGAAATGTTGTTCTATCCGGTTAATGCCTCTGAAGAAGAAGTATATGCTAAGGATAAGGAGTAAGTTTGAAAGCATACTGCCGATTAAGGAAGTTTTGACAATGGTAATCTGGCCCTTAGTTAGGGCTAAGATAGAGACAATTAATTTAACAGCGTTTCTATGCTAAATGTTAGATAATATTAGGACAAACAAGAAGCGGAGAAACGTACCTAAAAGTTGCGTTTAAAAGACCACCCAATGTATTACCGGCGCGGAGCGCAATCTCTTTAGTAGTGTAACTAAGCATTGCAGCAAGCGGAATAATGGCAATAAAGTTAATAATAAATATAGTAATACCGTTAACGTGAAGATAATTAACTACAAAGCCGATGGGAACGGTAAGAAGAAGCATGTTTATCTATAAGCCGAATAAGACGGCACGAACCTGATCCTTGGCAGGTATCTTACGCTTTAAAGCTGTTTTCAGCCTTTCCTCCTTGGTTGTTGGCCCAAGATATAAGGATCTTCGCAGGCCTATACTGGCCTCTTTGTCGGGTCGTTTATTGTTAAACCTTATCTAGGCTGCTTAATAGGCTTTTAAGAGTGTTGCTAGATCTAAATATGCTATTGTAAGCACGGTTTTTAATTGTTCCTAGAAAGAGCACGATGGAGAAGGGCAATTTTATAGTCTGGAGGGTACCTACGCATGGCAAAGATTGAGAAGTCCGATGGTACTTAGGCTAACACCAACGCCTTAAATTTACAATGGTGCGTTTAGCTTTTTTTTTTAGTTAATTTTACGAGTGAGGATCTAAAGCAAATTCCAGAATAGTTGTTATGGAGGAGAGAAGGATTAGCGTTAATAACTAGATAGAATAGCTAGTAAAAAAAGGAGAAGATGGAGTATTCTAATAGATAAATAATGAGTGAAAAGTAAACCGACTACTTATAGAAATGAGGACGCAGTAGAACGTATGAATAAGGGTATAAGTCTGTGTGCCTCTAAGTACCGGCTGCTTAGCGTCTTAAATATAAGTCCTTTTTTAACGCAAGGCAGATTAATAGAAGTTATTATGCCGCCTATATAAGGCGGAGCGCTTATAAAGGGCTTAGCTAGAATGCCAATTAAACCACTCTATAACGCACTAATAGCTCCTTTACCACAGATGGGGAGTGAATATATAAGACTAACTGGCTAAGATAAGTCTACTGCTTAAGTAGTGTCCTGCTCCGTAAAGGGTGGGCGTTAGAAGTAGATTATATAATGCTATTCCTGCTAGGTAAGGCGTTATTAGGGGGTCATTGTTGGCTTCCGGTTCTGGTTTACAACTTTATGTAAACGCCTCCGAACCCTATACTGTTGGGGCTGTCTAAAAGCTGAGTTACCTGTTTACCTTATCTTAACTTTAGGTTAGGCTCATTAGCTGTTAAGGCGATAGGAAGTTGCGTTAAGGTGTATAATAGGGCTTAAGTGAAGCCACGCAACTAGATGGGCATTACTATACGAAGTAACGCTTAACCGGCTGCCTCTATATCGCCGTCTTAGAATAATTGGAAGAAAGGGGTTGATGCTAGCCCTTGTTGTTTAATGTAACCCTCCTATGGAGGCACAGCAAAGTGGGGTATAGACGGGGAAGGATTATGCTTCTGTCGTGGCCGTATTATAGCGCATTTATAATACTATACCAGTATCCCTAAGTTAGTAAATCGGCTTAACTTTTAAGGCATAGTTTAAGCGGAGCCCACCGTCAGCTCTCCTATTAGCTAAGCGGTAGAGAGGAGCAGGATATAAAAGGCCTCTATATCCTTTAACTAGACCTATATTAAGTACAGTATCCTTTAAGGAAATCCCTCCTTACTTTTTCGCAAAGATACTTAAACTATTAGCTGCCTTATATCTTTAACAATAAGCGACTTGGACGCTATAATAGAGGATACCATATTATATTAGATTAAGGTACGCTCTAAACATTAAATCCTTTACGGGATACCACTGACGGAGCTAGAATATACCGCTTGCTTCCAATTCTAAGGGCTCCAATAAGGCCGTTAATACAGTAAGGCGGGTATATGATAGCTACTTCCCTGTGGTTTTATTCGTTCGCTAGCTTACTAATATAAGTAGGATATCTAGTTAGCACCAGAACGTAAGAGCGATTTAGAGAACGACGAGGCCAATTCAGAAGGAACTATGAGGAAATACTTACCCCGCACTAACGAGATGAAGAAGTCGTCTTAATATGGTCCGCTTGGTAACTCCTTCTAATAAAGCTTATTAACCCCCAGCTTACTCTATTAGGGGCGATAAAGAGACTAGGTAGCTTAGTTAATTAACTTAGCTATAGGCTTAGCCAACTCAATAGGAAAGTTAGCAGCCTTAAAAAAACCGACCGCTATATTATAAGGCATCTAGGGAAGGTTAATAATCAAATTAACAACCTAAGAAGTGACTGGGAAGAAACAAGAGATACTATTAAGCGGTTTTAAAACGAAATCCACACTCTTAAGAGAGGCAGTAATAAAACTTTAGATTACGGAGATAAACGGGTTGTAAAGGCTAGAAATAAGATTACGGGATTTAAGAGGAAAAGGGCACGCTTAGCCTAATGATGGAGAAGTCTGCGGAATTGAGGAGGAAATTTGTTGGCTTAAATGGTACGCTCTTTAGTTATTATATCGTTTGCTTATTAAAGGAAATTTATATATTGGATTTAAGCTAAAACTAGCCCTGCCCTTTATGGCGAGTGTTAGCCGCTTTTGTATGCTTAATCAGCAATAAGTTAGCAGATTTAACTAAGCTTGGTATCTAAAGCGAGCAGAACCACGCTCCCCTGCTATGTGTTTAAGTCTAGTCGAGAGGATCTATTAGAAGAGATATCAAGGTAAAGGATACGTAAGAGAAAGGCGGATTACACCGGAGATGGAGATTCTAAGAAGCCTAAGAAATGAGAATTTTCTTATAAGGAAAGATTTTCGCAACCACGTTTATCTCTTTTGGCATTTATTAAGAATTAAGGAGTTAATTAGGATTTCCTTAGCTCGGTATTTTGTTTCTATCTGGTGACTTCCATATTAAGAATATCTCGTTGTCGTTTGCGTATAAAGGACTAAGTTTTTGCATATTAGATTGAAGTTGAGTTTCTCCACCTTTGTGTGCTTGGCAGCGATAAGTCAGCCGGCCTGTAGCTCATTTGGTCCTCTATAAAGGAAAGACTCATTACTTTCCAATCCGGATGTCTTAGAATTAGCCTTTGTCGGCCTACCCTCTTTAACCTAGTTAAAATGTGCTGGCGTCTTCTTAACTGGTGCAGGATAGAAAATTTCCTTCAAAGCAGTTAGTAGTCTGTATAGTAATAGAGAGAAGAGGGCCTACCAGGTCTTGCGGGTTTGGAGGCCATAAAGGTTAATCTATAGACGTATAGGTATAAAATCGACCGTTGCGCCGTATTAGGATATAGCAATCTACGTCATAGTCTCGCTTCAATCTATTAGCCTTTTGCTTTCGAAAATTCTCATTTATAGCTCGCTTTGACCTCAGTAGTGACCTTTGCTTTGGACACATCACTATAGTACTAGATAATTAATGGCCTGCTAGTGTTTTGTGGGATGACTAGGGTGCAAATTAACTCCGAATTTCATATTATGGGGTGGGAATGTTGAGAATAAATAGAGGATCTACCCCTTAATATTGACCTAAGTTTTGACTAAAAACGAGATCTCGTTCTAAAAACTAGATCCAATTCTAAAAACCATATTCTGATTCTAAAGACTATATCCTAATTCTAGATTCTAAACGTACTAAACGTGACCAAAAAGGTATATAGTATTGAGCTAAACGGACTATTTTTAGTTCTGGCTTAAATTGCGATCCCGAAAACTAGATCCGACTCTGGAGATCAGATCCTAATTCCGGTTTTAGAACACGGGCCAATTAACCACTATAAAAAGGGCGCAATTCTAAAAACCGGATCTAGTTTTAAGAACTAGAACCTGTTTTTAGGAAATAGGTCAATTAACCGCTGTAAGAGGAGGTTGACTTTATCTGTATTTGGCGTGTTAGGTTTAGCTCGTTTTAGAACAAGCCACGTAATCGTTCGTGGGCGCTTATACAACCAACCCTAGTTAACCCGTTCTCCGGCGCCCCTTTAGCCTCGCTATATAAGAGCTCGCTACATTGAAGCCTTACGCGTCGCGGAACAAACTAAAACCGATAAGTATGACCAGTCATAGACCAGAAAACGCTGCCTACCCGCATTTGGGCCATTGTGGCTTAGTCTTTAACTAAGCCCTGCGAAGCCTAAGTCTGAGCCACGTCGGGTCGGCTTGACTTTTCCGCGTCTAATCTTTAATCCTCGCGTTCGCTCGTACCTTGCTTTCTTTTTTATACTTTTCTCCCTGGTCATTTTATCATTGCAAGACGCGCTTAACGTGTTCTCGACCTCCCTATACTTATCTGCTATTATAATATCGTCCTTATATACTAGCCTCTTTAATCTACCCTTCCCGTCTGCTTACCCGCCTGCTACGTCGGCCCTCCTGATATAGCTTTTAGCGCGTTTGCCCGCAATGGCGAATCTCTTTAAATTAGAGATAATTAAAACGAAACCTATCGGAAAAGGACTAAATAATTTTCGCGATTTATTTAACTTAACTTATTATAATCTAGATATCTCTAGCTCTTTAGACGCGTTGCATCAGATAAGCAATAAAGGTAATTATCAATTCCCCTGGTGTAAGCTCCATCTAACGCTCATAGAACTAAAGGATATTTTACTTAATCTAATACTAGCTCTGCAGAGCCTTCCCGCTTCTCGTTTATTGCCATCCTACGGCGGCAATAAAAACCTCTTTAGTGATCTATTAAGACTTAATTCAGCAGTCAATTCCGACAACTTTAATATTAAATAGTTCCTACCTCTTCTAAATGCGATCCTTCGAAGTGAACCTAATAAGGTCATCTGGAAAAAGGTGTACGCTACTATTATAGAGTCTACGCCTCCCCCTTAACCGCTACCATTCCACGTTTAAACCCTATATCGACGCAATACAAGTAGCTTCGCCAACTCGTCCGAATATAGGAAATACGTGGATAATATTCTAAAGGAGGAGCTAGGCCCTCTTTACGTGGGGATTCCTAGCTTATATAAAGTATTCTTTAGGGAAGTAGAAGGTCTTAAAGAGGCAAGCGCCGCCGTTTTTAGGAAATATAAGGAAGGGGACAATCCACTATACGCCGAGGGCGGCTGGCGTGACTGGCCTAAAGGCGCGAAAGAATGTGGAGTCCTAAAGTGGTTTAATAAGCTAATTATATTATTTCTAGACTTCGTAAAGGAGCACGGGTTCATTCCAAAGGTATGATAAAGACTAGTAGAGCATATTTAGCAGCCCTTATAAGGATCTACGGCCGACTAAAAGCTAGATATCGGCTTTATAAATAATCTAATAGCTAGCGAAAGCTCCCAATGCCATTAGTTGCATATACTTGTACTAGGAGAGCTAAAGAGTAATCTAAATACTAATATAGCCTCAAAAGCATGGTTTAATTTAGGGAAATATATAAGGGAAGTATTCGCCGCTTAGGACAGTCATCGCTTTATCCTAGGCTTTACCCTCTATAGATTTATTATGCGGTTATAGGAGTATAACCGGGTAGGAGGCATCACATTATTACTATTTAATATTAATAAAGACGGACTACAATTTACCTCAGCGATATTGGGATTTCTCTAGATAAATAAGGAGCAGCTTGGGTTTAACCCTACTATTCTAACATCGGACGGCAAACGGTATATTAAAATTATATGCAACGACTAGATTAAGCGTCTTATCCTTAATAAACTTATAAAGTAGGCACGTTGTATCGCCGGTCGAGCGATTACTTGCTAGAAAGCACACCGTGAAGGGATACCTAAGATACCCCTCATCATTAAAGACTCGTAGCAGTACCTAAAGCGCGAGGAAGAAGGTAAACTGCTACATAAGATATTGGAGAAGGGAGTGGTTAATATAGCCAGGTACTATTACCATAAGACTGTTCGCGTAAGTGGACAAGATAATAACATCTTTAATATCTATAAGGGGCTAGATATTATAAAAGCGACAAACTATAAGCTAGAAGGCTTAATAATGCCTCCAAGACTAGCTAGAGTGTAAGAAAGTATAAGAAAAGGCCGAAGTTCTAGTAAAAAGAGGTCTTCCAGCTACAGCGCCCCATTACCGCCCGGTAAGCGCCTATGTTCAACCTCTTTAACTAAGCGCCCTATTATACAGAATCGCGTGCATTAACGCGTTATTACTAGTAACTATAGGAAGCCTCTTTATAAGGCAAGCTCTCAGGCTGCAATGCTTGCTGTACTAAAGGGTGGCATTAAAGGATACAAGTCTTTATATACGCAGGCCGATATCATTTAATATAACATTTTAATAGGCAACCTTATAATAAACGAGGAAGACAACAATCCTTCTTAGCCGGTATTCTTAATTAATTTCAATCTCGCGATTAAAGAGAAGCGAGAAGGACCTTTGGGAGCACGGGGCAAGACCAGTATAAAAGCGTTTATGGCTATAGGAGTGCTTCTAGACGAGAAACACTCTTTTAAGCATGATCTAGAGTCGTGTTTATGGGTGCTTTTCTAAATATGCGTACACTATGACGGGCCGGGTAAAGATATTGGTCCAACTGAGTTTAAGCGTTGGAACTATAAGAACACTACAGAGTTGGCTGAGTTAAAATCTGGGTTAGTGAGTAAAGAAATGCATTTTCGTAACCGAATAACTAATGCATTTACACCTTACTACGAGCCGTTAATCCCCTGAGTTAATAAGCTGCGAAAGGTAGTTTTTCCAATAGATAGAAAGTGGGAGAAAGAAGATAAGGGGCTTTATTCTCAGATAAAGGAGATTCTCTAGCAAGCACAGAAGGATCTAAACGTGCTGGCGGAGTAGATAGCTTTATAATAGACCACGCGCTTCAAATAACATTTCAGTGTCCTATGCCCTCCTACTGCACGAGTGAAGTTTTGCAGATATTTGGGCGGCTAAGGCCAAGCAGCAGCCTTAGTTAAAACGCATGTGAAACAGCGTAGGCGAGTCACCTAGGCTAAATAAACCCGGGAAAGCGGATAACCTAATCTTCCGCTAGATTATCAGGTCCCCACCATCCCGTATAGGCTTTATATTTCTATAAAATATGTAATCTACTCCCTAGCCTATTAGAAGCCGCCTTGTGCCGCCTAAATAGAGGCCGTAAAAGAACTAATCCCCTACTCTAACCAATCCCCTACTTAAATAAGTCCCCTACTTAAATAAATCCCCTGCGGGAGCTAATGCCTACGTGTTTCGCCGCCCTATAGAAACCAGTCCCCTACTCTAATAAATCCCCTATGGGATCTAGTCCCCTACTCTAACGAATCCCCTGCGGTAACAAATCCCCTGCGGTAACGAATCCCCTACGGCAACAAATCCCCCGCGGCAATAAATCCCCCACGGCAACGAATCCCCCGCGGGTGCCAATGCCCACGTGTTCCACCGCCCTATGGGAACCAATCCCCTGCGGCTTGCATTCCCGTACGGCTTTTGCTCCCCTACGGAAGCCAACAGCCACGTTTTCCTCTCCCGTACGGGAACCAATGCCCTGCGGCTTCCGTTCTCCTATTCCCAGACCCACTAGCAATTCGCCCGCGCCACAGCCTACCGTATAGGCCTTGTTGTCATAGGAGCAAATAAGTATATGGGCTTATGTCCTTACGGGAATAGAAGCCATCCGCAATCGCAATTTCAAGAAAGTAATAAATACTAATGCCACCAGCTACAAGATCTACAAAACGTATTTGCCGATGCTATATACATAAGCGAATCTACGCATACGAGTTCAAATTCTCAACTAATCCAGCGCCTTTAAAGTCACTCTCAAAATTTTGGTTTAACGTAAGAGCCATTCTCAAATGCTTATATATAAGTTTCTCCCCCTTGCTTTTAGCCAAGCCGTAACCAATTCATATAGTATTCTTAATCTAACACAGTATATTAGCACTAGCCTTAAAACTCTCACTCAAACATTGCCTTACCTGTCTTCCATTTAATTGATAGTCTAAAAGCCGCTCCATATCTTTTTTAGAGATATTAGCAGCAGCATTGGCTTGCTTTAAGAAGGTCTTCCACACCTACTCTCTTACTAGTCTCTTTAGCTCGTTATATCTAAGTACAAGATATATTCTGCTCTGTATAGCTACATTAAATACGGTAATCCTATTTATCGTAAGAAACATAATGCCTTAGAAATACTCCATCTGTTATAGGAAGACGGATATTAGGCTATTACGTCGGACATCATTTAAAGTTCTTTCTGCAAGAAAGACATTGGCCTCGTCTAAAAGAAGGATAGCGCTCCAGTAGTGAACGTTTTTAACTATTAGAGCTAGGTTTTGTTCTAAACGGGCTGGATCCGTATTAAGGTCTCCCGCACAAGCCTTCTTATGGTTAGACTGGTATATAAATACACTTATAAAGGGGAACAGACTACATAGAGGGGTCTCCTCTGAGATTCGGCAAGTGCTTTAGCTGTTAATATCTTTCCCACCCTAGGTGGGCCACTGAAACGGTTAGCCTTTAAAACAGCCAATACCTTGCCAGAAAACTTACTGTAGTAAGAAAACTAGGCCTTTCCCCTTCCCTTCGATTATATTATTAAACTTTAATTTCCCGGACCTAGACTAGTAGCTCTTTATAAGTCCTTAAAGCACCATTTTCTTATCCTCCTTAATTGCGAGTAACTTAAATGCCAAGGCATTCTATTTAATGTCCTTAATATTGGCGACGGCAAATTCACCTATTAGTGCTTATATTAGTATATATAATTCACTGGCTTTAGAAAAAGAGTATAGAAAGCCTAACCCCATTTTTTATCTGCTAAACTAAAGGCTAGGGCTGTTAGTGGACAGATTAGGTACTTATTGTCTCCTATCTCCTTAGGAACTAAACCCTAATTCTTTACATCGCCTTGCTAATTAGTCCCTTAATTATACACGCCGATTCCGTACACATCTATAGTAATTAGCTGCTTGCTATAGTTAGGATTCTGATAATAAAATGCTATCGCGTCCACTATAATGCGGCCGCTTGTAGAAAATCTCAACAGGCTATCTTTGGTCTAGAAAAACGCGATCCCTTTATATTCACGGTGGTTAATGCCTCTTAAAGACACGAACTTCCGGCTATTGCTAATAAGATCCTACTTTATCTCGGCTTGTCTCTTATGACGCTCCAGCGGAAATACCTTAAGAGATGTAATTTTTATAGTTAAACGGAATTCCGGAATAGAGAGGGTGGTTTTCACCTCGCTAAACGCCTTCCTATTATAGCCGAAATAGTGACAGTTAAGTTTAAAGCTCTTTTCGCTAAAAAGTGAGGTTTTGAAGTTGCCTAAATCATATATAAGGCATATT
>Ga0307515_10004781_pt1 | contig 27723 bp, 28 predicted proteins | sample 17_EM_MG_FD_194513 | JGI IMG/M metagenome (GOLD analysis project Ga0307515, IMG submission 194513) | Populus trichocarpa ectomycorrhiza microbial communities from riparian zone in the Pacific Northwest, United States - 17_EM | ecosystem: Host-associated > Plants > Roots > Unclassified | place... | reverse complement strand
GAGCAGCACTCAACAGCTGCACGGCTTCATTGGCCATAACGTGTTACGATATTAAAAGTTCAACCTGCATAACAAGGACTCATTGGGGACATCTGGGGGGCATGAGCGATCTCAACATCGGCGTTCACTAAAGGGGTCTTCTTGGCTCTTCAGGCTGGCGAATATTTTTGGTTTTTGAAAAGCTCTTGTGAACATTCAACTGGGGAATGAGTGGTTTACAAACGATAAAGAGCGAGAGGGATCCTTGCTCAACCGGGTTATCGAGCGCTCGCTATTGCTGCTTGAGCTGCTACGGGTGATTGTTAGGGCTGTAGTAGTAATAAGTCCTTTAAGATAAAGATACCAAATACCAGAAGCTTTAACACCTTCATACTCAACTGCCTTAAACATGCACTTTTCCCCCGAAACATCAGCGTCTCTCCCTTGAAACTCGGCGTAATTCACTGTGGTCCGTGCGCAAATATCGTGGTGTCTGACTTGCATTCGTTGACCAGCCCAGTATCAGATACATACTTCGTACAATTCTAGTATTAGCATGGCAGATATAGCAGCGAGACTGGCGTCTCTACGCTCCATTGTTCCGGCTCTCGAGTTCGCACTAAACTCGTTTACCTCATCGTCCTCGAACTTCCGTATTGTTCGAACCGTCAACCCCTCCGATGTCCTACCTAAGACGCTCTATATTCTCGATTCATCCTTCAATCCTCCCTCAATTGCCCATCTTGCTCTTGCAACCTCCGCTCTATGTAACCCCTCTCCCTCAGATACACGACCGCATCGCCTGCTCCTCCTCTTCAGTACTCACAATGCAGACAAAGCGCCTAGCCCCGCCGGCTTTGCTCAACGCTTAGCCCTCATGACCGTGTTTGCAGAAGACCTATCACGCAAATTACTTCAATCTTCTTCTTCTGACAATTCAACACCCCTTTCCATATCTCACTCACAAGACCAACTAGATTCCCCGTCAATTCCCATTGACATTGGCCTCACTAAAGCACCCTACTACACCGACAAATCCGCAGCTATTTCTGCCGCGCAGCCCAATCCATACCCTAGCAACCCTATCCACATCCATCTAGTTGGCTACGACACCCTCACGCGTTTCGTCGCCGCGAAATATTACCCCAACCACAACCCACCACTCTCTGCCTTGGCGCCCTTCTTCGCTGCCGGACACAAACTGCGTGTGATGCAGCGTCCATCCAATCCTGTGGACGGCTCGTCATCAGAGTATGGCACTGTCGAAGAGCAAACAGCGTTTTTGGAGAACCTAAGAAATGGTGGGTTGGAGAAGGAAGGGTTTGAGAGGGCGTGGGCGGACCAGATCGATATGGTGTTTGGGAATGAGGGCACTGGGGTGAGCTCAACGAGAGTGAGGAAGGCGACGAAAGAGGGGGATTGGGATACTGTCGGAAAGCTGTGTACCGATGGGGTTGCCGGATGGGTGAAAGAGATGGGACTTTATGAAGAGGATGCGAGGATTGCAAAAATGGCGTGAGTGGTATAAAGACAATATGGGTGCTGACTTAGGGCTGTTACTGCTCTAGCAGTGCTGAAGAAATGAATTAAACCAAGAGCAAATACGTCGTATTATGAACAAGAAAACCTCCATCACAACAAGTGCTATTTCTTGTCTTAGAGGATGTAGTCTTATCAACATTTGAGATTCCGATAGTCCCTTGAGGAAGTCATGATGGAGCCAACATAATACCTCGTTTTTCTTTCCCTTCTACTGAGGAAATGCATAGGGAAAGGGCATCCCATGGCAAAAAGTTTACCTATCTTAAGATTCTTCTCTCTTTCACCCTCCCACTTCATTCTCATTTCATTAAGCTCGTCTCACCGTTAGAACCTCCCAATATTGCCATTCTCCCAGTCTAACATTTCTCTCCTTTCATCCACCAGTCTTCTGCATGTCCGCAAATCTTTGCTGCACGGCAGACCAACGCTCCGGCTCATCATCACCAGAGCTTCCAAACGCCCGACTCAGCGACAGTACACCTGATCGGCGCCCGCTATTGCCTTCAAAGGGTAATTCTTACGGTTCCAGGTTCACGAGCGCTCAATCTGAAGATTTGCATAAGCTTCGACAGACATTCGAAAGTGCAGCGACTATTGAATATAGCCCTAACTCGTTGGCTAGGCCGGGACGCAGGGCACGAACCAGAAGCTCACTACACAATCTTCAGAAGATTAGAAGCGTTCAGGCGTTGATCAAGAAGAAGTTATCTAGAGAACTCTCAAAATCAAGATCAACTCTACAAGCAAAAGGGTCGGCCAGCCACACAACAGGAAACGAAAATGGCCAAGGTACTGTAATCAAGATAAACAGGCAAGGCCTCGATACAGATGTCAAGATAACCAAAGAAGATCTTCGCAACGACCTGCTCAGTCACAAGAAGCCAGAAGAAGGCAGCTACGATCCTGATGCTGAAGTTTTGGATGATATTGTCAAACGCCTTGAAAGGAAAACCCCTACAAAAAGGACAAGTATTCATAACATCGAATGGAACGCAAGCTCTCCAAACTGGTGAATCTATGCGTCGCAACAGTGATCCTTTTAGCATATTTGACTGATCTTTTACTCGTAGTAACGACGGAACACCTGGCTCGCGAATCCTTCGAGATAGTCGTGACATAGTGGGAGTTAATCAGTCCCTCTTTAAGTCTCTCTTCGGCAGCTCAGAGAACACGCCATGTCGACCTCGAATGCCTCAGTATTCAAGCTCACCAAATCTTCGTAGCAAAGACAAAGCGAAAGCTCGAAGGCTTCGACACTCCCATTCGGCTGCGTCAATTGAAGCTCCAACAACACCAGTCCTGCAACCTACCCGTCTCCCAAGCATTTCTTTAGTCGATGCCGCTCCTTGGTCTTTATCGATGGTTGAAAGTTTACGTCTTTCTGCATTCCCCTTACTGCCAGGTCACCCAGTTGCACAGAAGGTTGAGAGGAACTCACGGTCACTCGACGGCCAACAAATGAATATTACGGATAACCTTCAATTCGAAACCTCTTGTAAGGAAAATCAACATTCCGATCAGATGACAGAGAAAGTGAAGAATGCCGATATCAGCAATACAACCGCTCAATCATTGATCGAGAACGCAGACGCTGGTAGTAAGGAGGACCTGACCAAGTACATGAAATCAAAGGAGTATCCAGGTTTACAGTCTTCAAGTGCTTCCATACATCTCTACAATATGAGGATATCTCAGCATTTGCGGTCCGTTTCAATGATGTCTTCTAACCCTTCATGCCACAGTCCACAAAGCTCCCAACATGGCCGAGCTCGTTCAAGCATAAGCTGTGGGTCAAAAAACCTACCAAGAGCCAGACATGATCGACAGACTTCAAGCTCTGGATTCGCAAGTACAAGGATCCCCATTGCCTGGGGCCAAGTCATCAGAGCTGGATCTCAAGATCATCTCGATTTCGAACGCCAGGACGAAACCTCATCAGTATATTCTTCTCGTCCCCAGAGCCTAGGAGATAGCATCAGTGAACCTACTACTAATCTTTCATGGGTTGTCAATCAGACAGAAACAACAATGAACACTACCTTGGATCTTACCGATAATACGTTGGCCTCCACTCAAGAGCACTCAATCCCTACCAAACCGGGGCCATCGAATGGGTCCTCAGAATCAGATCCTTCTTTCAATTGCGACCATCCTAAACCTTCTCCTAAAAGTCACCTGCTTGAGCCACCAGCCGCAATATCAGTGAACTCCAGCACCAGCAGCCTCCGCAAAGTGAGTAAATTCAAGAAAGAATTCAATCCATCTCCACCCAGTAAAAAGGGCAAAAAACGCAAGCCAGGTTTGAAATTCTTACGACCAAGATCAGACCTTCAAAGCGAAAGCGAAGCTTGTTTCTTTGATGGACTCGCTGATAACAGGGAAACGCCTCGTGGGAGAAGACTCTCTCGTTCTCTGATATCCCTGAAGGCTGAACAAGCGACACTAGAGCACAATCGCCATGATGCATCGCCTATGTGGGAAAAGGCTTTGAAGGCTTATCAAGAAGAAAGATCAATCATGTGTCTCTCTCCAAGTAAAGCCTTGGCTGCCCGTGGAAGCCCCTTTCGTGAGCGCACCTCTTCAGTAAACAGATTAAGGGCTCTTTCTACGCCTTCCGATGTCGATCCACTAGAGATGCCCGAGCCATCCCCTGGCGAAAGCCCAACACAATGGGAAAGCCCTAATCCTTTCGCGCCTAGTTCCGTGGATTTGAAAGCACAACCACATAGCAAAAACAATTCAGCATCCTCTGTGGAAGCATGGAGTCGGTACCCTACCCACACCCGCGAACTGCGCACTGGCAGCGCTGGCCATGAAGACAACGTTAAGACGCGTGACTTTGCTTTTGAAGTTAACTCAGCACAAATTATTGACCATAAAATTGATCAGATGAGAACTCCAACTAGCAAAAAAAAGAGGGTTACTCCGTCTGGAATTTCCAAGAGTAGTAGTATGACTTTCGGCAAAAACTTTTTCAAAGGCTACGCCAAGTTATTTCGCTCTCAAAGCGCAGAGTTTCGAAGGCATGGACATGGCCATCGCTCATCCATCGCGATGGGCGGATTAGTGGATTATCCAGAGTTGGAAGTCCTGCCCGAAGTCTGGCACCGTGGCATTGCCGAAGCAGAGGAAGCGGTTGAAATGGCCGACTCGCCCGCTAGAGATCACGATATGTCTGCTGAGCCAACTAATACCATCAATTGTGCTAGCATCAAGAGGCCTAGAAATTCTGATTCCGCAGAACGTCAAGCGCTTAATGTGGACGGCACCGCTGATGTCTTTAGCCCCGCAGCTAACGCTCGAGTTTGGTCACATTTCTACGAAAGTTGTGTTGAATATCCGCGCAGTACCAGCATTGATAGCGACGCTTTTGCCTTAGGTGTTGGTGAAAGCAAGGACTTTCTACCACAATCTGAGACGAGTAAGAGTTTGCCAGCAAGGCTGAAGCATATCAAGAATGAAAGTGTGGTCAGCGTTTTTAGTGAGAGAAGTGTCAGTAGTGTGAGGAGGAGTACAGTGGATTTGGCCAAGTCGCTGCAGCAGGCGGAACGGAGAGAGAGGGAAAGAGTGCTGACGATGGTAGGCAAAGAGTAGTGCATAAATTATTGGGGTTGCCGGAATATGCTTTTTTGGGGGTTTGTTTGGAGGCAACGGTTGCTACTTGTGAAGAGAATACTTTGTCTCTGGATGAGGATTGGGTTCGCGTGGATAGTTTGGGATACTTGAGGTTGGGCTATGAGGCTTTCATTAGGAGCATAAGTATTTTCTACGTATCGCTCCAGGAGCAATAGAATACTATTATAATCCATCTCTTAAGTTGATTCGCCCAAGGACTTGACCCTGGCTTTCGCTCCCAATCAATATCACCGATTCGGAGCAGGCTAAATGCTTATTCCGGTGGTGTAGCACCCGCAACACCCAACGAAAGCGGGAGCTCGAGTCGACAGATATCCCTCTTCGCAGACCATTGACCCATCTCCACTCTACTAATCAACAGCTGCTAAGCTGAAGGTATCACAATGGCCTCCCAAAAGGCCGCCGCGGCCTTCAAGGTGGGTCTTCCCGGTCTCAAACCTGCCCATCAAAAGCGGCCTTCATCTCGCGAATCCAAATTCCCTCACTCCCATCGCTCCAGGTGGACAATGAGCCTTCTTCTGGATCCACACGCTAACCGTGTCTCTTCCATGGCGAACAGAAATACACCGTCCAGCCCACCGGCCTCTACGCCCGCATCAACCGCCTCTTCGCCGTCGACCCCGGCCGCTCGACCGGCGTGCCTCTGAACCCCCAATTCCGCAACCCGCCGCCCGGCGCCCAGGACCCGAATACCTACGACGACCCCGTCACCCTCCCTGCGGCTGATCTGGCGGAGAACCCGTACTGGAAGCGCGATGTGCGGAGACGGTATCCGCGACTGAGCACCGTCACGCAGGCGGATGTGGTAGGCCTGCTCGAGGTCGGGAGTAAGGTCGCTCCAAGGGTTGAGGTGAGTGTTTGCCGTGGCCTTGGAACTTTGAAGTTGGGCGAAGGCGGTGGCTGATCGTTTGGGGGTGGCAGCTGATCGGGGAAGCTGGGCAGAAGCAGTTGGTGGAAGTCAGGTCGGAGGGGGAGAAAGGGCTAGCTGCGTTTTTTGAGAAGGAGAAGGCCCTCGCGAAGGATGTGCTAGGGCCGGGTGGCATGCCGCCGCTGCCCAGTGGACTGCATTCGATGGATGCGGAAGGGATGAAGCGGTATGAGCTTTTGGACGAGCAGAGTTATGGGGCCGAGTAAGTTGATTCTTTGCGTTGATAGTGACTACGAACTTTTGCTGATTTCTGTAGTTACCCCTGTAGAACATTTCAATGAGGAGCGATTGGAGAGTAGGAGAACAAGTTTGAGGAGAGCTACAACAGCCCTTGACTGTATATAAATGGAGATGAATAGGGCGTTGCTGTAACTCTAATTTCCCTTCAAAATAGAAAACGCGAGAAATTTAGTAAGTTTGTTCTAACATTCTATTAACTCTGAATACGCGTGTTTGGGACTGCCCCAGGAAAACGCCAGATATCAATTTCATAAGCAAGCTAGACAGTGATTCAGCATGCATCAAATCATATATTCTCATACATTGACATTTTGTAAGTTCTTGGGGAGGATTGCAACAGCTTTCACGCGTTATTGAAGTGTGAAGTATATGTGCTGGCAATTCACTTTGTTAATAAAGATGAGGGTGCACAGTAGTAGCAATTATCTCGTTGAAGTCTTCCGCGGTCACCGATGTCTCATTAGCACTAGCCTCCAACCCTCAACGTCCGCAAGCAATGGCCAGCAAAGAGCATTCGATTTCAAGCCCCTCCCCCTACGAAATCATTTTCAGTTGCTCAGTGTGTCAAGCAACCATATCCGAAATTTACACCGAAACTGAAAGTGCGAGAGGCATCCGCGACGGTCGCAGCCCCCACGACCGCATCGTCACCAAGTTATGGCTCACCGAATGCGCGCATCTCACTTGCATCAAGCACCTCGAAGGCGGAGGTTCGTGACGAGCCCTTAGTTATCCACGGCCGTGATCTGGCAGCCCTTAATTAACTCTTATGGAATAGGTGTACCTTTTCATCCTGAAGGCGAGCAACCTCGCGCATCATGCCCTCGATGCGTAACCGAAAAGGACGACAAGAGGTTGAAGAGGTTATACGCGATACGAGGATGCCATGAAGGCGAGTACGACGAGCAGATTCCAGCTGCATGGTTTGATACTCCACCCATCAAGCTCGATAGCTCTGGGCCAGGTATGGAAGCATTGCGAGTATGCCCAAAGAATGTCATGCCCCTCTAGGCCTGGAGCTTACGTTACGCAGTTCCAATATCTGCAGCTTATTCGATATAGCACGGAAATGTTCCTCAAACAGCGACAAGGCGATAAACTTTGGGAAGAGGGCCAGGAAAACCTCGATGTATTCCAAAGATCGCACGACGCTATGGAGAACCGGATCAAGGATATGAAAGCTGAAATTATAAAGCTGAAGGAGAAAGAGGCTGAACTGAAGCGGTTCAAAGAGAAAGAACCTGCGATTCGCCATTATTTGGGAGTTGTGAGTAACTTAGCAAAGTATGCCGTCCACTCAAGTCAATTGCTACAGCTTCGCTAACTTGAAGTAGAGAGAATGACCTACTCAAGGAGCAGCTCACGATTCTTGGGTATGCGGTGCCGAAGACGAACTACGCCTATGTCAATGATAAGAACCCGATTCATACCATGCCTATGGAAAAAGCAACAAATGGCATCCATATAGATGATATGGAGATTTCAAGCAACTCTCGAATGCCTGAAGGGGATTCAAATGGCGACGGAAGCCAGACAAGAGGTGGGCATCCTGAGTCTTCTTCAAGTTACACCATGGCCGGCTCTGCTAATCCCCGTCGGGGAATAGATTGCGAGGCTACCGCTCGATATCATGCAGGGAGCCCCCCAAGGAAGAAGAGAGTAATTTCAGACTTCGTTGAAGACCGCCATGCTGGTCGTTCAAATGATATTCCTCCAATCCGGGTAGACAGTCGGGACTTAATGCCGCCACCAAGATTACCCCTCACAAGGTATCCGCAGGAATCCCCGATACGTCACGTAGCAAACTACGATGAGAGTGGAAGTGCTCCCAGTGCAGATCTCCAAATCTACGAGAACAAGAATTGGCAGAGCCTAGGACATTCCGACCGCAAAAATAATACCCAGACATATTCACATACGCAAGCAAGAGGAAGCACCGCACAACAAGTTAGATCTCATACGCTGGAGAGACACCACCAAACTCCCAGAGGTCAGCGAGAAACCAACGGGGCACCAAATATGCTTTCAAACTCTCCAACAAAGACCCTAGAACTGCCCGCAAGGTCCAGCCGTCAAGTGGATATGCCCTTTCTTCAACGTCTTGATGAATCAACCAAATCAGGAGGCGGTTACGGTTACCTACCTGATGCCCAGTATGATAAGGCGCAATCATACAACACACGCAATTATAGGAACCCCTCTTCTCTCGGTATCCATGATGTCCCCGTCGATGAGGAAGAAACAAGAATACCTCAGCCGGATTTCTCTCTCCCAGTTACCCATCAGTCGCCAAGACGTTCCTTGCCAAGAGGACATGATTTTGCCAATCGTGAAGAGTACCAACGCGCTTCATCTGCTGCATTTGCACACGGTGGCGATCGCAACATATTTAACCCAAAAACGCCTGTCCCAAGACATATAAATAACGTAAAACACCAAGAATCAGTCTTAAGTCCATTCTTCAAAAGCACTCGGCGAGACAATTATATCTTCGCCAGAGCGAGAGACCCTCTAAACGAATCCCAGAGTGTCCACCAGTCTTTCCTGGAAGTCCTCCAGGGCTACAAAATGGCCCCAGCCCCTTTAAATCGGACAGAGCCTCGCAGCCTCAATGGTCTTTCCTTTATTAACTCACCGCAAGATACTATGAAAGAATCATTTTACGAGAGCAGAAATCGTCGAATCGCCGACCCAAGATCTTCGCGACTATCACTGACATACAGTAGTCCTCACAACGAGCAAAAATTCTTTCTAAGACCTAATAACTCACATTCATCATTTATAAGACGTGAAACACTCTCTACTCTACCTCACCAATCGTACTCTCGACAGGCAGCAACATTGCCATCCTCAATGCCGTCGAGTATATTAGATGATCGCCCATTACATCCTTCGAAGTCTTTCAGAAACGACAGTACTCTGGCTGCAATGGGAGTCAAAAGCGGTACAGTTCATGGAGCTAGTTATCCCTACACTGCAGGTGGGAGTGAATATCAGTACTTGCCATCCCGTGGCTTGTTTTCTTCCACTGGAGGCAGAAGGAGTGTCCGGAGGTAATCACTCGCCCCTAAGAGTTCTAGAGGAAATCTTCCTTTTTCGTTGCGCTTTTCTCGTTGTATGGCTTCTTGTAGTTTCAGGACTTCTACTACGCACATATGGAGTTCAAATCTTTAAATTTGGGTATCTCGGATACGGAAAGTAAAGAGGCTGTGCATAGGCTGAACGTTTTCATCCTCAACTAACTATCGTTTGCTCAGCCTTCCCCGTGTGACCTGGTGCTTCTAGCACTACCATTTTTGCCTTGGACACCATTAGCTCAATGCCGTGGTTATGTTCAATTGGAGTGCTATTGGCTAAGTCATAAACGCGATGATAATCTTGATGCCTCGAAGGTATGAAGTTGTGAGCTAGAAAGCTGATAGTCCGTGCAACATCTCAAGTAGCCGATAATGTAGGCTCAGGTCATTGCAAGTTAAAGCCAGATTTACAATAGCACCCTTCTTAAAAAAGGAACAGCTAGCGAAGCCATCACGGGTACCCAAAAAACCAGAGCGCAATCACACTCCCTCATTCTTCACATATCACAAAAAAGTACAGAATCTGAAGCCATCATCAACTAGTGCAATTCATAACAGCGCAGTGAAGCCACGCAAAATACTACTTAGACAGTGCCCCAACAACCTCGCAAGACTAAAAGCATACATTCCATCCCGCAAAAACTCCCCATGAACCATGAACCAGATGCAGGGCCACGCTCATCAATGAGCCCGGCCCAAAACACCAAACCGAACCCATACCCAAAGGTTTCACAGCCCCGAGAACACCGATGCATGAACCACAGTAAATCCTAATGCGGTAGACATGACAGTTGAAAGCAAAAGCTTCCATCCATCCACATCGTCCCTCATTCCCTTTCCGAACCCATTCCAGACCCGTCCGTGTACCCGAATTATACCTCAATCTGCCCCGGAGCCACGCCTTGAGCCTCAGCAGACTCTTGGCCTAATCGCTCCATCTCTTCAGCAATCTGCTCATACCACAACGCATGTGCTCTGCGGTCGACCTCGCTGACCCGCCCCAAAGTTTCCACGATCTCCCCAACCTGGCCGATAAACTCGGGCAGTCCAGTCGTGGCGAGCCCCTCCGTCGCGGTACTCGCAGCGCGCACTCTCTCGCCGGAGCTCGATGCCGAGATCCGGTTGAAGATGAGCGTCTTGAGGCGCTGGAACAGTACTTTCATCACGGGATCCGTCAGCTTGCCGTTATGCGCTTGTGTCAAGAGGCGCGTGATGGTGGATGCTAGTTGAGCGCGCGTTGCTGATGGCATGGCGTGGGACGATTCAATCATGGAGAGGATCTTAGTTGGCATGGACTCGTCCTTCATGTAGCCGTCTTTCAACGTCTCCCACATACGATTAGCTTCCGCTTTCCACTGTGAGCGAACGCCGCGTTTGAGGAGGTTCTTGGCTGTAAGTAGGATACCACCAATGGTAGTGATGCGGACGGCGTCGGCGCGAATGCGAAGTATTCGTGCTCTATCAAGCTCGAGAGTTTCAGGAACGTCCGAATCGCGGAGAGGTGGTGTTGCAATAGCAAGATCAACAAGGCCTCGGGCGTAGATTTTCTGCGTTGTGGGACGGTTTGCTGGGTCACTGCGGTCTGCTTCTGTAAGGACATTGACAGTAGCATTTCCCCACCAGCGGCGAGTGTTTTGTAGAGTGACAGTGCCCGCGTCAAGATCTTGGGCAAACATGCGTTGCTCGTAGCCTGACGATTCCTTGATGAGCGTTGGAGCTGCGTTCATAAGGAGGAAGTTAGAATAATCAAGAGAAAGGAGATCGATGACATGAAGGAGCTCGAAAAGCTTGTCGATCATTTCAGCCAGGGTCCCCTCTTGTTGCAGATTCTCTGCTAGAGCTTGCACCTCTGCGTCTCGGAAGGGTGCGCAGAGCTTTGGAAGGATTGAAGCCACGAAAGAGAAGAACTTCTCATACGAGAACATTCCTTGGTTGCATTGCGTCTTGATAAGATCAGGGTCCAGGGCCTCCGAAATAAGTGTATGCATCGAGTTTCCTGGTTTCAGCAAACGAAGGAGTTTCTCCCGTATATTTTCTGCCATAGCGACAGTCCATAAGTTACCCTCCCCATTTTCGAAGCCTCTGCGCATGCTGTCGCAAACTTCCCGATTGATTGCGTCCCGCAAATCAGCATGCGGGGATGTATCGATACGATACTCCTTGTCGATAGCTAGCTCGTGTACCAGAACACGGTTGTTTGGCACCACCGAGAACAGCTTGGTAAGAGCATTCGCCTGGAAGCCGTCAGTCGAGGCTTGATTCTGGGATACCGCAAGCTGTGATGCTGCTTCAGCTTCGATGGCAGTATTCCCATCTGACTTTGGAGAGCCAGAAGGCGAGGAGGATTCCACTGCGACCCGAGGCCGAACATCGCCGGCAGGCCTCTTTCTAGCTTTTGCTCTCCTACTTTCTCGGATTGCTTTCCTGATAAGCATGCTCGCCCTTTCCGCACCCGCTAATTTCCTGATCTTGCTGAGCAGAATAACCTGGTTATCCCGAATGCCTTGTTTATAGTCGTTTGCAACTTCTTCGCTTGTTTCATCCTTGACGCTTTGCCAAATGGCATCTAGATTCACGAAAGATGCGACCATGGTTTCAATAAGAGCCGAAGAGTCTCTCGCCTTCCAGTCGTTGAACGCCGTAACGAAGGCGCCGTGTGTCAATAAAACTGTTTCCAGCCGGGTGGGTGTAGGCTTATAATGGTTGTACGCCGTAAGCTTCGATAAGGCAGACTCAAAAGAGATAATGAGATCTTTAGATTTAGTGATCAAATCTTGCTCCTGATCGCCATCCTTGCTTAGGACCTGAGCCGGATGACCAAGAATGAGATAAGCGCTCAAGAAAGTTCGTACAGCTGTTCCGCCTGGAGTAGTATCTTCATCAGCTAGTAGTCCGAATAAAGACATAATCTTAGCTGTAGCGGACAGGACGTTGTCCTCTGCCAGCATTGTTGTGATATCCTCGAAACTCGTATCGTGCACCTTATCAATGGAAAGTCCGAGGTCCAGGAAAGCCTCAACAACACACTTTCTCTGCCTGGCTCTCCAGGCGGCTTGAATCCTCTTTGCTGCATCCTCAGAGGAGATTACGCGGGGGGTTGTAATAGGCTTCTTGTTATCGTTTGCAGGAACGCTTGCCGTCCGTGGCCTCCTAGCATTCCGCTTATACTCAAGCCTCCTTCGTTCAGCCTCTGCTAGCTTTTCCTCCATCTCAAGTCTATACCTCCGTTCTTCAGCTGCCTTTCTCTCTTTCATATCCTCCGCCACCTTCTTGGCCCGCTTGACCTCTTCCGCACATGCCGCCGCAACTTGAGCCAAATGTTTCTCACGCGCCTGTTGTGCTGCCAGAGCCTTCTCTTCGCAGTTGGAACCCCTCGGAGCTGCTTTGGCGAGCGCCGCACGTAACCGGACTTGTTCAGCATGAACGGCTCTATCAGCAAGGCGCGCTTTACGGCTTTCGAGGATTGATGCGCGTCGGAGATGTTGTGCAACATGATTACTTTGGCAGCCGTTTCGGTACGAGCGGTTCGACTGGTGTGAGTGAGTGGAGGATATTGAGTTGCGCCTAGAGGAAGCTGCAGATGATTTGCGACGACTGTTGGATGATCTGTAGAAGCGCGCTGCTATCCTAGGCGGTGGTGCGTAGATCTGGTTGCCATCAATGTCATCAGATGACATGATATCTGACTCCTCAGGTATGTCGTCGTTTGTTCGCAGGTCCGGCAACTTGACCTCGGAATCTGAGAGTGAGTGGTTCATGATGGCGACAAGGTATGAGTCTCTCGGAGCGGTGCACTTGATATATAGGCAATTATGCGCTTGAGATAAGCCTGTAGCGAGCTAAAAGGCGAGTTTTGATTGTCGTATGCAACAAAGAACCCGCAATCAACAACGACGCTTGCCAGCTGAATGCGGAGCTTGAAAGTGAAATACTGTATTGAAAGAGAGACTTGTAGAATATATGATACTGGAGAAGAGAAGAGGAGGAAGAGAAGAGGTTCGGCCGTGGCCTTGGTGAGTGAGTAAAACACGGTGGCTGGAGATGTGACTGCCTTGATCTTGATAAATGTCAGCGGCGATGGGAAAGAAGCGAAGCGTGATCACAGTCACATCACGTAACCATTTTCAGTCGAAGAATCCAGCTCCCTCAAACATTTTCGCTTCCAAGTTTCAAAAAGCGAGACAACTATGTCTTACATCTTTAAAAATAGTACTTCGACACCGTTTAACCAGACTGACAGGCCGACGATAGAAGGTTGAAGGGTTATCAGCTACTCCCATTGAGAGTGTACTGTTTCTCAGACACGTGAAAGCTGCACGTTTCGTGACGCTCCAATTGGGAACCGAGGCTACAACGCATACCACGTACGTTTGAGACGAGCTGTGGAAGTATTTTACCGATGGGGAGTAGCTTTTACAACTTTACTTTTAGAGTTATTACTTGACGCACTATGGTAATCATCTATAACCTTTGCTATGGCTTGAAGCCCTTTGCAATGTCGTAACTAGAAAGAGGAGGAAATCTCGCCGGTAGCAATTGAATGACTCCAGTTTTGGATACGCACCCATGGGCCATAGCAAAGATAATCATGATTGTAAATACTTCTTCGATTACGCCTATTTATCTAACCTATGCCCAAATCGAGATCTCCATGCAAAAATTATATTAGAAATTCGGCTTGGGTTTGAACTTCCTGTACGTTAGTGGGAACTGACCCGCTTTATACGCCTTCCACGCCTTCTCGACCTCCACATGTGCATCATACGAGAAGATCCATGGCTGGAAGACCGGATCCGCCCACCTATTCGGGAAGTCCTCGAACGGCTGCTCTTGACAACGCGTGTGGTACGCTCTTTCCGTAGCTTCTCGTAGATGACTAGAACGTCTTTGAGTTGCGCTTTGTCCCCGAGCTTCTCCATCAGCGTGCCAAGTACTGCGCCGTCCTCCACTGCCATAGCCGCGCCCTGAGCGAGATACGGGAGCGTGGCGTGACAAGCATCGCCAAGAAGTGCGAATTTGCCAGATGGATGGCTCCATTTCTTCATCTCTTCACTGTTCTGTAACCTCCACTTGCTTGTTTCCTGAACGATGCTCAGCAAGGTCTTCAACCGAGGATCCCACTTCGCAAAGAAGTCTCGCATCTCCTGGATATCTGCTGCTTGAGTGTTGACGAGCTCGGGAAGGTTGTCCGGGCAAGCGAGCACGATGTTGTACAGACCTCCACCTTTCAGCAAATAGCAGACAGCGTGTGCGTTTGAACCCATCCAATAATTGATAGCTGGGTTGTTGGCCAGCTCTCGCAGATTCTCATGCTTCACCATGTCTTCGGCTTTGACGACAATACGGTAGGCCAGGTCACCAGTTAACTTCGGGGGATCACAGCGTGGCCCAATAATGCTTCGCGGTAGACGGATTTCAGCCCATCAGCTCCGACGACGATATCTGCACGGAAGTCTAGTTTGCCTTTGATGTGTACTGCAGGAGTCTCGAAGTTTATCGCTGTAACTGTGGATCCCAGCTGAATTGAAACACCCAATCAGTGCGCTTCTTGTGCTAAAATCTTGTGGTGATCGGCTCGATGGATATGGAGGTAAAGTTTCCATAAGTGTTAACGGCGTAAGGCAGCATATTTTGTCTTGAGAGCATGGCGCCACCCTTGTAGGATCGCAGGATGAAGTCCTTGGGGCGGACTGAAACTGCTTCAATCTTGTTGAGAAGGCCGTATCGTCTCAAAATGCGCGACGAATTTGGTGGGATCTGGATTCCTACGCCGACCTGGGGAAAAGTTTGATTGGTTAAACGGCACTGCGTGCGAACTATTCTTAGGATTTGTGTACCTCTCCAAGTGCGGTTGCTTGCTCGATGATAGTAACCTTATGACCAGCTCTTGCGATGCCAATGGCTGCTGCTAGACCACCTAGACCAGCGCCGATGATGGCAACGTGACACTGTGGCTTCGACATGGGTGTGTAAGCTGCCTAAGGGCGCGGCTTTAGCTGATGCTGAAAAGAGATGTTGCAGAGCATATGCTGAGCAGGTGTGACGAAGAGCGAGCATCTAAAGATGGGGATATAGGTGCAGAGGCATATGTAAATAACATATATAGTCAGCCATGATCGAAGCCGTACCTTCCATCCGCGCTGGTGTATCGTGTAATTATGGTGGTGAGCGGGAGGTAGAGCGGTAACCTTTGTCATCAAAGCGGGGGTCGCGCTCTCGGCTGGCAAGGGTGGAACCGTTTGGCGGGAGCCTGGATTCGCAGCCATTGGTGGTCAGAGCTAGGGAAATGTGTACAATCTGACTGACTTCCAAGAGAGACCTCAAGTCTAGGTGACGTGACCGTCGACACATTCCGAGGAGCTGAGTTTCATTACCCCTCCTTTACGACAGTGCAAGTCAATTATCGCCGATGTGACCATTACAGAGAGCAGTATGCCTTTTTTACTCGGGATTAATTATATGGGTTTTGCCTCGTTACTCACACTCGAGTGTGGATATCCGATGATTAGGAGGTCTTCAGGACTCTGAGGTGGATGTTAAACGACCGCTGAAGACACTGTCATAGCTTGTATGAACTGTTTTGTAACATGAACTGTTTTGTAACAATAGTGATCATCTCCGGGACTTGTAATGATTATCTTACACATCCAAAACGCGACTAGTCCAACTGTTGACACGCCACAGGTCCTTTGAAGCAGCCTCTGAGGGCCTTCAAAACATATAATTAACAGCAAAATGCATTAGTTCTCTCATTTGACGCTCGGAAGATGAAGAGTCTCGGAAACGAGGAATCCAATATGATGCCAGAATAAGTGTTTATAAATTATATGTATCTCTAACATATAATCAAACACAGGCCCACAGTCAGGATCACTCCTGCCATGGCCGTCTCAGTAATCACTTGCCCTTTCCGTCCTGTCCTCATCTATACATCCCCATTATAGTAATACAACGACGCACTTTTTGAGGAATTATGTCCCGTAACTACGCTTGCCCGTCGCTTCAGGCAAGAAAGGATGATGGGTATAGCCGCCGAAAAACCTCCACACTTACAATGAAAACATTAACTGAAGAGCCCACTGCCAGAAGTACCGAACCGTCCAACACCTCATTAATCCGTATATTGCTCTCATATCCTTCCAACTTTCTTCTAACAAAGGAAATTCGTGATCCAAAGCGAACGACGTAGCTCCGTGGAGCAATAATGTGGACCAAGATGTCATACAGTTCGTACTTCATCATCTCTGGGCAATAATCATACAGTGACAAATTATAGAAAAACAGGTATCCATGGTTTCCAAATCATCTCCTTAGACGAACGCTATGGGAGTAACGTCCGAGAAAAGATCCAGGGAATTTGATGTCGCTGAACAATTTGAAAAAAGCTCGTTTTCGGGAGGGCTTTTGCTGAATCTGCGATGCGATCTGCACCATTGGTCCAACGATATCCTCATCGCCCAATTTGGGGAACTTACCTTCGCTCTTGGGGTCGTTGAGCGAAGGCATCTTGATGAGGGGAGCTGGCTCTAAGGGTGAGGAGGGTGCGGGTTCCTGGCCGATCTCCGCGGCTCTCGAAATTGCGATGTCGTTACTCTTCTTCCACTCTGCATCGATCTCGGTCCATTTCTGCTCCGTAAGCATATACGTCTTTGAAGTAACACCGAAGTGTTCGCCAGTGCGGACCTGGTGTTTGGTGAAATTGCGACGCGCTTGCTCCCAATCAGCAAACAACCGCCGACATGATGCCGTGTCACAGAAGTTGGGAACGTAGGGCTCCGGGTAGATGGTGAAGTTGGCGTGACCAAGTTTGTTCGACCACTCGTCGTTGGGATCCGCGATCATGATTGGCGGGATTTCCGGCGATGCCATAAGATGTCCAGGACGTGACATCTTGAGTGAGGATGCGGATGGCTTCGAGGATAGCGGCGGAGTGTGTAAGCCTGGACCAGGAGGTGTGTCCACTGGCGTGTTGACAACGGAGAAAGCGGAGTCTGCCACAGTAGGAGACTGGAGAGGTGACTGTGTCGGCAGCGATTCAGTCCGAAGCTTAACCATCATGGGCGGTAGTAACGGGGTTGATACCAGCCGCTTCCGGTCGATAGGTTCAGTGAGATAGCTCCCGTTGCTGTTAGGACGGACGATATCGATAGGCGATGAAGGCGATGATTCGCCCAGATGCTCATTACTGCTCCTAGCAGGAGTAGGAGGAAATAGCTTCTCACTTTGATCGAGGCCACGATTAATGGAGCTGGTAATGGAAGACGAGCGCGTCGAAGGGATGCGCGTTGGCGTTGCTGTCCTAGACGTAATCCCTAGACCGGATGTTTTCCTGCGATCTTTTAACCGTCGAGACAGGGACGGGAACCGGCTCTCGATCTTGTTGGCAATGCTGTTGACAGGAGAGTCTCCGGATTTCTGTCTTTTCGCCATATGCTGAGAAGCATACTCTGAATCATCGGCAAAGAATCCATCTGACAGATCATAGCTTTGACCAGAGAGTGAGCGACGATTCGAGGACTTATTGTGTGCACAGACTTCGACATCGCCTATAAGATTGTTAGTTAAAGGCAAAGCATATACACGCGTGCATGGTGTTGATAAAGACATACATAGGCACGGTGACAAAGATTCAGCATCCAACATCACGAATTCAGTTTCAGGCTCAATTGGCTCCTCGGTAAGCTTAGGAAGCTTTCCCGAGCCGTTAGGGATCTCAATAAAATCATGCGTTGGTGGGCTTGACGACAGAGACGAATTCGAGCTTGGATATCTTATATGCCCACGCGACGAGAAGGTCGGTGTGAGAGGTATTGAGCAATCAGAAGACACGGAATAGAAGCCAGAGTCGGTGCACGAATAGACTGAAGCGACCGGATCGGCGGGCATGTCGGTGCAAATCTTTGACGGTCTCCTGGAAGCGACGAGGTTGGGAAGTATCAAAGGTTGCATTTCTCGCATAGTGGGGAAATTTTTTGAGTGCGTCGTCGAACGGCTTCTAGGGTCCCATCACCAGTTTAAAAGTGCGGCAGGAGGGAGATAATGTTCAATTCTGCTGCCGTCTTTGACGCTGTATAATAATCCAGTTCTGGGATGGGGTGGCGGGACGCGAGGGTTTTGGAGGGTGCCACGACCGCTGGATGTCCACGTAGGTACTTGGTATGTTTATCTGTCGCGACAGTCTGCAAGCAAAATCAGCGCCAACGAGCCAGTCATCCGCTTTGGGGGTGCACGTGAGACGGGAGAAATCAGGTGTTCAGGCAAGACAGGAGCAGTGGCACTGACCTCTGTTTCGTGCGTTTCGCACCGGTCAGCTGAAGACAGTTTGAGGCTGGATGAGTGAGTGAGACGACTGTTGGACGAGAGGAAATCGAAGAGAGCGACGAGCTTGCGGGCCGGCGGCGTGCGAAGAGCTTTGGCAACGAAAAGGCGGGCTGAGGCGTGAATTTGTGCGCGAGGCCTGTCTCCCTCCGGAGCGGCTAGGTCGTCTCCAGATACAGATACAGGTACGGGTACAGGGCCTTGTTTGGACACCAAAATGGATCTCCAGGCATCCCTGGCTTAGTGAGGGCTCTTTGCTTCAACACCCCGGTTTCGACAGGACCCAACGGGCCGTCCACCCTGTACATGGAGCGTTGGCAGAGAGCCAGCCTACCGTACTAAATTTCACAGCAAGGGAACTTTGGGGATAGCGCTCGCTGGTGACAACCTGCCAAAATTTCACTAACCATTCCTACTGCAAAAATAACGGACAGGAACCTTCTAGCGCTGACACTTTCCCATTCGCTAGCCCGGCCGTTATTGAAGGTTCGGGTAAAATCCAGTCTGAATAACTTCCACGCGGCCCTCCGGCTTTAATTATGGACGGCCCAGGTACTTTTCTTGTTGGCCATGGTACATACCGGCGCGTATTGCCACGACCGAGGTGAGAAGAGAAAAAAAACAACACAAACAGAACCTTCCAGCGAGGCTGTACCAATCGTTCACAGAGGTGCAATGTTCAACTTCCCGCTCCTCTGCCGTTTCCAATTCCGGGGAATGATGCCAGTAGATTTAAAGTACGTGGCTGGACTTTCTACAAACATTATCGTCTGACTGGCTCACGCCGGATGTATTCCGGAGGAAGGGGTGCGATGAGCACAGCTTCTCAAACAATACGGAATCAACATGTCACTGTGTGCGCTACTATTTCCGGAGGGAATACCCAGACTCCTATGTTGTTTCGCGATGAAATGCATCGATTTTCATGACTCCGACGCCTCTGGGAGAAGTCAAACCGCGATGGCTGGTGGGCACGCTCTCGGCAGCCACCACCGCGGCTTGGCGAATCGGGGAGATGCAGGAAAACGCCCGTTGAAATGCCCTTGATTGGCGTTGGTGTCCCTGCTGCTACCAACCGCCTTGATCACTGCTGGGAATATCCCGTTTGACATCGCAGGCCACTTGTCAGGCACCGAAAGCCAATGCTGCAAAGCCTCAATGCGGCCAGCGCATCGCATGTCCACAACCTTCCCGGTTCCTGCGACGTGTGCACAGGGCCGTCATAGTTTCCGAAGTGCGTCGCGTTGCTCAACAAGGAGGCGTTTTCAGCCTTTCATTCGATCGCTGCGCCGAGCGTGGATCGTCCCGCGATCTCAATACCCGGTGGACCGTAACCAAGCTTTGCAGCGAGAAAAAAGACCCCAAGGCGGCCTGATTTAACAGGGACGTCCAAGAATGTCAGCCCAGCCAGGCAAGGTGGAAACAGCTGGCCATCAGGTCGACAAGCCCATTACGACAGATGATGAGGCAAACGTTAGCTCGTGGTGGCCTAATGGCAGCCGGCAACGGTTCTTTTTTGCAAAACTACCGGGAGGAACGTCCGTTGAACGGGCTTTGAAGCTACTACAGAACAAAAGCGTGGGGAAGAGCAAATTCTCCGTCCGCATGGTGGTGAAAGCTCTGAGACAATAGTGCGCCAGCGTTAGACGGACAATCATGCGATTTCCTACCTTCACAGCCGTCAAGCACGACGTGATTCATTTAGCCCAGAATTGCGCGCTTAATCCATCTTGAGTGTCTGCACCGCTTTATGCCGTTTGATGGTTAGTCGCAGCGTTTGATGCACGAGATCTGCACGACGGCGCCACCCCAACTCAATTGAAAGGAGGATCCTCCGTTTGCGCACGTTAGCCAACTGACAGCGAGCGGGAAATCGTGGCTACCTCCCCAATATATGCGACATGAAGACGTAAACGTGGGGAACATTCGGAAGCGTTCAAACGCTCCGTATCAAACATTCGTATCAAATGCGATATTGCTATCGTTCGACCAACGTTGTCCCCGCTATCGAGGAGACAAGGCTAACGATTAGAAGACCAAAACTTGACCGCAGCATTACTCTACCCTCAATTAAAACCCCCGCCCACATTGCCGCAAGTACCGGTACCTTCTCTCTCAGGGTTCACCCTGACCGATCAGGGGCCGTCAAAACCTTCTTAAACCCAATATTTAGTCCATACTGTCCGCTGCTCCTCATCACCCTCGAACTTGACGTGGGTAAGCATGATGCATAAACTTTCGCATATTGGTGGAGCGGTGCAACCTACCCTGAAGTCCACCTTGGTGATGTCTTGAAAGCCTTCCTCTGGTTTAGGCTCCCGATATCTCGATAAAAACCCCGTGAATGCAACTTTCGGAAGCATTATTCGCTTCTCAGGATTCATCTAGGCCAATGGTTAGCTTCGAGGCCCCTGCCTCCTTTTCATTTAACCTCGTGTGAACCACTTCGTTAAGAGTACGCCAATCAATTAAAACAGTATCTTTGCTCGAAGCCCTAGTAACTCCCGCAAGGATGTCATTATGTTGGGAAACTTACCACAGTCCCATTGTTCAAAGCTCGCACGATGTCATTGTGCTCGCAGACTTTGGGAGATGCAGTGAAGAGCACGCAGCGGATCGGCACCTTCAATTTTTTGGCAAGAGCAATCCAGCATGACCTCGTTTCTAGATCGGCGTTTGTGTTATCTGCCGGTATTTACGATCATTAACTCCTTACTCCTAGGATTTGCTGGTGGCGGGGACGTTAGTAATACATACCCACAACGACCGATTTACCCTCCTCGATGAAAGCGGATGCCGACTTCAGACACTTCTCGCGCTGTTTCGAAACTGTTACTCACGATGCATTGAAAAGTAACGCAGCACGTGTTACGGAGCTATGCATACAACACGTACTGTTTTTAGAATGTCTTGATTGACCCGCTCATATCCAAGCGGTTGAATATGCTTCCAGTAAAACGATGATTTGCCGGCGCCAGGACTACCACAAAATAGCACGATGTCGAGCGGGTTACTCTTCAAGGAAGTAATAGGGGCCGCTGAAGCGAAAGTTAGATCTCTCGGCTCGTTCCGTACCTTTGTGGCTTAATACCCTGGTACTTGCCTGCAGGTGTTGACATCCCAGCCGCGTGTTTGATAAAGCTTGCGGGGTCAAAATCTCTTACAAATGGTTTCGGCTCTTCATTTAGAAAGTACTCTTCAGGCGTTTTGAACACGATTCCAATATTAGCGGCGAAATCCCTTTCTCAACCATTAGTTCACCCAACAGGAACGGTGCTCATCATCATTTGCAAACCTGTCAACGCAAGAATGATCCTTAGGCACCCCATCAGTCAAGCTACCCAGCCGACCTCCCGCGTCACCGACGAAAAAGGAATTGTCCAGATCTATTGACTCTGCAGACTCGAGGTCGTAATCTCTAAGGAGTTCTTGCCACATCCCAACCCTTGGCTTGCGGTACTGATCTCGTGCAGTTGCGGCAAAAACGCCTATCGGCAGGTCTAGTTGATTGGACACGGCTAAAACCTTGCCCTTGAAATCGGCCAATCGTTTTAGGTCACTCTTCACTGTCTTGGAATCACTCCTCAGACTAATTCCTCCCTGGTTGCTCAAGACTACAATAAGATATCTGCAACGATGTGATAAACCTTACTTCAGTAGTTATTTTTACTTTGATGAGGGGAAAGCGGGGCAAGCATGAAACATACCCCTCTTCATGCAGACTCCTTAAGGTGCCTGGTACACTGCTGTGCCACCATTTCCAGTCCGTAGCATCTCGCCCAAATCGGTTGCCAGAAGCAGATGTAATCAAGGTGGAGTCCTGCGTTAATTAAACACCGAATCAGCAACACTGATTTATCCAGATACGCCCACAGCATGTTGAGCAACATACAAAATCAAATGCTGCAATTTTTCTGCCGGAACTAACCAGCTGGGCTGTTTTTGGTGCCTGACATCGACCGATTAGAAGACTCTCATTCACAATGCGCCAAGACATCTTTTCCAGCTCTTTCTTTGATAATGGTGTGAAAAAGTTAGCTACTGCCTTGCCTTCGGCAGAATCAGCGATCCAGCCTCGTTGAAATAGTTCTCTGCAATAAAGAGGCGATGTTTTACATACTGGTTATAGTAGATTGCTGTCGCCTTTTCACCGGCGGCGGAGAGACTCCTCGGTCTTCTGTGCTCACTCGCTTCAGTGGCCCCAGTCTTTTGGGGCTCATGCTTGGAATCTCCGACTAATAAGTTCATCTAAAGCCGCGAAGAGGATGGGAGATAAGGTGTTGTGAAGTGAAGAAGGCAGATCGTGGTTTTGCAAAGCGAGATAGGCTGACAACGCGCGAGCGCGAGGGCACGTGAAAGGGTCCTTCCGTTGCTGGAAACGAGTGCCTTCACTTCACCTCGACCAACTGTGTACTTTAACAAGCAACGACGTGAAGTTGATTCTTGGAGCTCTTTAATAGCCGCTGGCGTAGAATTATTTCTCGTACTACTGCAAGTCCTTCACCGACTTTCCAGACTTAGAATTTGGTGCCGAAGGATGCCTCAACTCCACTAACCTAAATATTTGCAAGAGGTATACTTGGCTTGTTAAAGCCCTTAATTTCTATAGATCCCGGAGCTAATAAATATCTTGGTTGACCTCATGCGTAACCCCACGCCTCAATCAGGTTCTCCCATCTATATTGACTATGACAAAACTCCCCAGCCAACACCAGCTTATCGTCGACCTACTTCGTGGTCCCCTGGACATGCATCGCCAACATCGATATGATGCTTATACCAATATACTACCCGCCAAATTGGGTATTGGTAAATATCTTTGATCCGCTTCCACTCGGGTCGACGGGGTAGTACCCGCACCCATTGTAAATCGATGTGACGGAGTTCATATATACGGTTGCTTATCTTGTACCCCTCACGGTTCGTATCCCATTATCGGGCTGCAGATTGGGCTGGTGTGGTTGTTGGCCGTGGAACCACAAACGGCTTTGGCTGGTATTTAACACGCGTATCCAACAAAAGCCTATCTGGAACGTCCAGTTCAACACAGCCCTTTATCAAGTTTTTGAATCCTTTCAGTTCTTCGACACCCATGTCGAGTATGCCAGGTCTACCCAAGTCCTGCACTCGGATCGAGGCTTGAAGAATGTATCCTCCACTAGGGTCGAGAGGTTTAAGGGAATCAAAAACGGGGAGAGAGGGTTTCGGCGATGTCTGCCCTGGCTGGATGCCAGGCTCTTGAAGGATACGATGTAGGAGGATGACTATGTCCTTGTGGACGAAACGATGGCCTTCCACGTAATACTCAGAGACATAACTACGAGAAGTGAGCGAATGTCTATGTAGCTCGTACGGAGAGCTTACTTGTTTCCCAAAGCGACCATGTATGCGTGAGGATCTCCTTCTACAATGTCAGTGCTGGAGGTCATGCGTACCGTCGCACCTTTATCCCCAGTATCTGGCACATCGTGAAACTGAAATGTCCACTTGTTTTTAGAAGTGCTATCACCGACTCCTCCCGCAGCTTTCGAATTAGAAGGCCCATTAGGAGTATTCTTGTAAGTGGTAAAATCACCCTCAGATACGCTTTGGACTAGTTGCGTAAAGTAGAGGTCCTTGGCGGCGGTTTGTTTGGCCTGTTTCTGCGCGACACCTTGGCTACCACCACGTCGGAGATTCGAGCCGGGCTCCTCAGGCTCCCGTTGTGGCTTGTAAACAACATGACATTCGATGACACGCTGGGGCTGCATGGCAGCTATGCCAGCGAGGATTTTCAAGACCTGCTCATGGCGCGAACGAGGTACTTGGCCGAATAGGAGGAGCTCATGCATTGATTTGCAGATTTGCGGGTTCTAGGCTGGAGGATTTTGCAGACTTTGATAGAGGGGACGTTATCGAATTCGCAAACGAGCAAGGTCCGCGGGCTGTTCATGGAGGGTTCGTGGGGCTAGTGTTGTCAGAGAGATAAGGAAAAGGAATGCTTAAAACTGAGTTGGTTATCCTATTGGGTGGTCAGTGATTCATCTGCATCGCCGCGGCCATGGCTGCAGCGAAGCGTGGAGAAGTCGAGCCAGAAGGACGCAAGAACAACTCCAATTGCCAGGATCCCCGCGAAAGAAAAAAAAATGGTGGAATTATCACCAGACACTTGCGATACCGGGGGCTTGCAAAATCGACTGTCTCAGCCCACCATGAGCCCATCGACGAGCAGGGCTCGAGTGTCTCGGGCACCCTAATGACGCACCCACGCGCTCTATGAACCCGAACCGAACCGTAGCTTTTGCACCTCACGAAATATTGATAAAGCCCTTCGACCATCCCTTCCCCTCCCCATCCTGCGCCCTTCGCTTACCCACCACGGTCAATTGCATTTCAAACCTTACCCCCTTTAGACTTTTTCGTAGCGATCCAAACATAATTATCGCAACCCTCCAACTTTTGGCTGCCGCGATCCCCACAGCTCCGAAAGAAGCCGACGAGTCGAGAAGCACCCACTCAAAATGAACGCAACCAAGCAGCTCCTCCAGCACCGACAGCCCATGATCCGCTTCTTGGGCAAGCGCACCACTCCTTCAAGTCAGTTACACTCCCAAGTATTTGTCATCTTAGCTTGTGCTAACTCCATAACCAGAGATTGACCACACTCCTCATGCACACCCTGCTTCGCCATCGTCCTCGCTCCCCGAGTCTTTCGCTTCATACCGACAAAAGGCCCAACAGCACGGGCCCCTCAACCAAACCAACCAGTTCTCTACCAGCATCGGAAGCAAGTCCGGTGCTTCTCTGGGTCCCGTTGAAGCTGGAAGGGGCACGTTCTTCGACCGATCGGAGCTCCCCGTGCGATTCCAGCGCACTCCCTGGACAAAGATCGAGATAGACGCCATTGAGTCTGGTGGGGCGAGCCTATTCGCATGAAGTGGCGAATTATGACCAGGCTAAGCTAATTTCACGCTGTCGGCACAAGTCAGATTATTGTATATACTGCATGAGGACTGTGGATGGGAGGATGAATTGCATGGCAAGCCCTTTGCGGCGCCCGGATGGGAGCAACTTCAGGTTCACGGGAAAAGCAAATATGGGCTCATCACGGTTTTCAACATCCTGCTTAGAGTGCATCTGCGGGCTATGGGATTTCACAGGGCTATCTATTTCCTCTCGTTCAAAAAGATCGGGTGGATACAATCTAGATACCACGATCAGCAATACAAAAGCGTTCATACCAGTTTTTCTTTTACAACTTCACATAGCGCTCTGTTGAACCCTGCACACATCTTCAGACTTTATTCCTCAACACATCACAGTCCTGGCTTCTCTTGGTATTCTTCTTCATCTCGAACACACATGCTTCACAGTACTCAGCACTCTCCTCGCTCAGATCAAGGAAGTTCTCACATGATAACCCATCAAACCCTTCATTTATTTTTCTCTATATGTATCACACAGGCCGAGGCGCAAGCACCCTTTCGGCCGGCTCAAGATCACATGCGATTATGCCCATAATTGGATACTTTCTTAGCTCCACATCTCTCAGCACCATTAACATGCTTTCTATCGTACGATAACTGGTTCTCTCGGCCGAAGCTTAAAGTTTTACAAACTCTAAACTTCACTATCCACTCATAACCTAGCTTCGGATCATGAGACGGTATCTCGGAATTATGTCGTATGACGAATATCAACCAAACACATACGGTACCCTTAGAAAATATCTCCGAGACCGAAAAAGCAAAAGTTTCTTTACAAATAACTCTTGAGTCATAAACGTTGAGGTCCGCCTGGGATTTCGGCGTCCGAACACGCACCCCGACTGCCTCAAACGAATCGTTCATGTCACATCAACACCGACTAAAGGCCTTACAGTTAGTCCGGAATTACGTATCCGGTCCAGTGAGCGCCCCCCGAGGGGCCTCACAGGCTGATCCAAAAGAGTATTGCCTAGTAGCAGCTGAACGAGCTACTGCTCGCGGTCCCCTCTGCTGGAACAAACCCGATACCTTGACCTAGAACCACTTGCAATGTGTTGTAAACTTACTATAGCTTTATGGATCGTGTTAGAGGTATTTCTTACCAATTTCATTTCTATATATGAATAAAACTCTGCTCTATCCTACTTACTATCCCTTAGCGGTAAGGTCCAGCCAACCAGATTAGCTAAAATTTAGTACCCATACTCAGGAATGCGAAGCTTTTGATTGCACAGTATATTAATATATAGGTTTAATCTTTAGAGTTGGGTCGCTCAATATGAGGCTTCCAGCAGTCGTCCTTTCTGCAGAATGGTATTTTGCAGATACGCAGCTAAAACGAGTCCTTGAAGCGCGCTCGCGCCTCTCCCATTCCTTACTATTACAAGGTTTCCTTGTAGTATTAGGTGAAAGCTCTGATAGAGCTTTTCTGCCACCTATATGTTTTACCTGAGTATATCTACCAGCCTCTATACAAGCCGAACAGTTCCGTCGATCCAATGCAGATCAGAAAAAGATGAGGAAGACTCTATCTCATTGCAAGAGGCCCTAGAGCCTCACTATATACACTAGGTAGGTGGCAAAAGGCTGACGACTATGCTGACGATAAAGCTGACGACTACGATTTGCAACTGCCACTGTCGACAACGCCACTCAGTCGGTAATAGGTAATGGGAACAGGTCGACAAGTTCATATCCTTGGTAGACAGCTTAATTAGCTTGTGCTGCGCTATAGGAACTCATATAATGTCGTCAGTAGAGCGTCGAGGAGGGTGTTCTTGTGTAGGTGCCTTCCACTTACGAATCGAATGTTTAAATTTTAAACAAGGTGTTGCGGAGGTCCAGTACTCCCAACGATAAACTTATTCATTTATCGCGATATGCTTATCGTTATGAAGTGATATGGATACGATATTAAATCTTATCAATGAATAAATATTCGTAAGCTTATGGGTATATATATATATGATTTAGAGCGTTGGTGGTAGTCAGTGGTGTTATAAAGGGGTAGTACGGTGTTCGCAAAGGATTGTGAATA